>Ga0209063_1001218_pt1 | contig 13709 bp, 11 predicted proteins | sample KloWWTmeKNB19Kit_FD_187177 | JGI IMG/M metagenome (GOLD analysis project Ga0209063, IMG submission 187177) | Active sludge microbial communities from Klosterneuburg, Austria, studying microevolution and ecology of nitrifiers - Klosterneuburg... | ecosystem: Engineered > WWTP > Aerobic digester >...
CCGCCGGTGGTCTACACCCATGTAGGTTCGCGCCACCATATGGCAATTGATACATTGCGCAGCTTCAGTTTCCGGTGTATGAAAATGATGCGTGACTTTATTGTATTCAGGCTTATGGCAACTCAAACACAGATTATTACCGGACAGTCTGAGTTTTCCGGTGTGAGGATTATGACAACTGGAGCACCGAACGTTCTGATGAAACATCTTGCTTTGGGTGAAAGAACCATATTCATAATCCTCCTCCATGATCTGCCCGTCTGCAAAATATAATTCGTTGCTGAGCACTTGGGGAATCAAGTCATCCATGATCTCACCTGACCTCATCAAATCCGGGGCGACATCTGATTTGCGTGCATGACATGCCGCACAGGTGTTCAACTGCAATTGCGAAATCGTATCCCGACCATAATACAGGCCTGCATTTTCGATTCGCTTACCTTTTGCGTATTGTTTTGAATTGATGTATTCAATATGGCTGCTGCCGGGTCCATGACAGCTCTCACAACTCACATTGATTTCTTTCCATGTGGTATTGTACGCATCTGTTTGTTCGTCATAGTTCTTCTGCAGATCAGTGGAGTGACAGGAGGCGCACATCGTATTCCAGTTCTGACTATTCCCTGTCCAATGCAGCCAGTCCGCATGATGGACAACCCTTCCTGCATATTGGTGAAACCACTTCTTGTCTCTTGAATCCCAGCTTACCCTGGTGGATTGCAATCGCCCTCCCGAAAAAGCAATGAGGTATTGTTGCAATGGAAAATATCCAAACACATAGAGTACTTCATAATCATGGTTGCGTCCGTCATCACCCTGGGTATTGATAAAGAACTTCCCGTCCTTCTTAAAAAATGAATTGGTGACTCCATCTGCCGTAAAGGATGTATTATTAAAATCACCCAGCACTGTTGAATCATTGGCGGGTTGCATCGCCAGGAAATGATCAGACTTTTGCCAGTCCTGGTATGCTGATTCATGACAAGATTTGCAGGAGACAGAACCAACAAAAGTGCTTTCCTTTGAAAACGAATTTTCACTTTCTCCGACCTGACCACATCCCACGATGATCATCATCATGAAATAAATCAAGAAAAACATCGGAAATAGAATATGCTTAAAGGGTTTCAATCGGCAATTGGCTGATGTGGTGGGCAAATTACTTTATTTCTTTCATGCTCTGCAGCACATATTCCATTGGAAATTGCGAAACCGGTATCAAGGTGGTATGCGAACGATCCAGTGTCTCGATCATCACGATGACCAGTGAAAAGGAAATGGCCATGATGACCGTGGCCCATGACCTTTTGGATCCAACAATGGCTATCTGGTATCCAACGGAAAACATAGCGAGCAGCGTGAGGAGGAGGAGGACCTCCCAGATCCCTTCAGGAATACGCGTGTGTAAACCAACGACTACCCTGGATGCATTGATATTGGCTACATCATTGAGTGACTCAATGTATAGGGCAGCGACATCTGAATTCATATCCTTACGCGCAGTCACGACGGCCATATCCCAGAGCTGCTCTTCTATCTTGTTGCTTTCAACCATGGCCAGCTTAATCCTGGCAGGATCAAAGGTCTTTACAGCTTCCAGCCGAAGGCTTGTATATGTTTTGATCAGGTCCTTTGCAATGACCCGATCAGAATCCGGTAAAAATTCTGCGCGCTTCCAGGCGGTACGAAGCAGGTTAGCTTCTTCACGAACGAGCTCCTTACGGGCCTGGTATCGATCCGTGACGATCCCAAATGTAAATGCGATTATGAAGGCGAGGAGTGCGAGGACATATCCTGAAATGGAAGAGACCGTTGATTCTGTTTCGACTTCACGTTTTTTCTTGATGGCAGAACCAACCCTGTATCCCAACTCGATAGCCATGATCACCAGGAAGATGGTGGTCATCAAGAGCAGTAATACAGGCATTCCATTTATATCCATCCTATCCCTGATTTAGAGCATGCGTTTGTAAGCATACCCTAACAAAAGTACCAATTTTCAATTCGAAGTTTTCCCGATACCTCTTGCCCTTACCATAAAATAACGGGCTCCTGCCTCGGCACCCCAATTGTAGCGGGCTATAAAATCACCATACAACCCTGCATTGGCCTGCACCCAGATATTCATGCGGGGCATTGGAGCAAATGTCATACGGCCCTTTAAAATCATAGAGGTACCTCCGTTGATGTAATCAATAAAGAGTTCAGGAGCTACTACTGACCACATTTTCCTGGACCAGTAATGGAGTAATATGCCCTGAATCTTGGAAAATGAATAATCAGGCCTGGCTTCATCCCCTGAAAATGAATTCGTTTGTTGAAACGTAAGGACGGCGATGGTCTTGTTGTCCTTTAACAAGCTACTATAGGTGATCAGCGGAATAAGCATATTTTTCCCGGCACCCTGGGCGGGTGTGCTGGCGGTGTTCAGGCTGATCTCCAGTGATGCCGTAACAGCAGATCGTTTGGTTTGACGAATTCTATAGCCCAGTAAACGGAACGAAATATCCCCCAGGCCATAGGAGGCATATCCCTGCGGATAAGGAAATGAATTGTTGACAAGCGGGACATCCACCCGGGTCGTAAATCGTTTCCCAAGTTTAATAATGGTTCTGAAGACTGTCTGGTTGAGATTGAATCCTCCTGAACGGTCGTAATGTTGAAACTCATTAAAGATTTCCACACGCGTGAGGAATTGCGACGGGTCATCGGCATTTACCTGTACAGGTTTTTGAGTGAGTGTATCTACTTGCCCACAAACTATAGTTACCTCCCCAAAGTGAAGGAGCAGTATACTGATGATCAGTTTTAGCTGAAACGTTTTATTTGTTTTCAATTCGCTGCTGCCTTCGCTGCTGCCTTTCCTTTTCCGATTGGAATTCCAACATTCACATAGAGTGTCCTATTGAGTTCAGCTGGTGAAGCATCTGATATTCTGACATCGACAAGGCCATAATAATATTGAATGCCAATGTTCATTCCATTACCCCCGGTAAGCCGGTAGCCCAAGCCTGCACATAAGCCCCCATCCAATGGGTGGTATTGATCCTTAATATCGACTTTGTAAGACAAGTCTTCTTTGTCATTGATGGTATTGAGAAATTCATCAGTGCCTTTATACCTTAATCCAAGCTGGATCCCGGCCTGTGCGTACAGATGGTTTTTAAACATATATTTCATCATCACCGGCACATTGAAATAATTTAACCTTCGGGTCACGCTACCGGTTGCAAATACATCATCAAGGTCCACGTTATTCAAGGAGTACACTGCGATCCCTTCTGCTCCCATGGTAGATTTGACACGGACACCTGTACTGAGAAACCACGATGGGTTTTTCATTGCAAAGTCAAAATAGAAACCAAGGTTGTAATTGGAATGCCCTTTGGCGGGGTCTACTCCCTGTAGGGTTGACATACTCCATCCACCTTCCAATCCGAATTCTATTTTTCCGGAATTGAGCTTATCTCCCAGCAGGATAGAAATCAGGACCTGGGATTGCCCCATGTATGCAGCGCATACTAATAGCATCGTATATACGTACTTCATCAACATAAGTTTTACAAACCAAAACGATATTGGAGTGAGGTGAGGAATTGTTTGCGGCTGCCCAGGAATCCAAATTCTGCCCGGATCATCCAATGTTTGTTTAACTGATACTGTGAGCCAACGATAAAATTCCATTTATCCTTCAGCGACTTATCCAGCGAGTATTGAACGGTGGCCTGGTCTCCATCATTTAAAGCGGCATCAGCAGCGTTCAACAATTCTCCTGCCGTAGACAAGGCCCGGTTAGCTGTTTCGTACTTTGCTTTGTTCACAGGGTTAGCCTGTTCTATAGTGGAAAGGCCACTCCACCATTCATCCACGTTCATTTGCTTGGTTTCCACATTGACAATAGCCTGGTCAACTTTGGCCTGAGGATCAGCGCCAGGAAACAACTCAATCAATGGCAGAGAACCTGTGGTTTCAGAAGAAAACTGCACCCGGAATCCACCTGCCCAAAGGGCGAGCTGGCTTTGTGGTTTTTTAAATTTAAATGACTTTCCAAACCTGGGGCCAAAGACAAAGGTCTTCACTGGTTTATCAAGGGCTTCTATATCGGTCCATGCAAAATTCATATCCAAAGCGATCCATCCTCCCCCAACTCCCATGGTCGGGGTAATGCCCAATCCCATGACAGTTCCATCAAATTTCGCTGTAGTGCCAAATGAAGCGATTGGACTCCAAACATTGGCGGTATCCGGAAGGTAAATACTGGCATCAATTTGAGTGGATGATTTCACCTTGCCTAAAATACCATACACATTCAGAAAAGGAAAAATCCACAGATCTGGCCGAATATTCAATGCACTAGCCTGGGCTATGGCACTATTAAATCTGACGATCTCATCAATATTATATTGTGGACCATTATTGAACCCTACCACAAGATTTTGCAATACCAGCTCTGACTCCTGGGTCAGGTAGTTGACACTCAGACCTGCGGAGTAAGGGAGATCAAAGCCAAGAGCAGCAGCCTTTTCGCCCCAGATCGGAAGTGCATAGGGATAAGGTGTGGTCTTTAAGCTATCTACGAGAGGTTCACTCTTTGCACCTACAGGTTTGTTGGTGTATACCTGTGCCTCTACCGAGCCTGCAAGAGCAAGGCCAAGAACCACAGTCATCAAGGTCTTTTTCATGTTGCTTGAATTTGGCCGCAAAATAGGCATTCTCCACCCAAACAACTGAAATCCCATATAACCTGTCAGATGATCTTTATCATTTGACCAGAGGTATAAACTGAAAAAGGCCGCAAAATTGCGACCTTCTTATATAATCTTTCTTGTGCTATGCACTATTACCTGTTTTGCCCCGAAATCCCTGAAGGGGATTTCAGTTTGAATCCGCGCTATGCCCTATGCTCTATGCCCTATGCTCCTTCTTTTCCGATTTGGTTTTTAATCGCCTGGATCAATTGCGACGGATCCCCTGGACGATGAATGTGTTTCTTGATACTATCCCGCATCAGTTGCTCATGCTGGAAAGCTTGTTGGTACTGTGGATCTGAATTCACTTTTTGAAGAAATTCATCTTTGGATTGCGGATCCAGGGCCTGGTCGAAGTACATGCCTACTTGCTTTTGCAATTCTTCCTGTTTGTCAATGTTCTTCATGAATTCCGCTGTTTAATATTCCTTATTCCTGAGGAATGGAAATTTTAAAAATGAATAATTACAATCCGTTTGTTTTCTCAGGTTTTATTCTTCTTCGGTGTGATCCTCGGTTTTGGCGGTGTCGCCTCGCTTCAGTTTCTTTTGCCCTCTGAAATCAGTATAACCGTGCTGTTGGGCATACTTTGTCAGTTTCTCTTTCAATAGGTTCCTGGCTCTGAACAGTCTTGACCGCACTGTACCGATGGGAACATCAATGATAGCAGCTATCTCCTCGTAGGTAAAGCCTTCGATGTCGCATAGCAGGATGACGGTCCTGAAATCGAGGGGGAGACTGTTGATCGCGGAGGTCACCTCATCACCCATCATATGGAGGAAAATCTCTTCTCTCAGGTCACTATATCCGGATACGCGGTCATCATCGGTATCATGGAAAGCAACAATGTCCTCAAAATCAACCTTGGTGGGCTGTTTGACCTTCTTCCTATATTCGTTTATATAGGCGTTCTTGAGGATTTTAAACAACCATGCTTTTGCATTAGTTCCTTTCTCGTACTTATCTATAAACCGGTATGCCTTGAGGTAGGTCTCCTGGACCAGGTCATCGGCATCTTCCTGGTTGTAGGTCAGGTGATAGGCAAAGGTCTGCAGGGCTCCTACATGGGGCAAGAGCTCCTTTTCAAAGATGTTGTCGTTCTGTGATTTGGCGGGTTTTTTTGGCATTTGATCCCTACAGGTATTAATCAACGGTGAAAGTATGAAAAAACGAAAAGAGGCTATAAATGTTTAGCCCAGGATTATCAACCAGATCCTGGCGGCCATCGAAACACCAATCCCAACTGCCGTTGGATGGCGTTCTCGCCGCCAACTACCGGAATTCATAAGTTGTATTCTCAATGGGTATCTCCTTACTGGCGGAGAAAACTCCATCCAGCGGCTTTCTTTTCTTGCGAAAAGAAAAGCAATACAACTCCTTAGGAATACCAAATCCAAATGCCGCTGGATGGAGTTTGCCTTGCAAATTCTTATCAATAAAACCCAAACGGCGTTAATATGTAAATTTGCGCCCCATGGGAAGAAAAAATAAGCTTAAGCGGTTTGCGGATGTAGCCACTTTTCCAAATGTATATGAGGTAGATCCTGCCCAGGAGTCCTTTCTTTCCAACCAGGAAGGCAGCAGCAGTGACCTGCGGGGCTATTGGGCCTCTGGCCATTATCACAATGACCATCCGTTGATCCTCGAGTTGGCCTGTGGTAAAGGCGATTATACCGTTGCATTAGCCAAGGACCATCCTGAAAACAATTACCTGGGTGTCGATATCAAAGGGGCACGCATGTGGAAAGGGGCACGCCATGCGTTGGAGACCGGGATGAATAATGTGGCTTTCTTACGTACCCGGATTGAATTTATCGATCGCTTCTTTGCACCCGGTGAGGTCTCTGCCATCTGGATCACCTTCCCTGATCCCTTCGAAGGCAAAGTTACCCGCCGACTGATGGCCGCTCCGTTTCTGGAACGTTATCGCCGCATCCTCAAGCCGGGTGGCATAGTCCATTTAAAAACAGACTCTCCACTTTTATATGAATTTGCACTTGAGGTTATCCATAGTGATCCTAGATGTCATGTATTGTATGCAAATCCTGACATCTACAGTGCGCCTCTTGATTTTCCGGAGCTGGAGCATAAGACGTATTATGAGATCAAGCATTTGGGGATAGGCAGGACGATCAAGTATGTGCAGTTTACCATAGTGTAAGAGAGCGAGAGGTAAGAGAGTAAGAGGTAAGAGAGTAAGAGGTAAGAGAGTGAGAGAGTAAGAGGTAATACGTAAGATGCCAGACTTGTAGTGAGCTCAGTCGAACTATGCCAGACTCGCAGACGCCAGACTCATGATGCTCGTTTTTTTTTGCAGGCTCCGCCCGCGACTTGCGTTTGTTTTTTTAAAAAAAACAAACGTTGTTGGTAGACTCAGGCTGCCGACGGTAAAAGCATTATCAAAATGTTCTATTTTCAAGTCTGTGACAGTAGCCTCCTGGCTACAGGTAGAACACACTTCTTCGCCTCAGCCTTCGTCTTAGTCTCTATGGTCCGCGGCATCATCTGTGCCATAAAGCATGCAGCGAAAATGATTCCTCTGCGCTCGTCAGGAGACGAGCATAATATTGGGTTCAAGTCTGGAGACTTGAACCAGCGTCATTTGTTCTTTACATTTTACACTTTTCACTTTTCACTTTTCACTTTTCACTTAAAAATGTTTCCACCCCTGCGCCGTCACCGGATGAATCTGTCCACCCGACGTATGCAATGTAATCCCATCTTCCTTAGGCACCATCTCACCGATGATGTACACGCTATCCATAAAACGGATTTTGTCCAGATCTTTTGGATCAACAGTGAATAATAACTCATAATCCTCACCGCCACTCAATGCACAAGTAATCGGATCCATCTGAAATTCTATAGCCTGCATACGTGCTTCATCATGAATAGGTACTTGAGCCTCTTCAATGAAAGCGCCGACACTAGAGGCTTTGCAGATATGCATCAGGTCGGATGCGAGTCCGTCTGATATATCAATCATGGCTGTTGGTAACAAACCACTCTTTTCAAAATAACGCACCGCTTCAAGTCTTGCCTCTGGTTTCAATTGACGACCAACGAGATATTTTTTTTCAGTGAGTTGTGGTTGCATATCAGGTGCTGCAAGGAATACCTGTTTTTCTCTTTCCAATATCTGTAGCCCGAGATATGCTGCCCCTAAATCTCCCGTCACACAAAGTATATCTCCTGCCTTTGCACCACTGCGATAAGCGATGCGATCTGCAGCAATACTCCCGACCGCCGTCACTGAAATGGTCAATCCTCGAGGCGAAGATGTCGTATCACCTCCTACGAGATCTACCTCATATGCTTCACACGCAATTCGAATCCCTTCATATAACTCATCCACCGCTTCGACAGAAAACCGGTTACTGATCGCGATGGATACGGTGATATGTTTTGGTATCGCATTCATCGCACAGATGTCCGACAGATTGACAATGACCGCTTTGTATCCCAGATGTTTCAACGGATGATACATCAGGTCGAAATGGATGCCTTCGACTAATAGATCCGTTGTGACGATCACCGGATCGCCCCCGTAATCCAGCACGGCTGCATCATCACCAATTCCTTTTAAGGTATCCCGACGATGTAATGTAAACTTCGATGCGAGATGATCGATAAGGCCGAATTCGCCGAGCTGGCCGATGTCTGTATGTGGTGTTTCCATTCTTTCTTTTGTTTTATCTTTTTTAATTAACGGTCCCTGAGCTTGTCGAAGGGAATTGAGCGAAGGCACCCTCACTCCTTTACCATCCTCTTCGCTGCGCGAAGAGGCGGAGGAAAAAAAGGAAGAGCTCGTTTTCCTCCCTTCGACAAGCTCAGGGACCGGTACTCTAAATACTCTTGATCAATTCCTTATCCACATGTTGCCACAAACTTTCTTCCGGCAGCGGGGCGATGAGCTTCTTGTATTCCAGTTTTGCGGGATGTTGAAAATACAATTTATAGGCATGCAGGTCAATGGCTCCGTCAGGATTTGTGCGCTTTGATCCGTACTTGATATCTCCTCGGATTGGTACACCCAGTGCAGCTAACTGCGCACGGATTTGATGTTTCCTGCCGGTGATGAGGTCGATGCGCAAGACCATAAAATTGTCCAGTTGTTGGAGCACCTGATAATCGAGGATGGCTTCATCAGCTCCGACCTTTGGTTCATCACTGGTGTAGGTGATATTGAGTTTATTGTCATAGGTCAGATAGTGCTTCACCTGACCAACAGGCGGAATATCAGCAGTCGGCACAATGGCGAGATAGATTTTCTTCACCTTGTGCTCTTCCCATTGTTTGGAAAGGGCGGCGGCAGCCACCTTCGTCTTTGCAAAGAGTAATACGCCACTCACACGCCTGTCGAGGCGATGCACCACATACAGATCCCGGTGAGCGTAAGCCATCGCCATGACGTGGGCATTGCTTTCACCGGTCTGGTCTTGCTGGGAGGGAAGCCCGGCGGGCTTGTTGAGTGCGATGAGGTGGTGATCCTTATAGAGGATCAGTTCACTTATTCTTTTCATTTTCTCTTTTTACCTCCTCGTGATCAATAAACAGGTCTGGTTCCTGCGGAGGCGGTAACGGCTTCGGCTGGCGCAAGAAGTAACGATAAAACAGGTATATCGCCAGGAGTAAGATGATAAATTTCATGTGCGTGTCATGTTGATGACGGGGCGAAGGTACGAAAAAGCAGAGGGCATAGCGCATAGGGCATAGCGCAGCAGTGGGCCCTGGGCAGAGAGCAAGTCGAAGCGCAGCGAATGCTTCGACTCCGCTCAGCACGGCGGATCCCACCTGATGCACGGCATTAGCAGCGGGAGAGCAAGGGGCAAGGAGGAAATGAGCTGTCAGGAGGTTGATCCTGCTCTATTTCAATACCCAATACCCAATAGCCAAGTTGAAGTAGGAAGGGACTGTCAGGAAACCGTTCGTGCTCTTTTTCAATAACCAAGTTGAAGTTAAAAGGGTTATGTCTGGAAACAGCCCATGCTTTCTTTCAATAACCAATACCCAACAAGGAGGTTGAAGTCAGAAGTTTGACAGTAAGCGAGAATAATACACAGTTTTAATTTTATTTTAGTAGAGACGCGATTAATCGCGTCTCTACTAAAATAAAATTAAAATGTTGAGATCATTCCTCTGATTTGTTCTTCATCTCCATCAGGATCGTATACGCTCCTGCCGTCACGATTTCAACATCCGACAATGTTTCCGCATTCTTAATTTCAATAGATCCAGCTTCCATCACCCCTGTTTCTATCAAGGTCATTTTATATTCATTTTTGGAGACGGCTACAAAGAGAAAACTCTTGCCTTCAAAAATGACAACAGCATCTTCAGGCACCACCCATGCATTATGGTTTTTGACAGCGATCTCTGCATTGAGGTACATCCCCGGCAAAAGGATCTTGTCATATTTTTCAAAATGGCAATGCACTTCCGCCGTTCTGTCATCTGAAAGGGCCTGGCTGATCAGCATGATTTCACATGGGTACTTTTTATCAGGTTGATGCAGGGTATAGGCCATCACCGACTGTCCAATGGAAAGTTTTTCAATATCCTTTTCAAAGACCCTCAGGTTGAGATGGATATCTGATGGGTTGATCAATTCAAACAACACATCTGTTCCGGTGACATATCTTCCGATGTTCATTTTGACTGCGGAGACAAAGCCACTGATCGGTGCATAGATTTGAACGGTATTGGATATATTGCTTTCCGTAAGTTTATCCGGGTTCAAATGGATCAGTTCCATTTTTTCGGCCAGGGCACGCAAAGCAATTTTCTGGTTGTCATATTCCATACGTGCCTGCTGAAATACTTTTTCACTGCTAGACTTTGTTTCGTACAGTTCCTTTTGCCTGTTGTATTCTGAGGCAGCGTATTCCAGATTTGATTTCGTCACCAGGTAATCTTGCTGCAACTGAATGTACTGTTGGTCCTCCATGGTTGCGATGACCTCTCCTTTCTTGACATACATGCCAGGCAACAAATGCGTCGACTTGAGATAACCACCAAGTGGCATACTGACAGATACCAGGCTCTGTGGTGGCACATCCACCGTTCCATTGACTTTTAGAATAGTGGAAATATCCTTTTTCTCCAATTTACCTACCTGAATTCCGGCAGATTGAATCTGTGCATCGGTCATCTTAACAGCATTTTCATTTACTGTTTTAGCAGCATTGGCCGATGAAGTGTTGTCCTGCTTTCCACAGGCAGATAGTATGCTGATGATAAATATTCCTATGATGATATGTTTCATTTTATTATTGATTGACGGTTAGATAATTTAAGGCAATAATGCTTTCATTGAGGGAAGCACAAGCGTCCAGGTATTGCGTGCGAACAGTAATCACCTGGGAGATCAATATGATCCATTCCAGAAAACCAATTTCTCCGCGTTCAAATTGGTGGTCAGCTGTGACGCGAATTAGTTTAGCATCCTCAAGGGTCGAGCTCTCATACGATTCTACTATCTGGAGGTTGTTAAGATATTGAAGGTGAGCCTGACGATAGGCTGAACTCAATTCATTCTTTCCTTGCTCTAAGTTGTTGCCTGCGATCACCTCATTGACCTGCAAGGCTTCTGCCTTGACTTTCTGTGCATGTTGGAAGATCGGAATACCTACTCCTATTTGCGCGGCACTGAATCGCTTCGATGATGTATAATACAGATCATCAGCTCCGGTCCCTTGCATACTGGTATTAAAATAGCCTAGACTCAACTCCGGAAGACGTTTAGCTTTCTCCAAACCCGTCATCGCTGCCGCTGTAGTTTTCTGCTGCATGGCAAGCTGAATTTGCGGATGTCGCAGGATCATTGAACTGTCAGCCAGAAAGGCATCTTCCATTTTGAATGAAGCAGCATAGGGCTCCAGTGGTAATGTTGCATTCATCAAAAGTTGCAATTGTATACGGACCACTTCCATTTCCTGTTGCAAGCTGCTCAATTGTCTTTGTACTTCACCAAGCTGGATGGTTGCAGTTGTTTTTTCCAGGACATTGCTCTCCCCCAAAGCGTATCTCCTGTCCGCTTTTTCAACCCATACTGTATATGCGCTGTCCACAGCCAGCAAGAGTTTCTCCTTTTCCTTCAGGAGAAGCATTGCATAAAAGAAATGGGTCACAGCCCTTTTTATTTCCTCTTCCTTGAGGCTCACACTCAGCACAGCCGTCTTCCATTCCTCCTCATTGACCTTGCGCTGTTTGGAATAGACTGTTGGAAAACTGATGGATTGTGAAATGCCAAATCGTGTATCCGTATACGCACTATTGAGTTGTCCGAACTCAGCGGTAAAACTGGTTTGAGGAATAACACCTGACGTATTCGATAACTTCTCGTGGTATGTTGACCTGAGTTTTTCATTCTTTACCGTCAGGTTGTTTTGCAACGCTAATGCAATCGCACTCTTCAGCGAGATGGTATCCTGGGCAAATGCCTGTGAAGCAAAAACAGATAACAGTAAGATCATTCCAAGCCTGGCTGTGGGTGTCAATTTGACCTTGCCTGTTTTTTCAAACATGATGTACAACACAGGTAAGACAAAGAGTGTCAAAAATGTAGCGATCAACAATCCGCCTATCACCACGGTGGCCAACGGTCTTTGCACTTCAGCACCAGCACCCTGGCTCAGTGCCATCGGTAAAAACCCGAGGGAAGCAACAAAAGCTGTCATCATGACGGGACGCAATCTCACTTTTGTACCCATCAGTACAATTCGATGCAGATCTGTAAGGCCTTCCTTTTTCAGGCGATTAAACTCCGCTATCAATACAATACCATTGAGCACAGCCACACCAAACAAAGCGATAAACCCTACCCCCGCACTGATGCTAAAAGGCATACCCCGAATAGCCAGAAAGAAAATTCCGCCGATAGCAGACAACGGAATCGCTGTATAGATCAACAAACCATGACGAATAGAATTGAATGCAAAAAACAGCAGGATAAAAATCAGTACCAACGAAACAGGCACGGCAATGCCAAGTCGTTGTTTGGCGGCAATCAGGTTTTCAAATGCACCTCCATAGGTCATGTAGTAACCGACAGGTAACGTAATCTGCGCATTTACTTTTTCCTGCAGTTCATTGACGATGCTCTGTACGTCTCTGCCACTCACATTGAAACCGACGACGATCCTACGCTTTGCATCCTCGCGTTGCACCTGATTCGGGCCGTTTTGGATATCTACATTCGCTAGTTGATAGAGCGGCACCTGCGTCCCGAGTGGAGTAGGAATCAGCAAGTTTTGCACATCCTCCAGACTCTTTCGTTGATCGGTCTGCAAACGCACCACCAGATCAAATCGCTTCTCTCCTTCAAACACCCAGCCTGAGCTCTGCCCTGCAAAAGCGGTATTCACAGCCCTGTTGATGTCTTCGATATTCAGATTGTATTGCGCTATCGCCGCCCGATTGTAATCAATGATGATCTGCGGCATACCTGTCACCGGCTCCACAAAAATATTTTCGCTTCCTTCAACACTGTTGACAATAGCGCCCAATTGAGCTGCATAGTGAGCCAGGGTATCCAGGTTTTCTCCGAATATTTTACAAACTACATCCTGACGGGCACCTGTCATCAATTCATTGAATCGCATTTGTACCGGGTATTGAAAACCAGCGGTTATGCCAGGAACATCTTCAAGTGCCAGGCTCATTTTCTCCGCCAACTCATCAAAGGTTTTGGCCGAAGTCCACTCCTCCTTGTTTTTCAGAATGACCATCATATCGCTGGCTTCCATCGGCATGGGGTCTGTTGGCACTTCACCACTGCCGATTTTAGTCACCACCATTTCAACTTCAGGAAATTGGGTTTTCAGAATATGCGCTGCCTTCTGTGTACTCTCAATGGTAGCTGTCAGATTACTTCCAGTTAATACTCTGGTATCAACTGCAAAATCTCCTTCTTCAAGTGCAGGGATAAATTCACCACCCAATATTGAAAGCGTAAAAATT
>Ga0209063_1001219_pt1 | contig 13708 bp, 10 predicted proteins | sample KloWWTmeKNB19Kit_FD_187177 | JGI IMG/M metagenome (GOLD analysis project Ga0209063, IMG submission 187177) | Active sludge microbial communities from Klosterneuburg, Austria, studying microevolution and ecology of nitrifiers - Klosterneuburg... | ecosystem: Engineered > WWTP > Aerobic digester >...
TGTCGAAGAAGCCCCACGCGAAGTAGCTGTCCGCGCATCGTGGCTCCAGGATCTCCATCACCAATTGGTCGGTTGGGTGGCCCATAGGAACCAGAACATCGCCAGGCCGACCAGTGACCTCTTCGCGTTCCGTGGTGGTCGAGATCCCGTGATGGAGGTAATGTCCTTCGTAGGGACCCGATGTCGTTTCGAAGTCCATGATCCGTTGCACTTCTCCTTGGTAGGACCGTTCGGCATCCAGTCGTTCCATCGGCACGTTGTCCAAGGCCAACCGATCGATCACTTCATGCCACGCTTGCGGAATGAGGTAGGCCTTTGGCTTCACGATCTCCAACGTGGAGATCCCATGATCGAACCAAGGCACGTCCACCTTGGTGGGGCGGCCCTGATCGTAGTACAACCGATCCAGGCCCGTCACAGTGCTCTTCGTGTATCTCGCCTCATAGCCAAGCCATTCCACGGGTTCCGAATGTGCCGTATCCAAGGTCCAATTCGTTGCGTAGCGCTCTTCGGCGGCCGCATTGGCCCGTGCTTTCCGGATGGCATCGCGCAATTCCACCGGGTATTCGTTCATCGCTGCCAAGGTGCCCAACATCAATTGGAAGGTGGCGTTCACGCGATCCGCATAGGGCTTCAGCATGTGCGCTTCGCTGATCAGTGCCACACGACCGCGTAGTGCATTGTATCCCGTGCTGTAGCGCGGACCATCCATGAAGCCGGTCAGTCCCTCTTCGGGGCTGTGCTTCACCGTTTCGAAGTAGGGGCCCATCAGCATCCCGCGATCATCCATCCACCTGTGCAATCGCGGCGATAGGACGTTTCGCATGTAGGCGCTCATCGCCGGATCCACCTTGTCCGGGTGGGTGGTGAGCAATTCCATCACGTATTGGTGATCGGCACCGTTGGTCACGTGCGTTTCGAGGTACACATCCGGATCCCAAGCCGTTAAGGCACTCACTAAAGCGCGGGTGTTGCTGGCATCGGCCTTGATGAAATCGCGGTTCAGGTCCAGGTTGCGTGCGTTGGCACGGAAGCCATATTCCGCTGGACCATTCTGGTTGGCCCGGCTGGTGCTGCTGCGTTGCCGAGCTCCGCTCACGTTGTACATGGGCACGATGCAGACCACTGTGTGTGCCAACAGCCCCATGTATTGGTCGCTGTCCAGCAAGGCTTGGGTCAAGATCAGGCTGGCATCCACCCCATCGGGTTCGCCGGCATGGATCGCGTTGGTGATCCAGAGGATGTTCTTGCCCGCGGCGCGGATGCTGTCCGGTGTGAAGCCACTGCCATCGGAGAGCACGATGAGGTGGATGGGTGAACCGTCGTCGTCCGTGCCGATCTCCAGCAATTGCACTCCCGAGCGCGTGGCAGCGAACGCTTGGAACCGCTCCATGGTCTGCTCCCAGGTCGGCGTGGTGTTGCCCTCAAAGCGCCATTGGGCGCTTGCACCCAGTGCGAAGGCGAAGAGAAGTGTGAGACCGATGCTGCGTACCATCCTACAAAAATGGAGAACCGCCGACATCCCGATGGAAGTCGGCGGTCCTCTCTTCAGAGATCCTATCGGAAGGTGACGGTCCCGTACTGGTGGTCCTTGCGCCAATTCGCGTAGATGAACAAACGATCGTCGCCGATCTGGACACCGGCTTTCGGGCGGGTCATGGCTTCGCGTTTCTCCTGTGCGAGCAAGGCTTCGCGGCTCACCTTGCCGTCGCCATTGATCGTGGCCAGGGTGATCAGCATGTCCTTGCCGTAGCGGAAGGGTTCCACCTTGTCGCCCGGTGTCAGGAAGAGGTTCTTTCCGCTGTCGTTGAAGAGCAGGTAGATGTTGTCCTCTTTCACCACCATGGCGTAGGAGGAGTAGCGGCCACCGTCGTTGGTGCTGTGCTGCCGCTTGGGCACTTTCGCCGCCCATTCGATCTCGCCGGATGGATCCACGTTCACCACGATGATGTCGTTGTAGATGTAGTGGTGGGTGGTCGTGGTGGTGGTCCCTCCGTTCGGATTACTGGTCGTTGTCGTGGTCACGTAGTACCGATACTGCTCACCCACCATCACGGCACCGCCATCCGTTCGGCGCACGATGTCGCGCAGTTCGTAGTCGTACAGTTCGATGTCCTCCCCCTTCTTGTCGGCGCGTTTCGAGGCTTTGGCTTCTTCCTTCTCGGTCATGTACTGGGTGATGAAATCCGCATCGAACTCCTTGAAGCTGGAATGGATGACCTGCTTGGTGTTCTGGTCGAGCTTCAAGAAGAAGGTGCCGCTCACCGCGAACGATCCTTTCTTTCCGTAGAAACCACCGCAGAGGATATCCCCTTCATCGCCGATGTTCAGCGTTAGGTCCTGCAGGAATTTGTCCGCGATCTCGATGGGGTTGTCCTCGGGTTCGCTGCCGTCGTTCTGGTAGGTGAGCACGTGGTAGGTGTAGGTGGCCTTGCCGTCCTTGCGCAATTCCTTGGCGGCACGTTTCTCCGCGTACTTGTTGCCGATCATGATCACGGCGCCATCGTTCGCCACACGGGTCTCCACCACGGCGAACTCACTGTCCAAGTAGGGCAGATCCACGGAGCGCTCCCACATCGGTGTGAGGTCCCGGTCGAATACGCTGAGCTTGAATCGCTCGCGTCCTTCCTTTTCGTAGGGCAATTGTTGGTCCACCAGGATCATCCGCTCATCCGGCGAGATCCGGACCGAGAAACTTCCTGCGCGACGCCCTTCCGCCGCCATCACCGCCACCCGCTGCATCCGACCCATGGGCGCGAAACCCGCCTCGCTGAACGACCGCACGTACAAAGTGTTGATGTCCGCCTTTTTATCGAAGTAGCTGGAGAAGACCAGGATCCGATCGTCCAATACCTGCACCGTTTCCAGTGCGTGATCGTCCTTGTCGATCTCCATGGGCAGCAACTTCTGGTACACGATGCGGTGTGATGCATCCATCTTCCGCAGGAAGCGTTCCTTCTTCTGCCACACGAGCATGTAGACGAAATCGTCGGTGTAGCCCACGACCATGTCGAAGGCGCCGTCCTTGCTGTCGTTCATCTCCGGCCCCCACTCCACTGTGGCGCGTTCCGTTTTCGTTTGCGCTTGGAGCGGCAGGTTCAGGAGGACCAGGAAGGCCCAGAACAGGTGGCGTTGGATCATTCGTGTGGAGGGTGTTGGAGGTCGGAGGGATCGGTCCATGGCCCATCCATAATGAGCGGCATCCGGGGCATGGCCCAGTGCGGCGGCTGTTCTGGGGCCGCGAATATAGCTGCCCCGGCCATGTACGATCCCCCACGAACAGGGCCATCGCCTCTTATCCGCCGCGAAGCCGTAGGCGCTCATCCACAGAACACACAGATGGCACAGATATTACGCCTAAAGGCGGAAGGAAGACCTAACCCTTGAAGTCTCATCCGCTTGACTCGGGATCCACCTGCACCTCACACCCACAGCGCCTTCTGTTCCGGCATCAGCTGTATCCATCCGCGTCCTCCCGCCAAAAGCTCGGGACAGGTCCTGCGGAAGGGACCAAGACCCAATGGCCTTGCCCCACAAAAGGCGACCCCGGCACCTAGGCGTAAGCACCGGGGTCTTCGGAACACAGGACCGAGGTCCTGGTCAGTAACGTTCAGGCCATGGGAAAGGCGATGGCATCGGCATCGCCGTTCTCTACGTTCGGTTGCGCCAATTGTTCCACGCGAACAGGCTCCTGCACCGCAGGAAGGCTCTGTGCGAACAATTGTTCTTCGTCGGTGAGGCAGAGCAAGAGGGTAAGCGTTTGGACTGGCCACATGTTCGATCAGTGATTTTGAGGTGTGCCGGTCATCTTGAAGGTGCTGCAAGTTGGGAGATCCGGGGTCCGGTTGTCAAGACCAATTGGCTATTTTCTTCGATGAATGGTCGTGGGGCTTGGATAAGGAGGCTCGCCGTTGGACCGCAAACCCTTGCTTCAAGGGACTGGAATTCAGGGGTGTTGAAGCAGCCCGAGGCTATCGCAAAGGACCGCTACCTGTGCACCGGCCTCAACCTCTTCGACCAGATCCCTGCTGCCTTGCAGAATGAGTTGGAAGCATGGGCCGACGGAGTAGAGATCATAGTAAAGCAAATCTTTAAACCTGTTTTAGGACGAGTCAAGGCTTCTAATAAGCCAGATACACCACATCCTTTGGCCGGGGCTTCATCCATGGAGACACCCGTTGGTCTTTGTAATAGGTCCAACGTGCTTGCACCATACTATCGACAACACTCAACACCTCTCCACGCACCCCAAATAGTTCACGATCGCCATTCCTCCATGCTCGACGGGACATTTCCTCCCGGAGCTTGGCCGAATCCTCTTTGAGCCACTTAAGATTCTCTTCCACCCAACCATCTGTTTCTCGTGACCAGTCAGAAACTAATAGTTCACGATTTTCCTCTATTTGCGCCATATGTCCTGCTTCACCGACAAACTCCCTCTTCAAGCTCACTTTTGCACCCTTCGAGATCCGGACATCGGGGGCCAAGCGGAAAGTGAGTACGCCCTCACCCACAGCGATCACAGTACCAAGCAGGATCCGTTTGTTTCCATGTACGATCTCCTGTGCCACGTTCCTCGCCCACTTGTTCAGATTATCATCTGCGACAAGCCCCTTGTCTTCCCATCTCGATATTTGGAGGTCCGCATTGATGCCCTTGTATAGATCGGTTCCTACCCACATCCAGAACGTATCGGTTAGGGCGCGGGTCTTCAGCGCCTTCACGAAGACAGCGCCGGCAAGTCCCATCGTATCCTTGAAGAATGACCTGTGCGAATTCTGATACTCACCATAGGTCAAACTACGTTTGGTGTAGTCGCCGGAAACACGGCCCGTACCGGCGACAGATAATGGGTCGGACCAGGTTCGCCAGCTATGGATCACGGTGAGATCACGGCGGATGTATGGCATACCGAGAGTGGTGGCTCGATCCGCCAGATCCTCTTCGACCCATACGGGGTCGGGTGCAAATACAGCGATCGCCTGCGACACGAATGCGCTCTTGATCGCGTTGGAGTCCACCCATGCGGGCGTACTGTCCTTGGACAGCGCGGAGAAGTCGAACTGGAAGTAGTAGGGCTTCCCTTCCGAGAATGGCACCCCAGCAACCGGGTTAGTACCAGCATCGCGTTGGAACAAGGCGAACATGCCGACCAGCACAACAATGGCCGCCAGCGAAGCCAACAACGTCGCCTGCACCCTGCGCTTACGGATGGCCGCAGGCGCGGGCAATGCACCTGTCTCCTTCGCATGGAAGCCGAAGACCTCCACCGGATCATCGAAGCCCTTCAGCCGCGCCTTGCCATACGCGATATATCCAATGCCCGGACCCTCTTCGCCTGCGACCCAGCCACTGGCATTCTCCCACACCGACCGCGAGGTGAGGACTTGCCCGCCCGTGGCCAGCGCCTCGATGCGCGCGGCCATGTTCACGTGCCTGCCGAACACATCGGGGCGCAGGGCGTCCTCCACGGCCACTTGCCCGAGGTGGATACCGATGCGCACCGTGAGCGTGTACCCTTCGGCCGTAAGGTTCTCCTTGTTCGCGCGCACGGCCCGTTGGAACTCCACAGCGCGCTGCACGGCCGCAGTGGGTTCGGAGAAGACGCAGAGGAACGAGTCGCCGATCTGCTTGATGATGGTGCCCGCCCCGTCCCGCGTTATCGTGCGCTTGAAGAGTTCATCGTGGACGTGCCGCAGCCGTGAATACGCCTGATCGCCCATTGCTTCCGCCGCACCGGTACTACCCACGATGTCCGTGAACATGATCGCCAGCACCGCGGTGTTCCTTGACCGGCGGAACTCCTCGATCGCCCTGAGCTCTTCAGGGCTCAATGGGGTGTGGATGGACAGTGCGGAGTTCAGGCTAGCAAATGTAGCTCCCGAACAGGATCACGCCGTGGACATCCCCAACACCCAAGCCGCCAGCGCACTGCCCTGGGGCAGCTACCGCACCACCGTAGATGCCATCGAAGCCAGCACCTCAAACCTCGATAGGGTCTCTCACAGAGGACCCTGGCGTTCAAAGCCGAAAGCGCAGAGCCCCTTCGTGCCTCAGGAGAGCCTGCGGAGGTCTAGAGTGTGCATTAAAGAGGCCTATTGCATCATCCTGACAGAATCGGAAGCCACAGGTGCAGGTTGATGGTCCAATGGGATCGTGGGGCGATTATCACACACCCAGGTTCCGGGTGCAGTATCATGCGCCGAACACGTACAGCCCACTTGATCCGGGCCAGCGACGGTACCGTTGCAATCACATGGCAGTGCGGTACACTTACCATTATTGCCCACATTGGTGCCAGGTACGTTATTATCAGCGCAACCAGTCAGTGATGCAAGCGAAATCACGAATGCGAAGGATGCCAACGACAATTTCCAGACGGTTGAATGATGCTCTTGTTTGGTGGCCATGATGGTGGTTGTTTGGCTAAATCTAGTTCGAGAAATTGTAATTTCCCAAACATGCATGTAGCTGCGTATTGCGGGTTTCATCCGATCTTTCCAAACCTCGACAGGGCCGCTCGAAGAGGACCCTGGCATTCGTCGCCGAAAGCGCAGGGTCCCTTCGTGCCTCAGGAGACCCTGCGGCGGTTCAGGTCCAAAATGATCGCGCACATTTGACCCACATGGACCCCAACAGCAGCATGATGATCAAGCAGTACGGGAAGGCATCGATCACCTTCAAGATCATGTGCGTGCTAACGCTCTTGGGCAATCTGTTCCTCATCGCGGCCAACCTGCTGAAAGTGGCCATGCTCGAAACAGGCATACAGAGCGGAAGTGTCGGGGCCGAGGCCTCCTATTACCTCGCCTTGATGCTCCAACTGTTGCTCTTGTCCTGTGCGGGTGCCATACTTGGAGCCCTGTTGATGCTGGCGGGAAAGCGGCTGGGCTTCTGGATCTACGGGGTCTCCTTCGGCCTGCACATCATCTTGACGTGCTGCGCCGTGGTGCTCTGGGCCATGACCTACATCTTTCTTTATGCTTCAGCGCTGCTCTTGTGCTACTCCATCATCCCGGTGGTCTTCTTTCTCTATTTCTATACGCATAGAGCGCACTTGACCTGAACACCGGGCGCTGCTCCGCGCGGCTCGATGATCGGCAAGCTCTTTCGAAAAGGACCACGGCATGCATAGCCGAAAGCGCAGGGTTGCTTCGTGCTTCAGGAGAGCCTGCGCGGGTTTAGTGTGTTTGCCGGATGTATCGATCACACGGAGTTCCGCAACCTGCCAAGGAACACTGTGCCCAAAAGGAAAACTGCAACGACGACATCCATAACGTTCCAAACTGCGCGGCCAAGAGCCACCTTGACGAACGGCTGGAACAACAACGCAAGGCACACATACACGATCGCGATCTGTTGTTGCTCCGAACTGTATGCACGAAACGCCAGGAGAGCGAATCCAACCAAGCCTGCGAAACGAACAAATTGGTAATAACCATATGGCATGTCGGCCAGACAGGTGAGCAGAAGTGCTGCAAGCAGGATCTTAAGAACCGATGTCATTTGAGCTATCGCATGAGCGGTGCCTGACGAGCGGAATGCAGGCTGTGTAAACGTTTAGCTGATGCCTGTGAAGTGACGCATGTCCTTTGATTCTTGCTCCTGCTCGGGCAGTAAACTGAATAGCCTTCGATTCACCTCAAGCAAGCGGTCAAAGTCCTCTCCATCGATGTGCTGTTTACCGGCCTCAATGAGGTTCTTCGCTTGTATTTGGTCATTAAAGGTCTCACGCTTGGCTGTCAGATTCTTGAACCAACCAATGAGGAAATCAGGGGAGCGCGTGAGGATCTGAAACTGCAAACTGCGAAGTTTGGAGACATGATCAGCCAAGCGCTGAGTGCTGCTCGTAGTGAGGAATACATGTTCGTGATTAATGATCTCCTGCAGCTGTCGCTTCTCAATGTCGTTCCCACTCTCTTTGACCAGCTCACTTACCTCATCACGGGCCTCGATGTATTCCGATCGGAGACCATCAATTCGCTTAGTGGATGTGGCTTGGTGTAATTCCTGCGCGATCTTCCGTTTTCGATCTTCAAGCTTGTACTTGTGATCGGTCACGTCGTCGAGCGTTAATAGCACGGCCTCACCCTGTAATTCCTGAACAGGAACGGATAGCTTTTCGAGCACATTTGCGACTTCGTAGTTCTCATTGTTCACTGCCTCTGCCAGCTCTTGTTCGATCTTCTCTTCAAGCATGCCTATCTCCTCGGCCAGTGACTTCACATCTACCCTACGATCCTTTGGCGAGAAGACATCCGAAAACTCCGGGCCCGATGGATTGACGTACGCATGTATGGTCACATCCCGTGATTCGGAAACCTCGAAGGTCAAATCGATCTCAGTACCCTTCAGAAGGTCACGCTTCAGATTCTTCGCGCTTACCAGCAGAACACCAACGAACTTGTTCGATGAAAAGTGGTTTGACGATGAGCCCTCAACCACCATGATCCGGATCTCGTCATCAGTTCCATGCACCAACGTCTTGCTAACGTCAACAGTTGCCTTCTTCTTCGCAGGGAGGATCGTATTGCGGGCGAACACCTGTACCAATTTGGTATCTCCGTCTTGGAGGTCGTCCTTGACCAAGCTGAGATCTTCGGGTAGCATTTGTCCTGCGACACTGTACTTCCCCTGCGCGATCTGGATCGACTCAACGGCGATCGGGTCGTTGTGCTGGTCAAGGATCTTCAGGGTGAAGGAGTTGTACGCATCAGGCAGAAGTGGCAAGTCTTCGCTTATCCGCGATGTCAACTGCTTTAGCCCACTGTCATAGCCGCCATCCTCCCTAAGGATGCGATACGCTAACCCATTCACGTCTCCATCGACTTTTACGGAGAACATCTCCTCCACTTCTTGTGAAGCCTTGTTGTACGATACTTTCAACTTCAACAGACCGTGGGACGGCGACTCCGCGTTTGACTTCATGGGTTCAAGCTCCAGCGGCTTGTTCCCGGCGTAGTATGCAGACCCGATGACGATGGCATTTGTTGGGTCGATATCAGTGTTGACAGGTATGCCAAGAAGTTCATTGATACGGGTGCGCACCAAGGGGATATAGGTGGAACCGCCTACCATTAGAACGAATTTCAGGTCGCTAGGCTGAAGTGAATTCCTGGTGAGGATCGTCCTGAGCATTTCCGCAGTTGCGTCAACTGCATCCTTGATCACTGCCTCGAAGTCGGATCGTGTCACGTTGAGCAACATGCTGATCGTTTCGCCATCGTCGTCCTCAAGCTCGACATCGATCTCCGTAGAACTCTTGGTGGAAAGTTCCATTTTGGCCTCCTCTGCCGCGGCAAGCAGTGCATACCACTTGCTATTCAACCTGCCGGAGCGACTTTTGAGTTGGTCGAGCAGGTCTGCGAACTGGCCCTTCTTTGCAATGGCAGGCACCACAATGCGTTCGACGATCAGTGCGTCGAAGTCAGCACCACCAAGGAAATTGTCCCCTTCATGGTCGATGACCTTTAGTTCCCCTTCTGAGATGCGCACGAGGGCAACGTCGAACGTGCCGCCACCCAGGTCGTATACGATCCATTGGCTGTTGTTGAGCTCATTCCCGGTTGTCTTGTTGGCATATGCAAGGCTCGCTGCGATGGGCTCTTGGAGGAGCACCACTTGCTTGAAGCCTGCTTGAAGACCAGCCTCCTTGGTAGCGTTGGACTGGACCATGTCGAACGAAGCAGGGATGGTGATGACAACCGCCTCCGGAATTTCGCCAGTGTGTATGAAAGTCTTCAATTCCTTCAGGACGAGGGCAGAAAGTTCAATTGGCGTCTTTGACTGGTCAAGGGACTTTATCTTGAAGCTCTCCGTAGTACCCATCTTGCGTTTGAACTGACCAACTGTGCTCTTGGGATCCTTCTCAAGGTAGGCGCGTCCCCTTTCACCGACGAGGATACGGTCGTTCCGGAATGCCACTACAGATGGCAAGGTCTCCTTGAACCCGACCGGGTTCTTATAAACCTCCACGGTGCCTTTGTTGAACTTGGCGATCAACGAATTCGTTGTGCCAAGGTCAATGCCGAAGTTGATCGTCTTGCTCATGTTCTTCAGTTATTGTTGCGCGACTCTACAACCACCACCCCGCGCTGAATGATCTTGGTATACTCGCCTTTGCTGTCGCGTACCACGAGACGAATGATCGGCTTGATCACCTCGGTAACAACGAGGTCTTCGGTGCTGCTTCCCGCGATCGAAGCTTCCAGATCCACCCTTGTTTCATTGAAGCTCTGACCATGTGGGTCCTCGATCCGATAGCCGAGTTCCTCGAAGGCGGCCTTCATCTTCTCGACATGTCGAGCAAGCGATTCCAACTCGCCTAGCTTCTGCACCTTACGGTCAAGCTCGTAAAGCTGACAAAGCGCGGAAAGCAATGGTTTAAGTTGTTCCGAGGCGCTGATCTGTTTGACGTCCATTATGGGTGTTTGCTAGTACTGATCCGGGTGTCTCTCACTTATTGAATTCGGCCTCACTGATACCGTCCGTATTGAAGTTGTTCCTCGAATAGCCCGTGCTGACCACATCAAGTTTGACCTCGTAGGAAGGGATCTCAAAGTTCTCGTATCGCTGACCATTCTCGTAGGTGATACCGGTGCTTCTCGTGCGGAAGTCCAACATGTCCTCGCCCTTTTCATAGAGCGGACTGGAAGCAAACTTCCCGATACAGATCCCCGCTTCCTTCTTCTCGACCCATCGTTTGCCATAGGCGATCTTCAGATAGTAAGCCCCCTGTGGTATGTTCCTTATCGCATAGGTGCTTAGACTCTTGATGTAAACGTACCGAACGCATCTATCGGTACTCCATTCCATCACCTTGATCACCACGTCTGTACCCCCGCCGACTGTTACCCTTAACTGGTTGTCCAATTGCCGGTCATACTTCGGTGTGTAGTTGAAGCATTCCGGGGCTTCGCCGTTGTAGTAGGACGTGGCCTCCCACGAATCGTCGAGCTGCGCACCGACGGGTGGGGCCAAGGGCTTTCCCGGCGCGGCGGGATTTTGCCCTACGAGCTTTGCGTCGGCAGGCGGCTTCCACGCCGAGGGCTTTCCCGGCACAGCAGGCGCTTGTGAGGACACTGCATCCCGATAAGCCTGCGCGAGGCGTCTCGCGGCCTCCGTGTCACCAGCTGCATCAGCGGCCCGTAATGCAGCCATGATCCGTTTCGGATCCACGCCTTCTGGCTGGTTTGTTGGTGGTGGGTACATATTCCGCATAATCGCGGTTATCTCCGATTCGCTCATGGTCGAAGGGAACTCAATTATAGTCCCGTCTGGTGCCTCGACCTCGAAAGGCTTACTCGGATCAAATGGAGGTTTCTTCTGCGGATCAACCGAAATCCAAGCCGTCTCTAATGGACCGAACTTAGACTTAAAGGTTTCAAATTCACCAACGTCATAACCATCTGAAGATATGCCATCGTACAGAGCCTTCACCTTGATGGGGTCATCCAGCTTGGCATTGAACTCATCAAATGTTCCCAAATCATATCGGCTGGCAAGGGCATCGTATAGCGCGGTCCTATTTGATTCTAAACTTAGTATTCCCAGTGGTTCAATGTCTGTGATGGCCTTTCCAGTCACGTATTTCTCGTCATTCTCGATGTCGGGTGCTCTATTGCAGACGATGCCACCAACAAGCACGAGAATTCCGAATACTATAGCGGCATTGGCTACTTTTTGGAGTGTCTTGTTCTTTTCTTTCTTTGCGGAATCTATCGTTGGTTGAATCGTATTCTGCTTTGGCGCTTTTGGGGCATGCGAACTCGGTGTTCTTGTTGCTCGCTGGGGGGGAGTGGCCAACTGCTCAGCAAGCAACTCCTCTATCTTCTTGTAGTCCTCCTTCAGCCGTTCATTGAGCGCGTGACTTTTGAACTGGAACTTCTTGCAGAGCAGCAAGATGCTCTTGGACATTTCGGTCTGACCGTGCTTGTTGTGGCAGTTGACCGCAAGTGACCTCAGGCATGCAACCAGTTGAGTTTGCTGCGCCCTGAACTGTGCTGGCAAGAGATTGAACAGACCGACCATGCCATGGACCTCAAGTGCATTCTGGACCTCCGGGAAACCGACAAGCCTCACTTCGCTTTCTGTCTCCAATTCCGTCAGCACATCCATGAGATGGCCTGTCTTCTTGAAGGCGCTTAGAAGGCATTGATCAAGGTCGGCGTCCTCCACCCAACGTCGACCGTCGAATAGAACCTCGACCACCGCCAAGGTTCTTTTTTCGATCGCTCGACTCAGCATTGTGTTGTACTGGGCGGCGAACGGCTTGCTCAGAAAGGCGCGGAACCCAGCATCAGCATCCAAGAGTTCCAGAATATCTACCGGGAAATAGTCGTCCGAATAGAGGAAGTGTTCGATGTCGCCATGCGTGAGGAATCGCAAAAGGCGTTTGTTGCGTGCAATGGCGAGATGGTATGCGCGCTTTCGGGCATCAAGTAGTTCATCATCGATCGCGAGCACCCTTGACTTGTCCAAAAGTTGGTCTTCGAGCCAGCCGATCCTTCCATCATTCAGTTCAAGCTCGTGGAGCAGTCGCTTTTTAGCACGATGGATCGCCTTTGGATCAACGACATCGTACTCATCCTCCGTGGCAAGCTGCAGTACTTCAAACGGGTTGAGATAATGATGATAGCGATCGTCCCTTCGCAAAAGTTCGGCAGCTTGGGTGCGCGCCTGCACCGCCAATGGGAGCAGCTTGGCTTTCGTGCCCGTCAACTCTACAGATGCCTTTTCGTAGGCGGCATCGATAAGGAGCGCTCGGCGGTATGCATCCGCCGCATCCGCATCTTGTGAAACCTCCGGGTCACTGTACACCAGGCCCATATTGTAGTATGGTGCCGTCCAGGTTTTCATAATGGCAGATGCCCTGTAGTACTCTAGTGCCTTGCCGTAGTTCTTGTTGTCGTGGTGTACGATGCCCAGTTTATTCAGGTCAGTGCCGCTGGCTTTACCCAGGTCCACTAACTTCTCCAAAGCCTCAGCTTCAAAGGCTGGGTGTTTCCTTGCTCTGTGAAGTTTAATGAAGTACCGCCAAAGCCACTCCGATCCAGGCTCAATGCGCTTGGCCTGATCCAATGACTTGTGTGCTTCATCAAGCCGATCAAGCTTGATGAGCATCTGGCCCAGTTCCCGCCATAGCCATGCCGAACGAGCATGTATTTTGAGCGCTGTTTTCGCCGTATCTACCCCGACTTCGTATGACTCGGTATCGCGCAGGCACATAACCAGACACTGCCATGCGTTCAGATCCGCAGGGTCGACCTCGACGATCTCCCGATACAGTGGGATCGCATCGGCATACTTCCCAGCATTGAACAGCTCCCCAGCTCGACTTTTGGTATCCATCTGCGCGTCACACTGCGTTTGCCTAACTCAAAGGCGTTCCAATATAGTTGCGAAATCAATTCACGTGGCTGCCCTGCACGCAACAAATGCCCCGACAAGGGTGACCGTTTATTGAACTTCCCGAGGGTATTTCGCCCTCAAGTCCCTCGCCATGCAAGAACAACAGCTGGGAGCGCAAGGGCCCTTTGTAGCTCAGGAGACCGTACCGAGGCTTAGGGTTCCGAACCTCGTGCACTGCTCAGTTCTAGTGACTATCGCTTGGCCAATATGTTTTCATAGATACTTGTCAGCTTTCCATCGGGCGAAACTTCGATGATCATTTGTAGCAGGAAGCTTTTTGGTTTGCGCGGATCGCTGC
>Ga0209063_1001223_pt1 | contig 13640 bp, 10 predicted proteins | sample KloWWTmeKNB19Kit_FD_187177 | JGI IMG/M metagenome (GOLD analysis project Ga0209063, IMG submission 187177) | Active sludge microbial communities from Klosterneuburg, Austria, studying microevolution and ecology of nitrifiers - Klosterneuburg... | ecosystem: Engineered > WWTP > Aerobic digester >...
GCTTGCATTTGTTTTGCACTCGCACCTAAGTACATCGCCTTGATCGCATTCCTGTTGATCAGGGGTTGCACTAGATCACCGGTCAAGGAGTATAGCAGAGCGGCTGGTGTCTTGAAGAGATAGGTTGAGTTGAAAGCTTGCAAGCCGACACCCGCGCTGATACCCAGCGATGGGTAGAAGCGTGCCTTGGCCACCTTCACATCCAGCTTCGCGGCCATCAAGTCAAGTTCGGCTTGTTTCACATCTGTACGATTCTCCAACAACTGCAAGGGCAACCCGTCGAAAAGGGTATCGGGCACCAACTTTGCGAAGGCATCTGCATTACGTGATATTGACTGCGGAAAGCGGCCGACCAGAAAGTTGATGTGGTTCTCCGTTTCGATGATCCGTTGTTGGATATCGAATTGCAAGCTGCGCGTATGGAAGACCTCGGCTTCGAACCGGCGCACAGCAAGTTCCGTAACACGTGCCGCTGCTTTCTGCACACGCACCACTTCCAGTGCATTGCTTTGGATCTCGATGTTCTGCTGCACGAACATGAGCTGGTTGTCCAACGCGAGCAACTCGTAGTACGTAGCTGCGATCTCGGCGATCAAGTTGGTCACTAGGAAATTCTTCCCTTCCACACTGGACATATAGCGCATGAAAGCGGACTTCTTCGCATTGCGCAACTTCTTCCAGATATCGATCTCCCAAGTTGCGTGCAGACCTAGAAAATAGTCAGGCAGTGGTTCGGGGAATTTGACATCTTCTGCGATATTCAGGCTTTCCTCCACCGCTCCGTTGCGTGTATTGCGTCCCACCTTTTCCACCATAGCACCGGCTCCCAAGCCAACGAAAGGCAAGTACTCACCTTTCCTTGCGCGCACTTCCGCACGGGCCACTTGGATCTCCTGCAAAGTGATGTTGAGTTCCTGGTTGTTGTGCAGAGCGGTATCGATCAGCGCGCTCAGGTCCGGGTCCTTGAAGAACGCCTGCCACTTGACCCTGCCGGTGTTCATGGTATCGGTTGTGGACTTCCGATAGAGGTCCGGCAACTTCTTGCTCGCTTCGCGCATCTGTAACCTGGGCGCGCATGAGGACAAGGCCAGCAGTGTTAGCAGGAACCCGATCGACAGGTACTTGGTCATATGGCTCATGGTTCTGGTTCTCATCGGTCCTTCTTTCTTTTCAGAAGTTCCTTCAATCTATCATTCAATCTTCGCATGGCCTCTCGTGTACTTCCTCCTTCCTCTTCCTTGCGCACCAACTCTTCGGAAAAAGGTTCATCGTGTTCATCTTGGATGAGCTTACGGCCAACGATCATGGACGCGAAAACGTAATAGAGCCCCGGAATGACCAATACCCCGATCAAGGTTCCGATAAGCATACCCCCCATAGCGGATGAGCCGATGGTGCGGTTCCCGATCGCTCCTGCACCTGAAGCGACCACCAGTGGAACAAGCCCTGCGATGAATGCGAAGGAGGTCATCAGGATCGGGCGGAAACGAGCCTTTGCACCTTCGATCGCCGCTTCAAGAACAGTGGCACCCGCGCGCTGCTTTTGAACGGCGAATTCCACGATCAGCACCGCATTCTTCCCTAGCAGACCGATAAGCATGATGATCCCGATCTGTGCGTACACATCATTCGCCAAGCCCATTACCTTCAGCATCAAGAACGAGCCGAGCACACCAACAGGCAGTGACAAGATCACCACGAAAGGAAGCACGAAGCTTTCGTATTGTGCAGCCAGTACGAGGTACACGAACATGAGCACGATGAGGAAGATGTACATGGCCTCGTTGCCGCGCCGCGCCTCGTCGTAGGACAGTCCCTCCCATGCGATGTCATATCCGCGAGGCAGGTTCTCCTTGGCCACTTCCTTGATCGCCGTGATCGCATCGGCACTGGTGAACCCTGCGGCGGACAACCCGCGGATGGTGGACGAGTTGTACATATTATACCGCGTGATCTCGTTCGGTCCTAAGCGTTTCTCGAATCGCATGAAGGAGGAGTACGGCACCATCTCCCCTTCCTCGTTCTTTACGAAAAGCGCTTCCAGGTCGGAGGGATAGCGCCTATACTCCGGTGCGGATTGCACGAATACCTTGAAAAAGCGCCCAAAGCGGATGAAGCCTTGCTGATAATCACTGCCGATCAGGATGTTCAGGTTCTCCATGGCATTTCCAATGGAGACTCCCTTCTGCATTGCTGCCTGATTGTCTATGATGAGCTCATATTGCGGGAAATTGGCCGCATAGAAGGTGATGAGACCGGCGAGTTCCTTGCGCTCCCCCAAGGCAGCCATGAACTCCTTGTTCACACGGTCGAACTCATGGTAGTCCGTACCGTTCGTCTTGTCCAACATGCGCAAAGAGAAACCACCGGATGAACCGAACCCCGGGACCGCTGGTGGTTCGAAATATTCGATGATCGCACCAAGGTCCTTTGTCAGATGCTCCAGTTCCTCCATCACCTCGTTCACATCCTTGTGCCTTTCGCTCCAAGGCTTCAAATTGATCAAACAGGTGCCGGCATTGGAACCACGCCCCTCTGTCATGATCTCATACCCCGCGAGAGAAGCGACGGACTCCACTTCGGGAAGCTCCTCACAGATCTTTTGCAGCCGATGGGCTACCTCATTGGTGGTCTCCAGCGTGGAACCCGGTGGAGTTTGAATAACCGCGTAGATGGTCCCCTGATCCTCACTGGGAATGAAGCCCGCGGGCAGTATCCGGCCAGAGAGGTAGATCCCGATGCAGAACGCGATCAGCGCGCCGAAGGTCAACATTCGTCTGGCGACAACACGATCGAGTATCTGCACGTAGCGTCCTGTGATCCGTTCGAAGCCCTTGTTGAACCAAGCGATGAAGCGATCCAGCGGATTCCGCTTCACCTCGTGCCCTGCGACATGGGGCTTCAACATCATGGCACACAATACGGGTGTGAGGGTGAGTGCCACCACGGCACTGATGATGATGCCTCCCGCCATGGTGATCGAGAATTGGCGATAGAACACGCCGACCGGACCCGTCATGAAAGCGATCGGAATGAACACCGAGACCATCATGAGCGTGATCGCGATGATGGCACCGCCGATCTCGCCCATTACCTTTTTCACTGCGATGTACGGTGTGACATGATCGGATTCCAGCTTAGCATGCACAGCCTCCACTACCACGATGGCATTGTCCACCACGATACCGATGGACAGGACCAATGCGAAAAGTGTGATCAAGTTGACGGAGAGCCCGAATAGCTGCATAACGAAGAAGGTCCCGATCATGGATACCGGCACGGCGATGATCGGAATGAGCGTAGAGCGCCAATCTCCCAAGAAAATGAACACGACCAAGGCAACGAGGATGAATGCATCGCGCAGGGTGTGCATCACTTGCTCGGTAGAAGCATCCAGGAAAGTGGATACGTCATAGCTCACCTTATACTCCACACCCGGCGGCATGAATTCAGAAAGTTCCTTGAGCTTTTCCTTCACTTGATCGATCACATCACTGGCATTGCTACCTAGCGTCTGTTTCAACACAATGGAAGCAGATGGTTTGCCGTCCAGGTTGGAATAAATGTCGAAGAACTCACTACCGAGCTGCACATCCGCTATGTCGCCCAACCGGACCATCTCGCCTTCTTCATTCGCACGGACGATAATGCTGCGATATTCCTCCGGCGTATTGAACTGGCCTTTGTATACAAGCACATACTCCAATGCTTGTGCACTGATGCCGGAACTCTGACCCAAACGTCCGGGCCGCGCAATAAGGCTCTGTTCCTTCATGGCCTCCATCGCATCCTCGGCCGAGATGTTATACGCACGCATGCGGTCAGGCTTCAACCATACGCGCATGGCATACACCCTCGTACCAAGGATCTGCGCCTGCGCCACTCCGGGTATGCGCTGGATCTCCGGGATCAACTGTGTGAATGCGTAGTTGTACAGGAAGAGTTCGTCGGCATCCTTTCCGGTGTCGTAGAGATTCACGTACATGAGCATACTGGGCTGGACCGGCGTGATGATCACGCCCTCTCGCTGCACCAATGGTGGCAGGTTGGGCATCACTTGGTCCACACGCGTTTTCACGCGCACCACCGCTTGGTTGGGATCTGTGCCCGGCTCGAAGATCACGCGGATCGTGGCCTCCCCGGCGCTCGTGGCATCGGATGCTATGTAACGCATTCCCTGCACGCCGTTGATCGCCGTTTCCAATTGGACCACGCAGGACTTGGTCAGCACGTCGGCGCTGGCACCCGGGTAGGCGATGAAGATGTTTACTGTGGTCGGCGCGATCTCCGGGAATTGCGCAGTAGGAAGCTGCTTGATCGCGAGCAAACCCATGAACACGATAAGGACCGAGAGCACTATGGCCAGTACTGGCCGATGGATGAAGTTGCTGAACATGGCGTGTTGTTCTACTGAACCGTTATTCAGCGTAAAGGCTGAGATGCTTCACTACGGAATCCGGAGCAACGAACTTTACTGCAACGTGCTCGCCATCTTTCACCTTACGTAGCCCTTCTAGAAGGATTTGATCGCTTTCTGCAAGCCCTGTATCCACCACGAACAAGTGCTGTAATTCCTGCCCTATTCCAACGCGCGTACTATGCACATTTCCCTCGTTGTCGATCACGAAAACGAATCGATGATCGAGGACCTCGAACGTCGCTTTCTGCGGGATGAGCAACACATCATCCAAGCGTGAGGTCATGACGATATTGCCGGTTTGGCCGTGACGTAGCACCAGGTCCGGGTTGGGGAAAGTGGCGCGGAAAGCAATGTTCCCCGTTGTGTTGTTGAAGTCTGATTCAATGGCGGTTATGCGACCTTCACTCCCGAATTCCTCGCCGTTCGCCAACTTCAATCGCACGATACTCCCGTTGTCGGCTTGCCTATTCTGTTCATAGACCAGGTACGTGGCTTCAGGGACATTGAAATAGACCCACATACTGCTATTGTCGGAAAGCTCCGAGAGCAGATCTCCCTCGTCCAGAAGACTGCCTTTCCGGACATGAAAGCGCCCCATGATCCCGTCGAACGGGGCGCGGATCGCAGTAAAGTTCAAGTGGGCTTGCGCCATGGCCAATTCTGCTTTGGCTTTGCTCCAGCGGGCGCTGGCCATGGCCAATTCGTTCGGCGAAACCACGTTACTGTCCGCAAGGGCCTTGGTATTCTTGTATTCGATCTCGGCGAATTCGGCTTCAGCTTCAGCACTGTTGACCTCTGCTTGGTACAATACGGGCCTGATCTGGAAGAGCAGTTGCCCTTCTTTCACGCGTTGGCCTTCATCCACGTAGATCGCATCCAGATAACCCTTCTCCAAGGCCCGCAACTCGATGTGCTGGATCGAGTGGATCTGGCAGACATAATCCTTCGTTACCGAGGTGTCCGTCCGCAGTGGGCCGGTTGCCAAATAGATCGCCTCCTGTTCCTTTTCCTCGGCATTGTGACCGCAACCGGTGATCACGAAGACCGCGGACATACACGAAAGCAGCGCAAATAGTTTCATAATGGGTTCAACCTTAAGGCCGGAATTGGTTCGTTGAAACCGTTCCAGGGTGTGTTCATCGGAACACGTGTGGCTAGGCCAGAATGCCATGCCTTGAAAGATCAGAAAAAGGAAAATGAAAGAGGTCGGGTCGGCAAGGTCCTATATGCCACAGTGGGGTCTGGGGATCACAACCTCAATACCCCGAATACCAAATACAGCACCTTGATGGCCTGCAGGCTCAAAAGGCTCTGCCCTGCTGGTACTTGCGCAATTGACTGCTGGAACACACTGGTGTGCATTCCGAAGGTTCGGGCGATAACATCCCAACGCCCCTTTTGCTCCACCTGCTTCTTGGAAAAGTTCAACTTATCGTCCTCGGTCTCAAGGATGGGTATATCCAATATAAAAGCGCCACTACCGGCATGCACCGAAGGGCATTCGTTCAATTCACTGGAAAATGATCGCTCAATACATGTCGACTTGGACACTGCTTCCATGAAGGATCCGGCCGAGGAGTGGTGATCACCCGATAAAAGGGTCTTGGCTGCAAACTGCCCAACACCACCGAACAGGAGGATAGCAAGGGACAAAAAGAATACAGCGATCGCCTTTAACATTCGACGCAAAAGTATTGCGGTGCCAGTTCGGGGCAAGTGGCCAAGTTGGAAATATTGTTAAGCCCTGTTTTCCAGCGGAAAATGGCTTTTGTCCATCTTTCGGAAAAGAACTCTCCGCGAGGTGGTCCAGTAAGGGTCGGAATTATCCGCAATTGGCCTGCCCGGATCCAAGTATCACCTTTGTACCGCAACGCATTGAACTATCCATGACAGCACATGTGATCACCGCAACGCCATCATTGCCGGAAAGCTTCAGCTTCTATCAGAAGTTGGGGTTCGCCGTCATTCGTGCGGAACCACACTTGGTCACAGATGGTCAGGTCATCATCCATGTAGACCCGGATCGACACGCCCGCACCGGAATTGCTCTTTATGCGCCAAGCTGGTCCACGGTGATCGACGCACTCTCGGCCTCGGCACCTTACCAAAAGATCGAAGGTGGACATCTCTTTCATGATCCATCCGGAGTGCGGGTGATCTTGAAGCAAGGTGAAGGACCTTCGATCCCAGAGGATGATGGATCGAAGAGCTTGCTCGGAAATTTCGCCGGTGTTAGCATTGAGGCTGCGGATATGGATAGTTCGTTACAGTTCTGGAAGACCTTGGGTTTTGCGGTGACCATGGGTGATGCCGCACAAGGCTGGGTGTCTCTTGCAGCTGAAGGTTGTCCCGGGATAAGCCTAATGCGAACAATGATGTGCCCGCACCTGTTCTTCAATCCGTCTCTTACGTACTTTAATGGGAAGGAAGGGAATCCGAAGGTGATCGCTGCAGTACGGAAGGCTGGTATCGCGATCACGGAAGAGATCACCCACTTCAACAAAGAAGGGGTTGTCGACAATATCATCATCCGTGATCCCGGTGGTTTGGGATACTTTCTTTTCAACGATTGAACCAATGCAGGACGACCTATCCTACATTCTCACGCACCTCGGTGAAGACCGCGAACTTGGATACAATGCCGTAGTTCCACCGATCGTTCAAAGTGGGAATTTCACTTACCCGACCGTTGCAGCCATGCGCGCCGTAGTGCAACAGGAAATGGAAAAGCCCTTGTACACGCGAGGCTTCAATCCTACAGTGGGCATTTTGCGGCAGAAGATCGCCGCACTTGAACACGCAGAAGATGCACTTGTATTCGGCAGTGGCAGTGCGGCGATCGCATCGGCGGTGATCAGCTTTGTAAAGGCGGGGGATCACATCGTGTGTGTGGACAAACCCTACAGTTGGACGAAGAAATTGCTTGTTGAATTGCTACCACGTTTCGGAGTGGAGCACACTTTTGTTGATGGTACCGATGCAGAGAACTATCGAAAAGCGATCAAGCCGAATACGACCTTCTTCATCCTGGAGTCACCGAATTCATTGACCTTCGAGTTGCAGGATATCGCTGCAGTTTCTGCTATTGCTAAGGAGCATGGCATCATGACCCTTTGTGACAACAGCTTCAGTAGCCCGTTGTTCCAGAACCCGATCGATCTGGGGATCGACATGGTAGCGCACAGTGCCACTAAGTATCTCAACGGGCATAGCGATGTGGTGGCCGGCGTATTGGCCGGGACAAAGGCACACATGCGGCAAGTGATGCAGAAGGAGTTCATGACCTTGGGGGCGGCACCATCGCCACATGACGTTTGGCTGTTGATGCGTGGCTTGCGCACGCTCGAACTCCGCGTGAACCGCAGTGCTGACAACGCGGACAAGGTGGCACACTATCTCCATGCACATCCGAAAGTAAAGCGGACGCATTGGCCGTTCTTGGAAAGTCATCCGCAATACGCTTTGGCCAAGAGCCAAATGAAACGATGCGGTGGTTTGATGAGCATTGAACTGGATGCAGGTGACGAGGCTGACGTTGAACGTTTCTGCGACAACCTGAAAACCTTCTTGATCGCGGTGAGCTGGGGTGGTTATGAAAGTTTGCAATGGCCGGTGTGCGCATTGAAAGGACCGAGCGGCTATTACACTGACCTTCCGTTCACGATGATCCGATTATACGTTGGGCTGGAGGATCCGGACTTGTTGATAGCTGATCTGGAGCAGGCGTTGGCGAATATCTAGAAGGAACCTACGACATTGAAGGACCAAACCATTTTCATCAAGATGCAATACACAGCGGATTCACCGAGTGCATATATCGAAATGATCCCCGAAGACCGACGGGAGAGCATGAAGAAGTTACGCTCCACCATCAAGAAGAACCTACCAAAAGGCTTTGAGGAAACGATGAGCTATGGCATGATCGGGTACGTGGTACCTCATAAGCTCTACCCGAATGGCTACCACTGCGATCCAAAAATACCGTTACCGTTCATGAGCATCGCTTCGCAAAAGAACTTCGTCGCCGTTTACCACATGGGCATGTATGCCGATCCGAAGTTGCTCGATTGGTTCACGAAAACATATGCAGAGCGCATATCGACGAAATTGGACATGGGCAAGAGTTGTATCCGTTTCAAGAAACCGGAGTTGACCCCATTCGAGTTGATCGGGGAACTCGCCGGAAAGATGACAGTGGATGCTTGGGTCAATATGTACGAAAGCGCTCTGAAGCGTTGACCGGTCACGGCTGGGGTTCTTCAGGCTGCAGCTCCAAGTGCAAGCCTTCTGCCATTGCTACTCGGAGCAACTCTTCGAGTTGGACAGCATCGCTCACTTCTTCGCGCTCTGCAATAACGCGCAACCGGCTTTCAACACGTATGTTGTGCGGGGACAACTGGGTCACTGACCGTTCGATCGATGCATTGGGGGTTGAAGCACTTCGTTCGAGGTCTTCGGCATTCAATACGTTGACCGGACCTTTGAAATGCAATTCAATGATCAGGCGATCGTCCTGCGGAAAATCCCAGTAGAAAGGCAAGTCCCTTTCAGCAGCAAAGAAGTCCTTCGGCACCACATGTGCGAAGAAGCGGGAAAGGTCCACAGAGAACAGTTCCCCATTCCCAGTGGTAACGAGCGCCGGCAGATCCACATCGGCGCTGGTCCTGAATCGGAACGGCGGGTCCGTATCCAAATGAGATGCGGTCTTCACCCTAGGTACAATTCCATCGCGATCAAAAGCCACGCTGCCGTATAACGAGTTAACGGAACCATCCATGGGCAACTCCGCATACGATCCGCGCCCGAGCGTACTGAATTGGCCGCTCAGGAAAACGCGAACACTTCCTACGCTCTGCGTGCCATCCACATCAACTTCGTACTCGATCCCTCGAACATTCCCATTGGCATCGCTCACTGGCAGATCAACGAACAACGGTGGATCGGGATAGTCCATGGCCAAATGCTCAAGGTCCATTACCAGCGCCGGGGCACCCTGCCAATAGAAAGGGAGTTCATTCGCCAAAGTGCCTGAAAGGCTGCATTTGGGATGCATCCACGACACATCTTCTTCATCACGCACACCAAAGAGGAATTCATTCGCCCAAAGCGGTGTGAGCCAATGATCGTTCAGTGTTCCAACACGCTTGTCCAAAAGATAGGCGGTGGAGTATGGGGCATCTATCGCGTTGGCCAACTTGGCGTAGATATCATACCTGCTGATATTGCGCAACCGCTTTTCGTGGACCTGATCTCCCATCCGTGGCAAACCGTGATCCATATCGTTGAACCAATCCAGATCATCATCATACGTAAAGTTGGTGGCGATCTCTTCGTGCATTCGCTCCATCAGTCGGGCCTTTTCCAAGTTCGGATCCCTCACCGTGAAAGCATCCACGAAGTCATTGAACAACTTGTTCTGGTGATCGGGCACACGCTTATGGGCGACTTGTTTCCAGAAGAACGCCTTTGCTTCGCGCGTCCGGAGCACATACATCCAATAGGTTTGCTGGTGTGCTATTCCCGAATACCGGTCGCGTGCGAAATAGCGCGTGTCTTCCGGGGCCAGCCGAACCGTTACAAATGGAAGGTCCTCAGCGAGGCGGGCATTCACCTCGTTGGTACATCCGGGCAAAGTTGTGTTCGACCAGCTGACCACAACGTTATCACCATCCTCCTTCTTGTTGTTCGGTGGTGTACCGCCCAATACCAGTCCATGTTTCAGGTGATATGCGATTGAAACGGTTTGATCGCGGATCGGCAGATCGCCATGGAAAAAGACGCGCCAGCTTGTTAGTCTCGCCCAGTTATCCATCCATTGGAAACCACGCCAACCACTTGATCCTTCCCAGTAGTTGTTGTAAGGCACCATGTATTTCCAGCGGATCTCAACCACATCGCCAGTTGAAATGGACTGCAGGTCCAACGCATAGCTCCACGCTGTCTCCATACTTCGCGGCGTGCGCACTTCTTCGCGATGGACCGCGGAGAATACGCCGATCTCGCCCCAAGTCCCATTTGCCCGTATGATGCGTGCCGCAAAATGATCGAGCCGTACGTTGAACCAAAGTGGTAGCGGGTCTCCGATCCGTTGATCGAAAGGTGCGAGCTGCGCATCGAAGGCGGGGTCCAAGCTCTCCGGGAGAAGAAACCGGCCGTGTTCCAAAATGTCTGCATCCGAAGCGAAACGGATCACTTGCCTGCGCTCGAAAAAGAGCGACAAGTTTTGTGCTTTGGTATTCTTGATCCGGATGGACAACTGGTCGTTCAGCACCTCGGTACCGGCGGAAATGGAGTCCCAGCTGGGTTCCCAAACCGCTGCGCCACCCCAGTCGTAGTCCTGGTGAACGGCCTTGGTATCCTGCGCGAATTGCGGAAGGATCGTGCAGGTGGCCAGCACCAATACAAGTGTTCGCCGTACTATTTCTTCCGGAAGAACAGTCGGATGGGCACTCCAGTGAAACGATAAAGCTCGCGCAAGCGGTTCTCCAGGAATCGTTCGTACGATGGCTTTATGTACTGCGGCAAATTGCAATGGAAGATAAAGGTAGGCACATGGGTAGGTGCCTGGTTGATGAATTTGATCGTCACCTGTTTCGCCTTGTACATCGGTGGCGGCTGGTGTTCAATGATCGGTAACAGGGCATCGTTCAACTTGCGCGTTGGGATCCGTTGTGTGCGATCGCCGAATACCTGCATGCCCAGTTCCATGGCCTTCAGTATGCGCTGCTTCTCGAGAACGGAGATGAACAGCACCGGCACATCGGTAAAGGGTTCCATACGGCGCTTTACTTCGGCTTCGAAGCCTTTCATGGTGTGGGTGTCCTTTTCGATGAGGTCCCATTTGTTCACCAGCACCACCAGTCCTTTCGCATTCTTTTGGATTATGGCCAAGATGTGCAGGTCTTGTTGTTGCACGCCATCCTGCGCGTCGATCATCAAGAAGCACACATCACTTTCTTCGATCGCCCGGATGGACCGCACAACACTGTAGAATTCGATATCCTCGTCCACTTTGGCCTTCCGTCGGATCCCTGCGGTGTCCAACAACATCACATCGTGCCCGAACACGTTCCATCGGGTGTTGATGGGGTCGCGTGTGGTACCGGCCACCGGTGTAACGATGTTCTGCTCCCTACCGAGCAACGCGTTCACCAACGAAGATTTCCCGACGTTGGGTCGGCCCACGATCGCGAAACGTGGGATCTCCGGCTCTTCCTCTTCTGTGGGTTTACTGAAGCTCGAGACCAGTGCATCAAGCAACTCACCAGTACCAGCACCGCTTACTGCCGCGATATTGAACACTTCACCCAGCCCTAAACCGTAGAACTCAGCGGAATCGAACTGTCGCGAGTGCTCATCCACTTTGTTGGCGGCGAGGATCACTGGCTTTTTGGACTTGCGCAACATTTTAGCGATCGTCTCATCCATGCCCGTCAACCCATGTTGGACATCGACAAGGAACATGATGGAATCGGCTTCATCGATGGCCAACGTCACTTGTTTGCGGATCTCTGCTTCGAATACGTCATCGCTACCGGTCATGTAACCGCCGGTGTCAACCACACTGAAGAGCACTCCGTTCCATTCAGCCTTGCCGTAGTGCCGATCACGTGTGGTACCGGCAACATTATCCGTAATGGCCGCTTTGCTTTCAACCAACCGATTGAAGAGCGTGCTTTTGCCCACGTTCGGTCGACCTACGATAGCTACGATGTTTCCCATTTTGATAGAAGTGAAGAAGTAAGTACTATGTAGTCGTTAGTGGGTAGTCGTTAGTAGGTAGTAAGTATGTCTGGGGTCATTGGTCTGAGAGTCGGAAAGTCGTTCCTGGTCGTGGAGTTCAAGATCGCTACCGGCATGCCGTACTTACGACTAACCACTCTCTTACTAACGACTGCTCACTTCCTTTCAATATCCGTATTTGTTCAATTTGTCCGCATTCTCCCGCCAATCCGGGTCCACTTTGACCTTAAGATCAAGGAAGACCTTACGGTCGATGTACTTGGAAATGGCGATCCGGGAATAGGTTCCCAAGCGACGCAATGCATCCCCACCCTTTCCAATTATTATCCCTTTCTGACTTTCCCGCATAACGATCACATCCGCCTGTATGCGCACGATAGCTGGTGTATCCTCGTAACTGTTCACAACCACTTGCGTGCTGTACGGGATCTCCTGCTTGTAAATGGTAAGGATCTTCTCGCGGATCAATTCACTGATGAAGAAGCGCATATTGCGGTCGCTCAGTTCATCTTTTGGGAAGTAAGCTGGGTGTTCCGGTAAGCGCTCGATCAGAAATTTACGGAGTTCGTCGACGTTGAGTCCGTGCAGTGCCGAGATCGGGACCACCTTGGCCTTGGGAAATTCCGCTTGCCACAATTCCAGCGCGGCAAGGATCGCCTCCTCATCCCCATTATCCACCTTGTTCACCAAAAGCACAATAGGGCCATCGAACCACTTGGCCTTTTTCAACAACTCTTCCGAACGTTCAGGTCGTTGGCCCAACTCCACCATCACAAGGAGGATATCCGCATCACTTATGGATTCGTTCACCGCCGCCATCATGCGTTCCTGCATGGGGTACTGTGGGTCCAGGATACCGGGCGTGTCGCTCAAGACAAGTTGATGGTCTTCGCCATTGAGGATCCCCAGGATGCGATGCCGGGTGGTCTGTGCCTTTGGGTTGACGATCACGAGATCCTCGCCCAACAACGCATTCAATAGGGTGCTCTTCCCGGTATTGGGTTCACCTATAATGTTGACATAACCGGCTTTGTGTGCCATGATCGTTCTAACAAAGAAACCCGGCTTTCGCCGGGTTCTCGAGTAGCGGGGGTAGGACTCGAACCTACGGCCTTCGGGTTATGAGCCCGACGAGCTACCATCTGCTCCACCCCGCAATGGGCGGCAAAGATAGTTGAAAATACGGATCCTGGGTTTTGTAGGTATCACTTGACCTTCAAGGCTATCGGGTTCAGGTCTCTGGCCGGACCAGCCCCATTCGTCAATTTTCCCTTCACCTCATTGACAAAGACCTGATCATTGGGCCGCAAGGCAGCCAATGCTATCAGCATATCTTGGGTGAACCGATTACCGTTCGCTTTCAGGAAAATGGGGGTGCCACCGCGCCGAACGATGGACAATTCGAACTGCACCACCGACCACTGATCATTGAATTCCGAGTTCAACGACTTGGCAGCGATCCCTTGCGAAGTGGCGA
>Ga0209063_1001230_pt1:0-2500 | contig 13580 bp, 16 predicted proteins | sample KloWWTmeKNB19Kit_FD_187177 | JGI IMG/M metagenome (GOLD analysis project Ga0209063, IMG submission 187177) | Active sludge microbial communities from Klosterneuburg, Austria, studying microevolution and ecology of nitrifiers - Klosterneuburg... | ecosystem: Engineered > WWTP > Aerobic...
GTTCTTTGACAACTGAATAGAGCGAGAAATGAGTAAGGTAAGGTGTATTGAAGAGGTGGCCCTCGGGTCCAATTCAAGTAGAACCTTTATGAGAGTTTGATCCTGGCTCAGAACGAACGCTGGCGGCGCGCCTAATACATGCAAGTCGAGCGAGAAGGTGTAGCAATACACTTGTAAAGCGGCGAACGGGTGAGGAATACATGGGTAATCTACCATCGAGTGGGGAATAACCAGCCGAAAGGTTGGCTAATACCGCGTACGCCTCCGGATCTTCGGGTTCGGAGGGAAAGCCACACTGTGAGTGCGGCGCTCTTTGATGAGCTCATGTCCTATCAGCTTGTTGGTAGGGTAACGGCCTACCAAGGCTTTGACGGGTAGCTGGTCTGAGAGGACGATCAGCCACACTGGCACTGCGACACGGGCCAGACTCCTACGGGAGGCAGCAGTAAGGAATATTGCGCAATGGGCGAAAGCCTGACGCAGCGACGCCGCGTGGGGGATGAAGGTCTTCGGATTGTAAACCCCTTTCGGGAGGGAAGATGGAGCGAGCAATCGTTCGGACGGTACCTCCAGAAGCAGCCACGGCCAACTTCGTGCCAGCAGCCGCGGTAATACGAAGGTGGCAAGCGTTGTTCGGATTCACTGGGCGTACAGGGTGTGTAGGCGGTTTGGTAAGCCTTCTGTTAAAGCTTCGGGCCCAACCCGGAAAGCGCAGAGGGTACTGCCAGGCTAGAGGGTGGGAGAGGAGCGCGGAATTCCCGGTGTAGCGGTGAAATGCGTAGAGATCGGGAGGAAGGCCGGTGGCGAAGGCGGCGCTCTGGAACATACCTGACGCTGAGACACGAAAGCGTGGGGAGCAAACAGGATTAGATACCCTGGTAGTCCACGCCCTAAACTATGGATACTAAGTGTCGGCGGGTTACCGCCGGTGCCGCAGCTAACGCATTAAGTATCCCGCCTGGGAAGTACGGCCGCAAGGTTGAAACTCAAAGGAATTGACGGGGGCCCGCACAAGCGGTGGAGCATGTGGTTTAATTCGACGCAACGCGAAGAACCTTACCCAGGTTGGACATGCACGTAGTAGAAAGGTGAAAGCCTGACGAGGTAGCAATACCAGCGTGCTCAGGTGCTGCATGGCTGTCGTCAGCTCGTGCCGTGAGGTGTTGGGTTAAGTCCCGCAACGAGCGCAACCCCTGCTTTCAGTTGCTACCGGGTCATGCCGAGCACTCTGAAAGGACTGCCCAGGATAACGGGGAGGAAGGTGGGGATGACGTCAAGTCAGCATGGCCTTTATGCCTGGGGCCACACACGTGCTACAATGGCCGGTACAAAGCGCTGCAAACCTGCGAGGGGGAGCCAATCGCAAAAAACCGGCCTCAGTTCAGATTGAGGTCTGCAACTCGACCTCATGAAGGCGGAATCGCTAGTAATCGCGGATCAGCACGCCGCGGTGAATACGTTCCCGGGCCTTGTACACACCGCCCGTCACACCACGAAAGCCTGTTGTACCTGAAGTCGCCCAAGCCAACCGCAAGGAGGCAGGCGCCCACGGTATGGCCGGTGATTGGGGTGAAGTCGTAACAAGGTAGCCGTAGGGGAACCTGCGGCTGGATCACCTCCTTTCTAAGGAGTACCACTCCTTCTGAAAAAAACTAGGATCTTGAGGGTCACCTTTTCAATACACTAGACACGGTCCCGAACCGCATCATCCAGGTGAGTATTATCACTGTTGGCTCACGAGATGTAGTGCCACACGAGAGTTTATGATTGTCTTGGGGTGGCTCAGCAGTCGGCTGGGCCTGTAGCTCAGCTGGCTAGAGCACGCGCTTGATAAGCGCGGGGTCGATAGTTCGATCCTATCCAGGCCCACCAACTGAGCCTCGAGTGTGAGTATCTCCCTCGGCGGCTCAAAATTGACAATCATTCATTTGTGAGCGGGGCTGTAGCTCAGTTGGGAGAGCACCTGCTTTGCAAGCAGGGGGTCGCTGGTTCGATTCCAGTCAGCTCCACCAAGGGTTTGTACTGCATTCATTTCTCGCTCTATTCGGTCGTGGATGGCACTCGATGTCATCCCAGTTCTTTGAAAATTTAATAGGTCTGAGAAGACCATGTGTATCAGGAGCAAAGAGAATTGTTAAGCTACTAAGGGTGTACGGTGAATGCCCTGGCATCAGAAGGCGATGAAGGACGTAGCTAGCTGCGATAAGCCCCGGGGAGCCGCAAGCAGGCCGTGATCCGAGGATGTCCGAATGGGGAAACCCAGGCGATGAATGCCGCCTATCCTCTGCTGAATACATAGGCAGTGAGAAGCCCACGCAGGGAAGTGAAACATCTCAGTACCTGCAGGAAAAAAAATCAATCGAGATTCCCCCAGTAGTGGCGAGCGAAAAGGGAACAGCCTAAACTATGCCGATGTCAAGCCCGTGTGCGTTGTCGGTGTAGTGTTGTAGGCCTCCGTTGGACGGTGATACGGAACCGTCGGCGAGTTACAAATTAGGAT
>Ga0209063_1001230_pt1:5000-13580 | contig 13580 bp, 16 predicted proteins | sample KloWWTmeKNB19Kit_FD_187177 | JGI IMG/M metagenome (GOLD analysis project Ga0209063, IMG submission 187177) | Active sludge microbial communities from Klosterneuburg, Austria, studying microevolution and ecology of nitrifiers - Klosterneuburg... | ecosystem: Engineered > WWTP > Aerobic...
AAGCCTGCCTCAAGATAAGCTCTCCCGGGGCGCAAGCCCCCTAAAGGACACTTGTAGACTACGAGTTTGATAGGCTGGGTGTGGAAGGCTCGTAAGGGCTGTAGCTAACCAGTACTAATCGTCCGTGCGGCTTAACATCCTTTGCTCCTGATAGACGTGGTCTTAATAAGAACAAATGAATGACGAACTATGTCTTCGTCGATCAGGGACGAGTCCCATATGATCGCCTAGAATAGGAACTCACTGGTTTGATTCTTCAGAAGTTCCCGGTGGCCTTGCCGGAGGGGTCACACCCGTTCCCATACCGAACACGGAAGTTAAGCCCTCCAAGGCCGATGATACTGCTGCCGTGAGGCAGTGGGACAGTAGGACGCTGCCGGGTTACAAAAAGAGCCTGCTCGAGAAATCGGGCAGGCTTTTTTATTTGCCATTGAATCTCAGAAGGTCTAACTGATTAATGCAGTCGCCGATGGGTGTTTGCCGAATTGATTTAGCGCTTATCAGAGCTCAATGGCAATTGAAGTGTACAGTGTACAGCGCTTTTCATTTGAAATTCATTGCTGACTAAAGAGTCCCTTTCTATGCTGCCACCTATTCCATCCAGCTGGTACCAGTTTTTCACGGAACAGATAAATGGCAACAACTTTCGAGCTCTCGAAACGTTTCTCGATCGGGAAGCGGAGGCAGGTGAAACAATCTTGCCTCCCTCGCAGGATATTTTTGGGGCCTTGGAGGCGACGCCATACGAACAGGTCAATGTTCTGCTTCTTGGTCAGGATCCCTACCATACACCAGGAATGGCGCACGGACTCTGTTTTTCGGTACGGCCTGACGTCCCGGTTTTACCCCGCTCGCTCAGAAATATCTATCGTGAACTTCGGGAGGATGTCGGCTGCTCTGTTCCAAACAACGGCTGCCTGGAGCCCTGGGCCAGGCAGGGAGTGCTGATGTTGAATGCCGTTCTGACGGTTCGCGCGCATGCGGCCAATTCACATCGGGGGCGTGGCTGGGAAGCTGTGACTGATCGTATCTTTGCGGTCCTGAATGCAAAACCAAGTCGTGTGGTATTCCTGCTCTGGGGCGCGGAGGCGAAGAAAAAACAATCACTGATCACAAATGCGCAGCATGTGGTGATTTCCTGCGCTCACCCCTCGCCCTTGTCCGCGAGAAAGTTCTTCGGTTCACGGTGTTTCTCGCAGGTCAATCGAGCCCTCACTGAGGTGCACCTTAAACCGATCGATTGGCAGATTCCCGATCTCTGAATCGAAGTCGGGCGGCGCGGTAGCAGTGATCGGTGCTCACACCTAAATGATTTGACTTGTGGTAAGTCCTTTTTTATACTACAGGAATTCTTTTAGTTCTTACTCAATCATCTGCGCAGGAGAGTGGCCGCCGGGAATGAGGATTCGTCTGGGTCTGGGTCTCGGTTTTAGTACTCTAGTTGTAGCAGGTACGTTGTTGGCGGCCGAGGGCGACCTTGCCGGACTGCGGACGCCAACGTCTATTGGATCGGCGCCCGTCGCGTGGCAGTATGATGGCGACCAAGGGCCCTCCCATTGGGGGGAAATCGCTCCCACCACCGCCTCCTGTGAAAAAGGCACTCACCAGTCGCCCATTAATATTCGGACCACTCCCCATCACCAGAGCCATGACGGGCTCTTAGTTCATTACACTGCCGCTCCCGGTCACGTTGTCACTTCTCACCACACCATTGAAGTGGATTTTCAATCAGGCGAGTCGCTTGAAGTCCTTGGACGAACGTATACGCTCAAAGAGTTTCATTTCCACGAGCCCAGCGAACATCAGCTGAACGGCCGCACTTATCCGATGGAGGCGCACCTCGTGCATCGAGATGAGACGGGTCATCTGGTGGTCCTGGCGGTGCTGATGGATTTGGGTAATGAATCGGCCTCTCTGTCAGCCGTGTGGGATCGGATTCCGAGCGAGAAGCAGGATGAGGTGCGGGACTTGCTGATTAACCCGCAGGATCTGCTGCCGAAAGACTTGCACCATTACGCCTATGATGGCTCACTGACCACGCCCCCTTGTACGGAAGGGGTGCACTGGATTGTGCTGAAGGAACCCACCTCCATTACCTCTGCCCATATTGAACGGTTCGTGTTGCTGATTGGCCACAACGCTCGACCGGTTCAATCGTTGAATGAGCGTGAGATTGACGAAGAATAAGCTTTTTTAGTTCAGACAACGATCAGATTTTCAGAGCCACCCACCGTTGATTCGGGCGTTTCCCGCGACACCAGTCCCAGCTTTACTTCGAGTGTCTTTCGAGCAATTGTGGGCGGTCACGTGAACGTGTGTCGACCAGCCTCACCCACTTAGTGGATGCCATCCTCCTGTGGAGGCTGAGGTCCTGCGACCATACCTGCCAGGTCGGGGTCATCTTGACCTTGCGATCTTGGCCCTTCTGTTTTTCGTTTTAGGCGGTGAGCCTCTTTCTGCGTGCGGCGATCACGTTGGGTCTGTTCCCGTTGCCGTTTTTTAGAAGTCGTATGGCTCATGGTCACCTCCGTGGGTCGCATGGGAGCGACGTATATCAGGCGGATGGCACTTGAGGGGGCGTCGTTGCTGGCACGGCGCTCGATCTGCCGGCTTTGATGAATCGATCTTCGGCGAGCACGCCGTGTAGTTGTGCCGTGATCGAGCGACGGTACGGTTCCTTCTGCCGGATCATGATCACGAGATTGTCCCCATCCACAAGGATGCTGAGGTCGTCTTCAGTAACTAGTTCCCGGGACGAGCCACCGATGTTCAATCGGTACTGTGTTTTTCCATCGGGATTCCGATTCGGTCCGACCACGATCTCAGTCAATCCGTCGATGTGGCCGTCATACCCCTTATGCCGGTGCCTGACCTTGGTGCCGTTTGGAATGCGTACCCATCGTGCCACCGGCGATGTCTGACTGTCTTGCCCGTTGCTCATAGCGCGTGTGTCTCCTTGTTATCGTACCCGTACGTAGCCGCCAGGGTGCTCGTGATTCCGTGAGCGCACAATTGCATCGCGGTACACGGCTGGGCTGACGACTGCGAATTTCAGAATGAAACGAGCGGAGTATCGCGGACGGAAGGGCGGTTGAATCGATCTTGCTAATCTACGGACACAGGGTCGATAGGAAGCAAAGTTAAGCGGCTGAGGAGTCAGCGATCCATGCAAAGTGTATCACATTTGTTCATGCCGCATCAGCCACGCCTTAGGATGGAGGTGCTTGGTTATTGTCGAGGTTCCGCAATCCCCATATGCAGGTGTGGTCATGCGCGATGCTGTTGATTTGGAGCAATCGGCACACGAATATGGTGCAAAACGACCGATCGCTGATAATAATTATTGCCGCATAGAATCATGCTCTTGCATTGAGATCGGCGCTCCGGCACGTTGACACCACTCTCGCAGCCCTATAGGGTGAACCCATGACGTACTAAGCCACGCCGGCTTTCTCCTTTCGCGCGCACTTTCTCTCCCCCCTCACTCCCTGCGCGTGCGAGTCTCAAGTCTTCGCCGCTTCGACGCCACAGAACAAGAGTCCAGCGATGGTAGGCCCGCAGTGATCGGTCATTGACCGATCAGACGATCTACTCAGGATGGAGTCTTCTACTTACGGCAAGATTCGCGCAGCGAGGGAGGTTGTCATGTATCAAATTTGGACACTCATCGGAATCATGGTCTTCACGTGGGCGGTTGCGATGTGGGCTAGTTACTCGGACGGCACTGCGTAGACAGACGATTCGAGTTACGAGTGCTCTTGAGGTCTCCTGCCAACCGGCAGGGATCTGATGACAAATGGAGGGTACCATGATGGCGCAGACGGTACTGTTCTGGGCCGCACACAATCTGTTTACGGTGGCGACGGTCTGCTTCGGTGGGGCCATGTTGACCGTTATGCTGTACACCTACCTGCATGATTATGTGCTGGTGACGAAGGGGCGCTAGCCTGTTTCTGTAAGGTACACGGTTGCCTATTGGGGAGGTTTTATCCTATGCGTATTCATCGAACAATCACCACTAGAGTATTGAGTCTTTTTCTGGCAACCGCTTGGTTGCTTGCCGTCTCACTGACCGTCCATGCCGCGGAACAGAAACCCGTTGTGACCGTCGCGCCGGTCAAGTCCGTTGCGGTGGCTTCCGGTGCCGTCGAGGATACGCTGCCGACTTGCCTGACGAGAATTCCTCAGGGGGCGACACCCGGGCAACGGTTGATTGCCGAACAGAGTTGCCAGCGAGATGAATCCGATCGTGCATCCATGCGGGCTGTTCCTGGACGGTAGCCCGATCGTCCCACATGGCTGCCTGCGCATGGATTTGACCGGGTGTGGTGCGCCGGCTGTGCACGAGGCAGATGTAGGGCCATTTTTTCGTGGCTCGGGGGCTAAGTTGAAGGGTGAGCAATGCAGGAAGGATGACTGTATGCGTATGGAACATCGAGTTCGTTCAAGATCGGCCGGCCGGCCTGGTGTCGTCGAGGAGCGAATGGTGGCAGGGGCGGGTGAGACGCCTGCGGGAGTCGGTCGAAATATGCTTCTCGATATCAATAGGGCTGAGATTTCCCGACTCAAGTCGCTGACCGGAATCGGCGAACATTATGCGAAGAAGATCGTGGAAGGGCGGCCTTACCATCATCGAGAAGAGTTGCTGACCAAGGAGATTTTGCCGGAATACATCTACGGCAGAATCATGGATCGACTGATGGCAAGCCAGTCTTAGGATTTGAGGGATGGGGTGACGTGCCTGGCATCGGATGCCTCGCGTGAGATGGCCATTCGATATTGAATAACCAGGTTGTTCTCTCTCATGAATGGGACGGGTGGCTCGAATGACCGGAAGGAACGACTGCATGACGGACAATAGCAGGACAGCAGGGGCGGCGAGAAGGTTCTGGCTACGTCAGGTATCGTGGCGGGGCATGGCCCTCGTAGCAGCCATCAGCCTGCTGATGGGCATCGTGCAGGCCACGGCCGCTTGGTCCGAGCAGGGTCCGACCGAGGCCGTGAAGGGGACCGTCTCCGAGCTGCTCTCTATCCTCAAGGAGCTCAAAGACCCGACTCGATCCGAGGCGCGGCGTTGGGAAATCGAACAGGTCATTCGGCATCATGTGCATTACGAAGACATGGCCAAGCGGTCTCTGGGAGCATCCTGGGGGCAACTGAGTGATGTGGCCCGCCGGGAGTATGTCGGGCTCTTTGTCCAGCTGCTTCGCGATGCGCTTGCGAACCGGATGGTGGAGTATTCCGGTGAACGAATCAGCTATCTCTCAGAACAACGGGAGCGCACGTTCGCGCAGGTCAAAACGCGGCTGGTCGGGAACAAGGTCGACACCTTCATCGACTTTCGTTTGGTCAGTCAGGACGGACGCTGGCTGGTCTACGACGCAGTGATGGACGGAGGGAGCTTGGTCGCGAGCTACCATGCGCAGTTCGCGAGTATCATTCGCGATGCCTCCTGTGCGCAGTTGATGGAGCGAATCAAAGAGAAGACACTGGTCGTGAAATTGTTTGAGAAGAGCGGGTCGTGAGGCGAGGGGCGCAATGGCACGGTCACGAGCGGTCATGTCCCCGGGAGAGAGCGCAATGAGATGTCCGCGTTGTTATGGTCCCATGATGATGATCAAAATGAAGGATATTGTGAGCGGGACGCTGGCCTATGGGTGGGGCTGCCGTCAATGTGGCGCAGTCATCGATTCGCTGATCGATATTCACCGCCAATGGCATCTGGAGCCCCGCGCGACGTGGGCGCATTTGGCTGTCGCTGCCTGCTAGGTCACGCAATCACTTTCCTTGTTGTCGTTGGTTCGCATGACCGGTTATGGCGCCCGATGAGCCGAATTCCCGGTAGATATCAGGAAGAGTAAGGAGTGTGTCATGTTGCATGCCGCGTTGATTGCTCTCGTGCTTGGACTCGTGGTTTGGGGGCTTAATTGGACCGGGCTCGCCGAGATGCCGACCCAGGTCTATTGGGTCTTTACAGTGGGGGGAATGCTGTTGATGCTGATCCACGTTGCGACAAGGCGACCGGCCCGCGTGTGGTAAGGGGACCCATCACTATGCGACTCCGCTATGCATGCATCATAAGCGCCGTGCTGGGAATTAGTGCGCCCTGCTTCAGTGAGGTCGAAGCTGCGAAGGAGTGGGCGCCGCAGGAGGTTACGGCAATTCTCGCGCAGTCGTACGGGCAGCTGCTCATGCGACCGATGGGGATGGAGCCAAGTTCGCTTCAGAAGAACGAGGCGGACCAACAACGGTATATGGTGCAGTCCGGCTATGCGTTGCAGTTGGCAAAAGGGGAGAAAAGTGTGAAGCAGATTGTTGAGGCGATCGCCCTATCATCGGAGTTTAACGCCAAGTGGATAACGCCCCACATGGGAACTGCGCAGACCGGATCGGCCCCGGGAGTACCGCCCGTGGCGGCCCCGGAAAAGGCCATCGATAGCCTGTACTGTGCGTTGTTAGGCCGGCGTGTAGATAGTGTGTCGTTGGCCAGCGCTCGCAAGGATTTGGTGAGTTCCGGCTTTGAACGGGTGATCCGTGACGTGATCGACGGGAAGGAATACCGAGACCGGTTCGGTGACGCCAAAGTGCCTCAGGTGAGCAGTGAGAAGCAGGCGGCAGTCGGTTGCCCGCAAGTGGCTCTGTAACAGCGGTTTCGCGCAGCAGGCTCAGGATTCACTAGCGCAGGTGGCTTGACGGGACGGCAATAACCTCAGTGAAGGTGGGGGAGAAGCACGGATGAGTATGACGCCGGAAGAACGCATCGCAATTATGACAAAGGCGATCAATCAAGCCATCAAGGTGATGGGGGATCGTTTCGGGTCGACAGAGGAAGATGTGGCGCGAGCTATCCAAGGCCTGAAGGCCTCAATGCAGACGGCACCGCAGGAGAAGCCAGTGCCAGTCGGGGCCGCCACTCAGGCCTAAGAGCTGCGATGAAGCCTCACCGGGCCCACTGTCTGATCGGTGAGGGAGCCGTGTGGTTCGGCGATGCTCCGATGTCTCTCGTCGTTGGGAGCATAGGTTTCATGTGTACTCCCTTGCTGTCTCCCGGCACGAGTCAACCTACGGACTAGGCCTCAATATCGCTTGACTCCGATCGCCATAGCGCTTAGCGTGAAGGTATGACGTCTTTAGCTCCGCCGACTGTTCTCTCCCTCGCGCTTCGAGCCTCCATCCCGCGCGACTGATCGTCCGGTCTCCGCCGCTTCTTACGCCAGAGTGCCCTGCACTGACCGATGATGCCGTCTTCGTGAACGGAGCGATTGTCGCTTCCGGCGAGGAGCGGTGTCGTGACCAGCAGTTCCATCCGACACCATTATCCGTTTCATATAGCAGTACAAGGGAGCACCATTATGATTACCATCACGGCAACGGCTGAAGAGAAAATTCGCGAGTTGATGCTGGAAGAAAAAGATACGCTCGGGCTGCGTGTATATGTAAAAGGCGGGGGCTGCCACGGCTATCAATATGGAATGGCATTCGAGTCGAAGATGAGCGACGACGATACGGTGATTGAAAAGGGTGATGTGAAAGTGATCATGGATTCGCAAAGCGCTCCGCTGTTGAGCGGCTGCGAAGTCGATTATGTTGACAGCGTGCAGGGCTCGGGCTTTGCGATCAAGAATCCACAAGCCAAGACGACCTGCGGATGCGGTAGCTCATTCAGTGCCTAATCCCGGCGCATGTCGCTGTCTTTGCATGATCGTCACTGTGACTGAAGGAGGTCCGCCATGGAACCCACATCCGTCATTGGAACAAAGAATAAAAAAGGCCAGGTCTTCACCGACCCCCGCATCATGATGCGGGAGGCGCCTCGTACGCCATCGTTTTATACCGGCAGCGAAGTCATTAAGGAAGCCATCCGGCGCGCCAGTATCGACGTGATGATCGCCTATCCGATCACGCCACAAAGCGAGGCCGCTGCGTTGATCGGCGAGCTGTTTGCCGAGGGGTATATCGGAGACTATTTCCGCGGGGAAAGTGAATTTGCCGTCATGTCGCAATGTGCAGGGGCCGCCTTCGGTGGGGCTCGTGTCTTCACGACGACGGCCGGTCCCGGAACCATGCGGGCGATGGAAAACTTCCCCATGTGGGCGGGTGCCCGCTTGCCGATCCAATGCATCGTAACCTGTCGCGGGATCAATTCCCCGCTGTCGATTCAACCGGACACCATCGAGATCTCTTATCTGATGCAGACAGGCATGCTCGTCTGGCATGCGGAGACGGCACAGGACTTCTATGATTGGATTCTTATGGGCTATATGGTGTCGGAGGAGCCCGAGGTGCATTTACCATTGGCGCTCTGTTGCGATGGGTTCTTTGTGACGCATACCAAAGACGTCGTCGATCTGACCCCGACAGATATGTGCCTGCCGCCCTATGACCCGTATCGCTCGCCGGTGCCCTGCATGGATATGGAATGTCCGCCGGTCAGGATGATGCGTGATCCGTTCATCATGAAAAGCAACTACATCAGTTATGCCACGCACGCGAGCTGGCAGCAGGAAGTCTGGGCTGCCGCAGAACGGTCGCGGAAGCACACGATCGCCTGGTTGAACGGGCTGATCGAAACCGAAGACG
>Ga0209063_1001232_pt1 | contig 13569 bp, 17 predicted proteins | sample KloWWTmeKNB19Kit_FD_187177 | JGI IMG/M metagenome (GOLD analysis project Ga0209063, IMG submission 187177) | Active sludge microbial communities from Klosterneuburg, Austria, studying microevolution and ecology of nitrifiers - Klosterneuburg... | ecosystem: Engineered > WWTP > Aerobic digester >...
GCCCGCGCTGTTTTCCGAGCCCGGCGTGTTCATTGTGCAGGCCGATGGCACGCTGTACTACGGGGCGGTACAGACCATGCCGTTTGCCCGCCCGCATTTTGACGAACTGCTGGGGGCAATGGACTTCGCCATCGCCAAGGACTATCCGGCGCGTGGGGAGTACACGGGCTCCGTCTGAAATGCCGGTGCAGGCGGGGGCGGGTGCTTACACCCCGGCCGACTTGGCCTGCTGGTCGGCGTGGTAGCTGCTTCGCACCATGGCCCCCACTGCGGCGTGGCTGAAGCCCATCTTGTAGGCTTCTTCTTCGAACACCTTGAAGGTGTCGGGGTGCACGTAGCGGCGCACCGGCAGATGGCTGTTGCTGGGCGCGAGGTATTGGCCGATGGTCAGCATGGAGACGCCGTGCGCGCGCATGTCGCGCATCACCTGCAGAATTTCTTCGTCTGTCTCGCCCAGGCCCACCATGATGCCGCTCTTGGTGGGAATGTCGGGGTGCAGTTCCTTGAACTTTTTGAGCAGGTTGAGCGAGAACTGGTAGTCGGAACCGGGACGCGCCTCTTTGTACAGGCGTGGCGCGGTCTCCAGGTTGTGGTTCATCACATCGGGCGGCGCGGCCTTGAGGATCTCCAGCGCACGGTCGTCGCGGCCCCGGAAATCGGGTGTGAGAATCTCAATTTGCGTGCTGGGCGAAAGCGCGCGGATCTGGCGAATGCACTCAACGAAATGCCCCGCGCCACCGTCACGCAGATCGTCGCGGTCCACGCTGGTGATAACCACGTACTTCAGGCGCAGCTTGGCGATGGTGCGCGCCAGGTTCAGGGGTTCCTCCTGGTCCAGCGGGTCGGGTCGGCCATGGCCGACATCGCAAAACGGACAGCGCCGCGTGCACTTGTCGCCCATGATCATGAAGGTGGCCGTGCCGTGGCCAAAGCATTCACCGATGTTGGGGCAGGAGGCTTCTTCGCATACCGTGTTGAGCTTGCTCTCGCGCAGGATCTGTTTGATCTCGTAGAAGCGTGTCGTGGGCGAACCTGCCTTGACGCGGATCCACTCGGGCTTTTTCAGTACGGGCCCTTGCTCGACCTTGATGGGGATGCGCGAGAGTTTGGCGGCGGCTTTCTGCTTGGCCAACGGGTTGTAGTCAGCGGTGGATTGCGCTTCGCGTACGACGTCAGAGGTGCTCATGGCTGGTGGCGGGTCAGGGCGCGAGCCGGATGCCGAGCTGTTTGCCCAGCACGTCCGCGGCCTCCTCCCAAGTGGTGTGGACCCCGATTGTAGAAAGATCAACGGTACGCAAACCTGCATAACCACAAGGGTTGATGCGGGAGAAGGGTTCCAGGTCCATGGCCACGTTCAGAGCGACGCCGTGGTAAGTGCAGTGACGGCTGACTTTCAAGCCCAGCGCAGCGATCTTGCCCAGGCCAGAGAAGTCGGGCGTGCCGCTTGCGCCCTTGTGGGGGCGCTGCGCAATCTGGGCGTGGCTGCGCGGGTCGTCCAGTCGTACATAAATACCGGGCGCCGAGGCCACGCGGTGGCCGGTGATACCGAAGTGCGCCAGAGTGCGAATCACCGCTTCTTCGATGCGGTACACATACTCTTTGACGAAGTAGCCCGCACGCTGCAGATCGATCAAAGGGTAGGCCACCACCTGGCCTGGGCCATGGAAGGTGACTTGCCCGCCCCGGTTGGTGGGCACCACCGGAATATCACCGGGGAGCAGCAGGTGGCTGCTCTGGCCATTGAGGCCCAGCGTAAACACTGGCGGGTGCTCGCACAGCCAGATCTCATCGGGGGTATTCGGAGTGCGCTGGGCCGTAAAGGTCCGCATCTCGTCGTATGTGGGCAGGTAGGGCGTGCAGCCCAGGGCGCGCAATTGCATGCCTGCGCCTTCAGAGAACGATTTTGACCAGTGGGTGGCCTGAGAGCGCGCGGTACAGGTCATCCAGCTGTTCGCGGCTTGTGGCCGTGACGGTGAGCGTCACCCCCAGGTAATTGCCGGCACGACTTTCACGCAATTCCAGGAGGGTTTCGTCGAACTGGGGGTCGAACTCGCGCGCGATTGCCACCATGGTCGCCACAAAGCCATCCACCTTGGCGCCCATCACCTTGATGGGAAACAAAGAGGGAAATTCGATCAGAGAATCCTTGCGGGGATCGGCCTCCAGAGGGGCTGGAGCGTCAGAGTGTGTGGCCATGAAATGCTCTTAAATATGTAGCTGGTAGCGCTTGTGTATTGTGCCTTAGAAGCCAATTCATCCAAAATTTCAGACCCAGGCACTGGTGGGTGCAAAACGCCAGAAGCGGATCAGGAAGATGGCTTGGATAGACTGCATTCGGCGGGCAGAGGGCCGTTGGCGTCGCACAACGGCAGGCAGGGCAGAACACCCTGTTCTGCCGCTGAATGCAAAAGCATTGTCGACCTGCGCGGGTTTTTACTTATAATCAGGGGCTTTGTGAAAAGTATCAGCCAGTAACGCGGAGCTCGAACGATGACAAAAATCGCTCCCGAGACGGAAGCTGAGGCCGAAGATTCCGACTTCAAGCCCCTGACGGCCCAAGAGGCTCAAGAGTGGCGCAAGCGCCATCCGGCGGTGTCGGTGTGGCGCTTGGTAAGAATGCAGACGGTGGCGGGGGTGCTTGTGGCCTTGGTGGCTTGGGCGATCTCCGGTGAGGCGCCGGTGGCCTGGTCTGCAGGCTACGGAGCCCTGGCGGTGGTGCTGCCTGCAGCGTTGTTTGCGCGCGGCATGGCCCGCCAGAAGCGGGCTGCAACGGCAGGCGCCGCCATGGTGGGTTTTTTTGGCTGGGAGATGGTCAAGATCGCACTGACGGTCGCCATGTTGGCGGCTGCGCCCAAGCTGGTGTCACAACTGAGCTGGCTGGCGTTGCTGGTAGGCATGGTGGTAACGATGAAAACGTACTGGATCGCACTCATGGTGCGGCCCAGTGTCCGAAAAACCGATTGATTGAGAGAAGAGTAGTCCGATGGCCGCAGAAGCGCACGCACCGACTGCAAGTGAATACATCGTTCACCACTTGCAGCATCTTCAGAACATCAACCAGACCAAGATCGTCGATTTTTCGGTGATCAACTATGACTCCATCATTGTGGGTTTGGTTCTGGGTTTCCTGACACTTTTCGTTCTCTGGCGGGCTGCCCGCACGGCAACGTCCGGTGTTCCGGGGCGCTTCCAGGCGGCCGTGGAAATCCTTGTCGAAATGGTGGACAACCAAGCCAAAGCCAACATCCCCAATGCTGAGAGCCGCAAATTCATTGCGCCGCTGGGCCTGACGGTGTTTGTCTGGATTTTCATGATGAATTTCATGGATATGCTGCCCGTGGATTTGTTGCCCACGATTTGGGCGCAAATCTATGGTGCTGCGGGACATGACCCGCACCACGCTTACCTGCGTGTTGTGCCTACCGCTGATCTGTCTACCACTCTGGGCCTGGCTTTTGCCGTGCTGATGCTGCGGTTTTGGTACAGCATCAAGGTCAAGGGCGCTGGCGGCTGGGCGCATGAGTTGGTGTCCGCACCCTTTGGCACCAGCAAGAACCCCGTCTTCGCCCTGATTCTGGGCGTGGTGAATCTGTTGATGCAAATCATTGAATATGTGGCCAACACCGTTTCGCATGGCATGCGGTTGTTCGGCAACATGTACGCTGGCGAGTTGGTCTTCATGCTGATCGCCCTGATGGGTGGGGCTGCTGCGCTGTCGTTGTCGGGGGTGCTGCTGCCGTTGGGCCACGTGATTGCGGGGACCATCTGGACGCTGTTCCACATTTTGGTGATCACGCTGCAAGCGTTCATTTTCATGATGCTTGCGTTGATCTACCTCGGTCAGGCGCACAACGCGCACTAAGTTTTCTCTTTGTTTTTTCTTTCGTTAACCTTTCTTTCTTAATTCAGGAGTCATCATGGAAAACATTCTCGGTCTCGTCGCTCTGGCTTGCGGTCTGATTGTGGGTCTTGGCGCTGTCGGCGCTTCTATCGGTATCGCGCTGATGGGTGGCAAGTTCCTCGAATCGTCGGCACGTCAGCCTGAACTGATCAACGAACTGCAAACCAAGATGTTCATCTTGGCCGGTCTGATCGACGCTGCTTTCCTGATTGGTGTTGCTATCGCTCTGCTGTTCGCATTCGCTAACCCCTTCGCTTCGACCTTGCTGGCCAACCTGCCCAAGTAATTCCCGTTCGACGCCACTTTAGAAAGGTGTTGCCGTGAGTATCAACGCGACCCTGTTCGTTCAGGCCATCGTTTTCCTGATCTTGGTGTGGTTCACGATGAAATTCGTGTGGCCCCCGATCGCGAAGGCGCTGGATGAACGAGCCCAGAAAATCGCCGATGGCCTCGCTGCCGCCGACCGTGCCAAATCTGAACTCAGCGCCGCTAACCAGCGCGTCGAGAAGGAATTGTCGCAAGCGCGCAACGAGACGACGACCCGGTTGGCTGATGCCGACCGCCGTGCACAGGCCATCATCGAAGAAGCCAAAGGTAAGGCGACCGAGGAAGGTAACAAGATTGTTGCCGCCGCACGTGCCGAAGCCGAACAACAGGCTGTGCAAGCCCGCGAAGCACTGCGTGAGCAAGTGGCTGCGCTGGCCGTCAAGGGCGCCGAGCAGATTCTCCGCAAGGAAGTCAATGCTGGCGTCCATGCCGATCTGCTCAACCGCCTGAAAACCGAGCTGTAAGGGGACGACATGGCCGAACTCGCCACTATCGCCCGTCCTTACGCGGACGCTCTGTTCAAAGCCTGTACCGCAAGCGCGGGTACCGACTTAGGCAGCACCGCTGTCTGGTTGGACGAAATGGCGGCCATCGCCGCCCACCCGCAGATCCGCCTGCTGGCCGACAGCCCCAAGGTGACGGACGAGCAGGTGTTCGATGTCATCGCGGGCGTCGTACGCGCTGCACTGCCGGATGCTGCCAAGAACTTCCTGCGCACGGTCATCGATAACGGTCGCCTGAGTGCGCTGCCCGAAGTGGCTGCGCAGTTTCGCGACCTCGTGAACCGTCGCAATGGATCTTCGGATGCCATCGTGTACAGCGCGTTCACCATGGACGCTGCGGCCTTGGCGGAAGTGTCTGTGGCGCTGGAAAAGCGCTTCGGTCGCAAGCTGAATCTTTCCGCGCGGCTCGATGAGTCGCTGATCGGGGGGATTCGCGTGGTGGTCGGCGATGAGGTGCTCGACACTTCAGTCAAAGCCCGTCTGGAACAAATGAAAGCGGCCCTCATTGCGTAAGCACTTGAGGTCTCGGCTAAACAAAGAAAGAAGGAAAGAGTCATGCAACTCAATCCCGCAGAAATTTCTGAACTGATCAAGAGCCGTATCGAGGGTCTGGCAGCCAGCAGCGACATCCGTAACCAGGGCACCGTGGTGTCCGTGTCTGACGGTATCGTGCGCGTTCATGGCCTGTCCGACGTGATGCAGGGCGAAATGCTGGAATTCCCCGCTACGGCGGATGGCGTTCCATCGTATGGCCTGGCACTGAATCTGGAGCGCGACTCCGTCGGCGCCGTGATTCTGGGCGAGTACGAGCACATCTCTGAAGGCAACACCGTCAAGTGCACGGGTCGCATTCTGGAAGTGCCTGTGGGCCCTGAACTCATCGGCCGCGTGGTCAATGCCTTGGGTCAGCCCATCGACGGCAAAGGCCCCATCAACGCCAAGATGACGGACGTGATCGAAAAGGTTGCTCCCGGCGTGATCGCACGTAAGTCTGTGGACCAGCCGCTGCAAACCGGCCTGAAGTCCATCGACTCCATGGTGCCGATTGGCCGTGGTCAGCGCGAGCTGATCATTGGTGACCGCCAGACCGGTAAGACGGCTGTGGCCATCGACGCCATCATTGCCCAAAAGGGCCAGGGCGTGACCTGCATCTACGTCGCCATCGGTCAGAAGGCTTCGTCGATCAAGAATGTGGTGCGCTCGCTGGAGCAAGTCGGTGCCATGGATTACACCATTGTGGTGGCTGCTTCGGCTTCCGAATCGGCGGCCATGCAGTATGTGTCGGCCTACTCCGGTTGCACCATGGGCGAATATTTCCGCGATCGCGGTGAAGACGCGCTGATCGTGTATGACGACCTGTCCAAGCAGGCCGTTGCCTACCGCCAGGTGTCCTTGCTGCTGCGTCGCCCACCAGGCCGCGAAGCCTACCCCGGCGATGTTTTCTATCTCCACAGCCGTCTGCTCGAACGCGCAGCCCGCGTGAACGAAAAATACGTCGAAGACTTCACCAAGGGTGAAGTCAAGGGCAAGACCGGTTCGCTGACGGCTCTGCCCATCATCGAAACGCAAGCCGGTGACGTGTCTGCTTTCGTTCCAACCAACGTGATCTCTATCACCGACGGTCAGATCTTCCTGGAAACCAGCTTGTTCAACGCCGGTATCCGTCCCGCCATCAACGCCGGTATTTCGGTGTCGCGCGTGGGTTCTGCCGCCCAGACCAAGATCATCAAAGGCCAGTCTGGCGGTATCCGTACCGACCTGGCCCAGTACCGTGAGTTGGCTGCGTTTGCGCAGTTCGCCTCCGATCTGGACGAAGCGACCCGCAAGCAACTCGACCGCGGTGCCCGCGTGACCGAATTGCTCAAGCAAGCACAGTACAGCCCGCTTTCCATCTCGCTGATGGGTGCAACGCTGTTTGCCGTTAACAAGGGTTTCCTGGACGACCTCGAAGTGAAGAAAGTTCTGGCTTTCGAGCACGGTCTGCACCAGTTCCTCAAGACCAGCCATGGTGCCCTGCTCGACAAAATCGAACAGACCAAGGCCCTGGACAAGGATGCCGAAGCCGAGTTGACCAACGCCATCACCGCCTTCAAGAAGTCCTTCGCCTGACAACTTGAACGACCGGATCTGACGACACAAGGAATCAACTATGGCAACAGGCAAGGAAATACGCGGCCAGATCAAGAGCTTCGAAAATACGAAGAAGATCACGAAGGCCATGGAAATGGTTTCCGTGTCCAAGATGCGCAAGGCCCAGGAACGCATGCGTGCGGCCCGGCCCTACAGCGACAAGATCCGCAATATTGCAGCCCATCTCGGACAGGCCAACCCAGAGTACGTGCACGCGTTCATGAAATTGAACGACTCCAAGACGGCGGGCCTCATCGTGGTCACGACGGACAAGGGGTTGTGTGGCGGCTTGAACACCAACGTGTTGCGCAGTGTGACTGCCAAGCTGCGCGAACTGCAGGATCAGGGTGTGGCGACGGAGGCGGTGGCCATCGGCAACAAGGGCCTGGGTTTCCTGAACCGTGTCGGTGCCAAGGTGGTGTCTCACGTGACGCAGCTGGGTGATCGCCCCCATCTCGAAAAGCTCATCGGGCCGGTCAAGGTGCTGCTGGATGCTTACGCCGAAGGCCGGATCAACGCGGTGTACCTGTCCTACACCAAGTTCATCAATACGGTGAAGCAGGAGCCCGTGGTCGAGCAATTGTTGCCCCTCAAGTCAGAGGCCATCAAGGCTGATGCCGGGCAGCACAGCTGGGATTACATCTATGAGCCCGATGCACAAAGCGTGATCGATGAGCTGCTGGTGCGTTACGTCGAGTCGCTGGTCTATCAAGCCGTGGCCGAAAACATGGCATCCGAACACTCTGCACGGATGGTGGCCATGAAGGCCGCCACCGACAATGCCGGCAATGTCATTGGTGAGCTCAAGCTGGTCTACAACAAGACCCGCCAGGCAGCGATCACCAAGGAACTGTCGGAGATCGTGTCCGGGGCTGCGGCCATCAGCGGCTGATCACCCGTCGCCACTGCAAAAATCAAACTAATTGGAGCAAAAAATGGCTCAAGCCCAAGGAAAAATTGTTCAATGTATCGGCGCCGTGGTGGACGTGGAGTTTCCACGCGACCAGATGCCGAAGATCTATGACGCATTGAAGCTCGACGGCTCGGCGCTGACACTGGAAGTCCAGCAGCAGCTGGGTGATGGCGTGGTGCGTACCATTGCGCTGGGCACGTCCGACGGCCTGCGCCGCGGCATCATGGTGACCAACACCGGCAACTCCATCACCGTGCCCGTGGGCAAGGCGACGCTGGGTCGCATCATGGACGTGCTGGGTGCGCCCATCGATGAACGGGGTCCGGTCAGCCAGGAACTCACGGCATCGATCCACCGCAAGGCCCCTGCGTACGACGAACTGTCGCCTTCGCAAGAACTGCTGGAAACCGGCATCAAGGTGATTGACTTGGTCTGCCCGTTCGCCAAGGGCGGTAAGGTGGGCTTGTTCGGTGGCGCCGGTGTGGGCAAAACCGTGAACATGATGGAACTCATCAACAACATCGCCAAGGCCCACAGCGGTCTGTCGGTGTTTGCTGGTGTGGGTGAGCGTACCCGCGAAGGGAACGACTTCTACCATGAAATGGCCGACTCCGGCGTGGTGAACCTCGAGAAGCTCGAAGACTCCAAGGTTGCCATGGTGTATGGCCAGATGAACGAGCCCCCAGGCAACCGTCTGCGCGTGGCGCTGACCGGTCTGACCATTGCCGAATCCTTCCGTGACGAAGGCCGTGACGTGCTGTTCTTCGTGGACAACATCTACCGCTACACGTTGGCTGGCACCGAAGTGTCCGCTCTGCTGGGCCGTATGCCTTCCGCCGTGGGCTACCAGCCTACCCTGGCTGAAGAAATGGGCCGCCTGCAAGAGCGCATTACGTCGACCAAGGTCGGTTCGATCACGTCCATCCAGGCCGTTTACGTGCCTGCCGATGACTTGACCGACCCATCGCCTGCTACGACCTTTGCCCACTTGGATTCCACCGTGGTGCTCTCGCGTGACATCGCCTCGCTGGGTATCTACCCTGCCGTGGATCCACTGGACTCCACCAGCCGCCAGCTGGATCCGAACGTCGTGGGCGAAGACCACTACGCTACGGCACGCGCCGTGCAAGGTACGCTGCAGCGCTACAAGGAACTGCGCGACATCATCGCCATTCTGGGTATGGACGAATTGGCTCCTGACGATAAGCTGGCTGTGGCCCGCGCCCGTAAGATTCAGCGTTTCCTGTCACAGCCGTTCCACGTGGCCGAAGTGTTCACGGGTTCGCCTGGCAAGTATGTTCCGCTGTCGGAGACCATCCGTGGTTTCAAGATGATCGTGAACGGCGAATGCGATCACCTGCCAGAGCAAGCGTTCTACATGGTGGGCACCATCGACGAAGCGTTCGAGAAGGCCAAGAAGATGGCGTAAACGGAGGCGGGTTGGACCTTCTCCGTCAAGGAGTGTCCTCCTCCACCGCGCTATTGCTTTTTGCAGATTTCCAAAGGAATTCAGATGGCCAACACCATACATGTCGACGTTGTGAGTGCCGAGGAGTCCATCTTCTCGGGCGAGGCGCGTTTCGTTGCCTTGCCCGGCGAGGCGGGTGAACTGGGCGTCTATCCACGCCACACACCACTGATTACCCGTATCAAGCCGGGCTCGGTACGTATCGAAATGGCCGATGGCAGCGAAGAATTTGTTTTTGTCGCTGGCGGTATTCTCGAAGTCCAACCCGACTGCGTGACCGTTCTATCGGACACTGCCGTTCGTGGAAAAGATTTGGATGATGAGAAGGCCAACGCGGCCAAGGCAGCTGCCGAAGAGGCGGTCAAAAACGCCAAGGGCGAGATCGACTTGGCCCGCGCACAATCCGAGTTGGCTGTCATGGCTGCTCAGATTGCCGCGTTGCGCAAGTATCGGCAAAAGAAATAAACCAGGCCCTCACTGGATATTTCCAAAACCCGGCTTTGCCGGGTTTTTTTTGCTGCGTATCGCGCGCGCTCCCTAGGGAATGTAGGGCTCGTCAGGCAGTTCGTTGCCTTGGCCTGCATCGTTGGACGCGGGAAAATACTGAATGAGAAGGGCGCTCACTTCCGCAACGACGTCGGCTAGGCCCTGCTCGAATTGCTCCTCGCCGAAGGCGCTCGCCATGCCAGAGACCAGTTGCTGCCAATCCGAGCGCTGGACGTAAGCGCGCAGCCCCCGGTCGGCCACGATCTCGATGGAGCGTTCTGCGATCAGAAGATAGACGAGTACGCCATTGTTGTGCTCTGTATCCCAAATGCGCAGCTTGCTGAACATCATCAGAGCCCGTTCTCGACAGGGCGCATGGCGGCGCAAATAGCTCCATGGCAAACCGCCTTCGACACAGATGCGGATTTGTCCGCTGTGCCGCAGCTCACTACGGGCAATATGTTCCTTCAATCGTCGGAGAGCATCGTCTGGTAATACCCGGTGAACGCGCTGGTCTTGCCAGCGGTGCCGCAATAGGCGCCCCGCTGCGCCCAGGAGAGTGAAAGGTTTCATCGTCATTTTCACCAGTCCCCGGAGGCACCGCCGCCGCCAAAATCACCTCCACCACCCGAACTAAAACCGCCGCTATCCGACGATCCGCTGCTCCACCCCCCGCCGTTGCCGCCTCCCCAGCCACCTCCGTGCCCCCGCGACGATGCAGCGCGGGAGGATGCTGCCGTGGCAAGCGTGTAGATCAACGCTGCAAGGCCTGCAAAGACTGACAGCACGACGCTGGTAGTCGCGAAGTAGGCAGCAACTCCTGCAAGCCCACCGGCCAGCAAAGAGCCCGGCGCGTTGCCCAGTAATCCGCGTGCGAGCGGGCCGCCCAGAGCCACCCCCAGAAAAAGAAAAATAGCCAACTCTCCCCAGTCAAACGCGCTGTCATGATCCGGGGCCTTCGAGGCGTCTGAAGGCTTGGGAAGTGCCTCTCCCGCAATCAATGCTTGAATTTGGGAAACGGCTGCTTGTAACCCGCCGCTGAAATCGCCTTCGCGAAAGCGTGGTTTCATCGCAGAATCGATAATCCGCGCCGCCGCAATATCAGGGATTGCTCCTTCTAGGGCCTTGGCGACTTCAAGTCGCATCTTTCGATCGTTTTTCGCAACCACGACCAGCACACCGTCGCCCACGGTCCGGCGGCCAATTTTCCATGTATTCGCGACGCGGTTCGCATAGCTGGCGATGTCTTCGGGCGCGGTGGTCGGTACCATCAGTACCACCACCTGTGAGCCGTGTGTTTGCTCGAGTGCCGCCAGCTGCTGCTCGAGGGCCTGCTGCTGGCGAGCATCCAGGGTACCGGTTTGGTCGATCACATGGGCGGTCAGTGCAGGCACGGACTGCGGTGTCTCAGCTCGGGCTTGTTCGAGAAACGATGCTATAAATACAATAGCTGCTAGCGCCCGCCAAATAAGCGATACGGCCATAAATTACCAAATATCAGGGTTTGGAAGCAGAAAAATCCACCGCCGGTGGGGTTGTGATTTGAGCCTCGTTTTGCACTGTGAAACTGGGTTTGGGGGTGTAGCTGAACGCCATGGCAGTCAGGTTGCTTGGAAAGCTGCGCGCAAGTACGTTGTATTCCTGCACTGACTGGATGTACCGGTTGCGCGCCACAGTAATCCGATTTTCTGTGCCTTCCAGCGTTACACGCAAATCGCGGAAGCCCTGGTTGGCCTGGAGTGTCGGGTAGCGCTCGGCCACCACCATCAAGCGCGAAAGCGCCCCGGACAGTTCTCCCTGGGCCTGTTGGAACTTCGCAAAGGCTTGGGGGTCGTTCAGCGTCGCAGGCGTCACCTGCATGGAGGTCGCCTTGGCGCGGGCTTCGACGACCTTGGTAAGTGTTTCCTGCTCGAAACTGGCTTCGCCTTTGACTGTGGCGACAATGTTGGGTACCAGGTCTGCGCGGCGCTGGTATTGGTTGAGCACTTCGCTCCAGGCCGCCTTGGATTGTTCGTCGAGGCGTTGAAAATCGTTGTAACCGCAGCCCGTGAGCAGCGTTGCAGCCAGAGCTGTCAAGAGTACCAATAAGCGCTTCATTGCCGGGATCCCATCTCTGAAAATGCAGAACGGAACTGATTTTGCCCCACGCGGGCCCTACTCAAAAGTGAACGAGGATGTAGGCCAAACGTGCGGTGCACAATCGACCCATGGACGACATTGTCAAACAGGCGCTGATCAAGTGGCCTAATGTGCCCGATTGCTATGGATGGTTGGGCCTGGATGCGCGTGGACGATGGTACTTGCGGGACGAGGCAACGCAGGCCGCCGGGTCATTTCTGCAAAGCCGCGGTTCCTTGCTGCAGCACGGAAAACTCGTCGAGTTTATTCAGCGCAACTACGAACACGACGGCAAAGGGCGGTGGTTTTTTCAGAATGGCCCACAGCGCGTCTATGTGGAACTGGAAAGCACACCGTGGATTTGGCGTATCCAGCCCGATGGAAGTCTGCAGTCCCACACCGGCCGTGCGGCAACGCCTCAATGCTGCCTGCTAGACGAAGAAGGTCGCGTCTATTTTGCAACGGATTTGGGGCTGGGTCTGGTGCACAGCCAGGACGTCATACAGGTCGTAGAAGGTATTGATAAAGGGATCTGGAGTCCGGTCGAGATCCAATCCGCAGCGCTGCCGAACCAATACGATTACGTTCAGAGCCCCGCGCAAGCGATGACGTTTGAATAAGCGCTGCGTCTCTTTTTTTGACAGTCTGAGGCGCGGCCACGGTCCCTAAGAGACATCTCCTCACGCTGAGGCAGTTAACCAGGACCGCCCTGAAGCGGCAATCAATTGCTGGCGGGCGCCGCCGGTTCGTCAAACTTTCCACCCGCCTGGCTGGCCAAGTAGGCTACGGCACGTGCGATCTCCGTATCGGTGAAGTTGCCGCCGCCTTGGGCGGACATTGCATTCTTGCCATTCAAGGCCGAATGAACCAAGGCATCAAACCCCGTCTTGATGCGGGGGGCCCAGGCTGCCACGTCGCCCACCTTGGGAGCGCCCGCGGCGCCTGTGGCGTGGCAGGCGGCACACTGGGCAGTGAACACTTCCTCGCCAGATTTGAGAGGCCGGTTTGCATCACGAATCTCAACACTGCCCACCTTCTGAATACGCTCGGCTATGGCGCGTTCAGGATTCGCCGCACCAGGTGCGGGCTTGTTGCCCGATGTGATGAACATGACCAATCCGATGATCACGAAAACCGGAATCACGAAGGCATAGAGAACCGCAGCCAGCAATTGTTTAGGGTTCTTGATGGGGCCAGTATGGGCTTCTTCGGGGTGGTTCGTGCTCATGGGGTTCTTGACAGAAGTGGCTTGATATAGATCAGAGATTATAGAGTCCAGAAAAAGAATCGCGCGACCCCTTGCCGGTCGAGAAGCCTCAGGGCATGCCATAATTGAAGGCTATGCAGTTTTCCTTGCTGGATGCGCAGGCGTCTTGCAGGGTGAATTGGATTGCGGCTGTAGCTCAGTGGATAGAGTATTGGCCTCCGAAGCCAAGGGTCGTGGGTTCGATCCCCGCCAGCCGCACCAGGTCAGAGATTCGCGCTGCAAAACAGATCGCCTTCTGCCGCAAAAAATTGCGACGAAACGCGGATCTTGCGCACTAGCAATTTTTTGAGCTATAATTCGAGATTATCCGGAGGAGTGCCCGAGTGGCTAAAGGGGGCAGACTGTAAATCTGTTGGCTTACGCCTACGCTGGTTCGAATCCAGCCTCCTCCACCAGGTAAAAGTAAATCGCAAGGCGGATGCTGTCCAAAGGCTCTGGTAACGGGGTTGTGCGGGA
>Ga0209063_1001233_pt1 | contig 13568 bp, 12 predicted proteins | sample KloWWTmeKNB19Kit_FD_187177 | JGI IMG/M metagenome (GOLD analysis project Ga0209063, IMG submission 187177) | Active sludge microbial communities from Klosterneuburg, Austria, studying microevolution and ecology of nitrifiers - Klosterneuburg... | ecosystem: Engineered > WWTP > Aerobic digester >...
AAGACCTGCTGCATTGATCCAACTTTGATCGAAGCCGCGATCACCCCGGACACCACAGCCATTCTAGCAACCCATGTCTATGGCATTCCATGCGATGTGGAAGCCATTGACGTTATCGCGAAGAAGCATGGGCTGAAAGTGATCTATGATGCTGCGCATGCATTCGATGTAACATACAAGGGCAAGAGCATTCTGGCTTATGGTGATGCAAGCACCCTCAGCTTCCACGCAACGAAGTTGTTCCATACGGTGGAGGGTGGTGCGGTCGTTTTACACGTTGAAGAAGCTGATCGACGACTCCGGTTATTGCGCAGTTTTGGCCATATTGGCGATGAGCATTTTACGTTGGGGATGAACGCCAAGATGAGCGAGGTGCATGCGGCCATGGGTATGACGGTGTTGCCTCATGTTGAATCCATCATCGATGATCGTGAACGCTCCGTGCATATATACGACGCCGCGCTTGCGTCATACCTCGTTCGGCCGATGATTCCGTTAGGGACGCGCTCAAACTTTTCCTATTATCCAATCTTGTTGAAGGATGGTCGGCAACGTGAGTTGGTGTCCAGAGCCCTTATTGACGCATCTGTACATCCGCGCCGGTATTTCTATCCGGCGTTGAACACGCTGCCATATTTGAAGGACCCGGCGCCCTGTCCCGTAGCGGAGAACATTGCCGATCGGATACTTTGCCTTCCCCTATTCCACGGCATGCTGTATGAAGAACTTGAGCGTATCATTCGCGTCGTTCAACGGTGTCTTGGAGAATGAACTCGATGTGAGGAGGTGCACAGTGACCGATCACTATCAACGCTACCGGTCATTTTCAATATCGAACGCACCGGACCGAAGTCTAGTGATCAAGGCGTCAGCGCGATCGGACAGCTCATTAGGGATCGCTTTTTCCGACCCTTCGAATGAGATAGGTCCTTGATACTCCCTGTTCAATTTCAGTCTTGTAAAGATCTTTGAGTGCACGGCTTCCGGTACCCGGCACAGGTCTTCATACGAAATATCAAGAAAGTCCGAGGCGGGGATCCCCGTTGATCCTTGCTTCACTGCCCGTTCGGTGAGCCATACCTGAGCGACGACCTGTTCCCACGCTGGCAAGTCCTTGATCAGGTCGTACTCGGCTGGTTTGTAAGAGTACCAAGCGTTCTCATCGCCGCTATAGGACCTCCTTGCACCGAGAATGGACATTGCATTATGCAAGATGTCGCGATGATTGAAAAGGAACACACTGTTAGGGAAAAGTGCACGGATAGCTGGGATGTGCCAGTTCATCTCCATACCCTTCAAAAGCACCGGTCTACCGAACACCGTTTCGATACCAGCAAGATCGGACATAAGTGCACGGCCCTCGTCTTGGCTGGGAGTGTGTACCAACTCGGCTTGAGTGGTGCCGAAAGTGAAATAGTTGCGCCAGAAGTAACCGAAGTCGTGTGGGGCAGCGGCACCTTGTGAACGCCCCAAACGACTCTTGAACTCCAACACACGGGCTTCGTCGGGGAAGATCTCCTTTTGATGATCAAGGTCGTACAACAGTCGATGCACCAGAGCCCCAACGTAAGGATCACGATAGAATCGGGACATCAAGTTCGTTGGGTAGGCGAATTGGCCAGAGCGTGCCAAGGATTGGAAAAGAATAGTACTTCCTGCTCGTGCGCAGCCCACAATGAAAAGAACGGGCATGGTCAACTGAACGGGGCGCTCGAGCGATGAACGGGAATCGTGCAGAAAGGTGTTCAATAGGGACAGGATACGCTCTACCTCGGGATCCCGCCGATGCTCGGGTCTTCGTTCTTGCGTTTCCCAATTATTCGGGGTGTTGGGGTCACTGGGCATACGAGCGAACTTGAATTGATAGGGTTAGACGAATAGGCTATTTCTATCGGACATTGAGCAAATGGTCGGATAGTCTCTGAAGATCTTCAGTGGTGTAACGGTGGTCTATCGGCAAGGGTAGAACATCCTTGCTCAAACGCTTATCCCATTCGAAACCATCTATGCCTCGCTGGGCGGCGTCAGGCCAAAGGGTGGGCACGAAAAGCCCCTTGTCGGAAAGTTCTTTCCGATCTATAGACTGTTCTGGTAAGTAAGGGTAGCAGAAGGGGACGTTTTCACCCAAGGAGCGCAACGGAAGGGTATTCAAGCTCCCTAATTGGTCTTGGAAGAAGTTGTAATTGCGACGCCGTATTTCCGCCACTAGAGGGAAATCGATACTGCGCAATAATCCTTCACTTACCACGCTTATGGAATATACATCGCAAGGCATCGACGCTTCATAAGCTTGATAGGCCCTGAAAGCCTCGGCCTGCCTGCCGACTGCACGAAGCACGCTATGTTCAACCGAGACCCTTGCGAAACGGGGCGGTCGTATCGTGAAATTCTTTGGTCCGTACAGGTATGCGCCATCCGGTACCCCGAAGTATTTCCGAGCGGAGGTGAAGGACCACGGACCATCATGACCTTCGTTGAAGAAGGCGTGAGTGTCGTCGATGATCAACCGGTTCCCGAATCGAGCCTTCAGACCATCCGTTATCCTATCGCAGAGTCCGTAATAATTGATCCAAAGTATATACTCATCTGCACCCAGTTCCGGAAGGTCGTTAGGGGAGAGGTCCTCATTCAAACCATAGAAACGAAACGGAACATTGGCTTTCTCGAAAGGGGCTAGGCTAGCCGCACAGCTGTGGAATGGCACATGCACAAGTCGCGGCTTCAACTGCTCAAGGATCACCAACGTACAGGACCGACCTGTGGATAGGGCAACCGCATTCGGATGTGGTCGCGAACCTGTGTGAGGGACTTCCAGTTCAAAGAAACCGCCTATCGGTCGTTGGGGTCCATGCTTCATTCGGTCGGCATTGCCTTTTCAAACCTGCATCCATCCAACATACCAAGGATCGCAGCGGGCTCGTTGAACATCATCACGTCAATGATGGACAGCCCGGATTCGAAAACGTTAGAGCGCTGGTCGTAGACCGGCAGATCTTGATGGTGATAGATGAGGTCCACCCCGGCATTTGCGAACTTCTGTGGTTCAAAGAATTCTTGCCCCCCTGGGGGGTTCAGGTAGGAGCTTACGCCAAGCGCTTTGCAGATGTTCAAAGCCCAATCGCCCGGTCCTTCTGCTGCTTCGTGCTCCAAGTTCATTTCCGAGTACACCTCATGGTGAAAGTCTATGCCGATATACGCACACACTGCCGCTAGCGTGTGCGCAATGAACGGCGTTATGGCTGAAGGGGTTGGTTCGTAACATTGCGCCAGCACATCGATCACAACTTTATAATGAGGGGCACGGACGCTACGGTAGTGGTCCAAGTTCCGCACCAGCGTATCAAAATGGTCCGTGCCTGCCGCCACGTGCATTTCCTTGATCAACGTTTCACGCGAGTGTTTGGCAACTGGAATGCTCACGTACTTCCATCCACCACCCGGCTTCAGCACACGGTTCCGATTCACCCAACCTTTCCGGATGTACTGAACGGGGTCGAAGACTATCCATAGGTCCGTATTCGCGATCAGACCGAAATAACCGAGATAAGGGAAGAAATATGGCTGCATGATGCCCAATCTTTTTCCTCCATATATGGAGAGATCGACTTCCTTATTTGGTTCCATGCCGTGAAACGTACTTTGTCCGTATATTCTATTCCTCTTCCTGAACGCTATGCAAGAATCAATAAAAGCGCATGCTTCATTTCCAATAGTCCATAAATCCTTCTTTGAACTTCAGGTAGTTCCAGCCGAGTTCATTGTTCAAATCTTCAACGGAATAGAGGATCTCCGCGGGGCTTTTCTTGAACATGACCCACATCTTCGAGAATTCGTTATATACCGAACAAGTGTACCCCCATTGTTCCATTAGGATGCCCATACTTCTATTGGTATGGAAGGAACAATGCACGGGCAATAGGTACATCCATGCGGGATCATTGGGAACGGTTTCGGGAATCAGCGTATGCACAGCCAAGCATCCATTAGGCGCCACTAAGGATTCGATCTCGTTGAGCGTCTGGCGACTAGTAACATGCTCGAACACAGCGTTGGACATGACCAGACTGTAGCCGCGTTTCTTCAAATCCGCTAGTTGCACACTACGGTCCCTAGGTGTGATGTACAAATCGAAATTCAACACGTTCACATCAAAGAACTTCGATGCAAGCCTGGACACATCGCCCTCTCCACTACCCCAATCAAGAAAAGGCCCGGGACCAAAAAAGTCCTTGCGTTCCATTAACTGCAACATGATGGCCTGCTGGAAATAGCGCTGCCTACGATTGTGCGGGTCCTCGGGTCGTTTGTTGTGTTCCAAATGGAAGTCGAGGTTGAGTCGCTCCCATTGTTCTGGTGTCAGTTCATAGTGCGTCCGCGAAGCCGAAAACCCACATGTCCCACATTTTTCATATTCCACCTTGCCGAGACCAAAGCGATCGAATGTCTTTGAAAAGGACGGGCGCATTAGCGCGTTGCAAATGATGCAGTTCATTATAGTTGCTATTCGTGGGCTAAGCTTCCCGGTTTGCGGACTGCAAAAGGATTTGAACGCTACTTTGTCAGGAGCGTGCGAAGATAGAACGCTTGCCGGAACACATTTTAGCTACGATCCTCGGTGAGGTCGGTGCAGGCCCGTTGGCTTCTAATGTGAAAGTGACATAGCCGCCAGCGTAGAAGCCTGACCGGCCGTCTGGGTTCGGCAATGCAAGGGTGGTAATGGTCAGGCCGGGCCATCAATTTTGCCCAGTTCGGTCATTCCGTGGACCGCATCCGGTTGCCGGCCCCTGGATGAGTCGACTCTCTCTATTGAATGTATGTATATGAAATATAGGTAGTTATAATGACATGGCGGCGAACAGGGGAGGTCGCTTAACGCTATGCAACAACCTGATCAGGGAGTCCGACGATCACTCAAGTTGTACCGACAACCGTGCAAGTCGTTGCCCCAACCGTGCGAGTCGTTGCCACAACCGTGCAGGTCGTTGCCCTAACCGTGCAAGTCGTTGCCCTGACCGTGCAGGTCGTTGCCCTGACCGTGTAAGTCGTTGCCCTGACCGTGCAAGTCGTTGCCCTAACCGTGCAAGGCGTTGCCCTGACCGTGCAAGTCGTTGCCCCAACCGTGCAGGTCGTTGCCCTGACCGTGCAAGTCGTTGCCCTAACCGTGCAAGTCGTTGCATTAACCGTGCAAGTCGTTGCATTAACCGTGCAAGTCGTTGCCCTAACTGTGCAAGGGGTACACCTGTTCGTGCAAGGTGCCTCCCCCCTCGTGATCGTTGGCCTCCCTCCTGGGCATATGAACACAGGGTTTGTGCTCAGGTTCGCCCCTTTAATGATAGCCACCTCTTAATGTCGCGCAGACATAACCTACCCGGATCTAAGTTGTACCACCGACTGAGGTAGGCCTTTCGCCAACGGTGCACGTGGCACCGTCGTTGGCCTCAATGTTCTCCCCGCAAATACCCGTCTACTTACCTACTCGCTTATCCGTTCCGGGTCGTCCACTACAGGTGGCCTCGCTGTTGGTTAGGCACGCAGCTTCTGATGGGTTGGTCTGTGGGTGGCCGCCACAGGGCTCAAGAGCCAACTCCATGATTTTCCCGACCTTCGCGGCTTCGTGCCGAACCGCCTGCATGCATGCTGGGGATCGGTGACACCCCGAATGAAGGAACTAGAAGCAGAATCGATCGAGATCATCCGCGAAGCGGTGGCTACGGCCCGCAACCCGGTGATGATGTATTCCGTGGGCAAGGACAGCTCCGTGATGCTGCACCTGGCGCGCAAGGCCTTCTACCCGGCACCTCCACCGTTCCCGCTCTTGCACGTGGACACCAAGTGGAAGTTCAAGGAGATGTACACCCACCGGGAGCGCATGGTGAATGAGAGCGGCATGAAGCTGCTTACCCACACCAACCCGGAAGGAATCGAACAGGGCGTCGGCCCTTTCACGCACGGCAGCGGCTACCATACCGATGTGATGAAGACCCAGGCCCTGAAACAGGCGCTGGACATGCACAAGTTCGATCTGGTGTTCGGGGGCGCACGTCGCGATGAGGAGAAGAGCCGCGCCAAGGAGCGGGTGTTCAGCTTCCGCAGTGCCGGTCACCGCTGGGACCCGAAGGCACAGCGCCCGGAATTGTGGAACCTATACAACGCACGGATCAAGCCGGACGAAAGCATCCGCGTATTCCCCATCAGCAACTGGACCGAGCAGGACATCTGGAACTACATCTTGCAAGAGAACATCCTGATCGTACCGCTGTACCTCGCCGCCGAACGTCCGGTGGTGAAGTTCAACGGCCAATGGATCATGGTGGACGATGATCGCTATCCTTTTAAGGACGGCGAAAAGGCGGTAATGAAGAAGGTCCGCTTTCGCACTTTGGGTTGCTGGCCTTTGACAGCGGCGGTGGAAAGTGATGCCGATACCTTGGAGGCCGTGATCGCGGAAACGCTGAACGCCCGTGGATCGGAACGCGAAGGCCGGATGATCGACAGCGACGAGCCGGGTTCCATGGAGAAGAAGAAACAAGAGGGCTATTTCTGATGGAGCCATTACACGCGAAGGACGTCCTCACATTTGTGGAGGACCAAGGCCGGAAAGAGACGCTGCGCTTCATTACCTGCGGCAGTGTGGACGATGGAAAAAGCACATTGATCGGTCGCCTGCTTTTCGAGAGCAAGAACATTTTCGACGACCAGTTGCAAGCGCTGGAGAGCGATAGCAAACGCTATGGCACACAAGGGGAGAGGATGGACATGGCCTTGCTGGTGGACGGTTTGCAAGCCGAGCGCGAACAGGGCATCACCATCGATGTGGCCTATCGCTTCTTCGCCACGGAGAAACGCCGTTTCATCGTGGCCGATACGCCGGGCCACGAGCAGTACACGCGCAACATGGCCACCGGGGCCAGCACGGCCGACCTGGCGGTGATCCTGGTGGATGCCCGCAAAGGGGTGCTGGTACAAACGCGTCGGCACAGCCGCATTGTCAGCCTCATGGGCATCAAGCAAGTGGTGTTGGCGGTGAACAAGATGGACCTGGTCGGTTATGATCAGAAGGTCTTCGATGCCATCGTTGCCGACTACAGCGCCTTCGCAGCAGAATTCAAGTTCACCTCCATCCACCCCATTCCGGTCTCTGGCCTCGATGGCGACAACGTGCTGGAGCGCACCGAGAACCTCGCCTGGTACAACGGTCCCAGCTTGATCCACCACTTGGAGCAAGTGCCGATCCACCTGGCCGCCGACCGCGGCGATTTCCGCCTGCCGGTGCAGCTGGTGAATCGCCCGAACCTCGACTTCCGCGGTTTCTGTGGTCGCATTGCAGAAGGTGCAGTGCGTCCCGGTGATGCGGTACGCGTGCTGCCCTCCGGCGTGCGCGCCACGGTGAAAGCCGTGATCGATGGCTTCGATGAAGTGGACGTGGCCAAGGTGGGCAGTTCCATCACCATCACCCTGAACGAAGAAGTGGATGCCAGCCGTGGCGATGTGATCGTATCCGCCGAGCGCCCCGCAGAAGTGGCCGACCAGTTCGAAGCGAAATTGCTCTGGATGGGTGAGCATGCGATGAGCCCGGGCCGCCAGTATTTAATGAAAATGGGCTGCAAGGAGGTCACGGCCACCATTACGGGCATCAAGTACCGCGAGGACGTGAACACCGGTGGGCACATGGCCGCATCGAACTTGGAGCTGAACGAGATCGCCACGGTGGACATCAGCACCAGTGCGCCGATGGTCTTCGAGCCCTACAACACGAACAAATTGCTCGGCAGTTTCATCCTGGTGGACAAGCTCACCTTCGAGACTGTGGGTGCGGGCATGATCGACTTCGCACTGCGCCGTGCGAGCAACATCCATTGGCAAGCTCTGGAGCTGGACCGAAAGGCCCGCGCGACCATGAAGCATCAAGAGCCTCGTTGTGTGTGGCTCACTGGTCTTTCGGGCAGTGGAAAATCCACCATCGCGGATCTTGTGGAGAAGCGCCTGTACACCCAAGGCAAGCACACCTACCTGCTGGACGGCGATAACGTGCGGCACGGTCTTAACCGTGATCTCGGCTTCACCGAAGCGGACCGCGTGGAGAACATCCGCCGTGTGGCCGAAGTGGCCAAGCTGATGGTGGATGCTGGATTGATCGTGATCGTCAGTTTCATCTCACCCTTCCGCAACGAACGCCGCATGGCGCGTGATCTCTTCGGCGAGGGGGAATTTGTGGAAGTTTTCGTGGACACGCCTTTGGAAGAATGCGAGCGCCGCGATGTGAAGGGTCTCTATGCCAAAGCGCGCAAAGGCGAACTGAAGAACTTCACCGGTATCGATAGCGATTACGAAGCACCCGAAGCCCCAGAGATCCATTTGCATACCATGGGCACCACTTCCGAGGCCTGCGCCGAACAGGTCATGAACGCCTTGGTCTGAACATGGAGTTTCCGTTGCAAACAGTAAAGGTGTTGAGCAACCAACAATTGCCAACTGCCAACTGCCCACTGCCAACTGCCAACTGATCGACATGGACTGGAAGCTGATCGTTTCGGGTGCAGTGATCGGGCTGTTGGTAGGCTTCACCGGCGTTGGAGGTGGTGCGCTGATGACCCCTATCTTGCTGCTGGTCTTTGGTATCGCCCCCATGGCTGCGGTCGGCACGGACCTCTGGTTCGCAGCCATGACCAAGCTCTTTGCCACACCCGTACACCAGCGCCACGGCCTGATCGATTGGCAGGTCGTGAAGCGCCTATGGACGGGGAGTCTCACGGCATCGGTACTTACGCTGACCTGGTTGCATTTCAACCCGATCGACGAGGACTCTGTCCACCTGTTGAAAGGTGCTGTGGCGATCACGGTCATATTCACCGCCATCGCCATGCTCTTCCAAAAGCAATTGCATGCTTTGGGCCGTACCAACCGCATTACCTCAGGGGTGCAATTCAAGGCCGTACAAGGTCCGCTTACCATTGCGGCCGGTGCATTCTTGGGCATTCTGGTCACTTTCACTTCAGTTGGTGCAGGGGCGCTTGGAGCCGTGTTCCTTGTGTACCTTTATCCATTGCGTCTGACTCCTCCGCGTTTGATCGCCACGGACATCGTCCATGCGATCCCCTTGGCCATCTTCGCAGGCACCGGGCACTTGCTCCTCGGTAATGTGGACTCCAGTTTATTGGGGAATCTGTTATTGGGTTCCGTGCCGGCAGTGATCGTAGGGGCATTGCTATCGGCCAGATTACCGCATGCCTACCTGCGTATTGCTCTGGTGATCGTATTGCTGGCCGCAGGTGGTAAATTGTTTTGGACCTTGTTGTGATGAGTTTACAATAAATACGCATGGCCCTTAGGAGTCAGCAAAGGATAGAATGATGGAAATGCATCGGGTGCGAAGAAAGTTGGCCTCCATGTTGGCAGGTGAAAAGATAGGATGGCCGGAAACGAGAGCAGATCATTGGGGACCTGGGGGCGGGAAGGTCTTTTGTATAGGCAGGAATAAAACCGGAACTACCAGCTTGGCCAAGGCATTTTGGGATCTTGGTTACGTCGTCGGGGACCAGCCCACTGCAGAATTATTATGCGATCAACATTATTTCGAACGCAGATTTGAACCGATCGTGGAGTATTGCAAAGGAGCGCAGGTCTTCCAAGATGTTCCGTTCAGCTACCCTCATTTGTTCGTTCATCTTGATCAAACCTTCCCCGGTAGCAAGTTCATACTGTCGGTTCGTGATGATGCCGAACAATGGTACCGATCGATCACACGATTCCACGGAAAATTGTTCGGAACGGATGGTGCCCCCCCGACCGCCGACCAGTTGAAGAAGGCGACCTATAGGAGATTGGGATTCGCCTATAATACGGTGAAGGTGCATGGAACGACAGATGAAGTACCCTATGACAAGGGAACAATGATCGATCATTCAATGCGCACAACAAAGCGGTCCAGGATTATTTCAGGTTCCGACCGGCCGACTTGTTGGTTGTCAATTTGGCCAAGACCGAGGACTACGCACGTTTCATTCAATTCCTCGGAGTAGTTTCTCCGCACTCGGACTTTCCAAAGGAGAACATCACCTGATCGCAATGCCCTTCTTCACATTCTGGATCTTAAGGAAGAGCTTTTGCTGACCTGAGCATGAAAACTGGGAACAATGACCTGAAAACAAAGCCACTGGTGAGCGTGGTTGTACCCACATACCAACATGCGGCTATTATCGGAGAATGCCTGGACAGCATTCTGATGCAGGAGACCACCTTTCCGTTTGAGATCCTGGTCGGTGAAGATGAGAGCAGTGACGGTACACGGGAGATCTGTCAACGGTACGCCGAAGCGCACCCGGATCGTATCCGTTTGTTCCTGGGTCGCCGGGCGGATGTAGTGCATATATTGGGCAAGCCCACCGGCAGGCGCAACCTGCTCACGCTCTTGGAAGCAGCAAGGGGCCGATACATCGCCATGTGCGAGGGGGATGATTATTGGACAGACCCACTAAAGCTCCAGAAGCAAGTGGACTTCTTGGAAGCTCATCCCGAATATTCGTGCTGTTTTCACAATGTACAGCTACTTATCGATGGGGTCCTGCACGAATATCCTATTCCCGAAGAATTGGATCGGATGAACTTTACGCTGGCGGATATTCTGGGAAGGGGGAATTATGTGACCACTCCTTCGGTCATGTACCGCAATGTATTCCATCCTTTTCCGAAGTTGTTGTGGAAGGCGCCTTATGGCGATATCGCCTTCTTCACCTTAGCGGCCAGATCGGGGAAGGCTGCATGTTTGGAGGATGTAATGGCAGTTTGGAGGCAAACAGGAAAAGGGGCATGGTCAGGTCTTGACGAAAAGGCACAATTGGCCGGTAAGCTGTACATGTATCGCACGCTCTATCCGGCGTTGACGGGACCGGAACGGATCATCGTCGATGAGAAAAAGGCTGCTCTCTTAGAACTGTTTGCCCAAAACCGATATCCGGTCAGTCCGCGACGCAAGAGGGTTTATCTGCATTACTTGCGTTTCAAGCATCGGAACCACACCTAGGCTTACATCATCGTATGGACTTGAACGTTACCATTTGCACCCACAACCCCAGGAAGGACTACTTGGAACGGACCGTTGCATCCCTTGCCGCCCAGGATCTGGATCGTGCGCGTTGGGAGTTGGTGATCGTGGACAATGCCTCCAGCAACGGCGTGTGTGATACGGTCGATCTGACTTGGCATCCGCGAGCACGTGTGGTACGCGAAGACCGCATCGGACTGACCATGGCGCGGCTTCGTGGCATCACCGAGTCGGTGCAGGAACTGATCCTTTATGTGGATGATGATAATGAGCTGGCACCGGATTACCTGAGCAAACTCCTTGAACTTGCGGATCGCTATCCACTGCTGGGTGTGATCGGTGCGGGTCGCATTGAAGCTGAATTCGAAGAAACGCCGGACACCGACTTGAAGCCGTACCTGCCCATGCTGGCCTTGCGTTCGGAGGACGGTGCGCGTTGGTCCAACGATGCCAGCGATCACCTGATCCCGTGGGGTGCGGGCATGCTCGTGCGTCGTGAAGTCGCTTTGCGTTACAACGAACTCATCCTCTCCGATCCGTTGAAACAGGGCTTGGACCGTTCGGGAAAGGCGCTGAACTCCTGCGGAGACGATGAGTTCTCTTGGGTGGCTTGTGAAATGGGCTTGGGCAAAGGCATCTTTTCCGAGTTGGTGGTAACGCACCTGATCGGGGCATCGCGCGTCCAACGGGAGTACCTGCTTCGCTTGGCGGAAGGACATTCCTTCTCGCGCGCCTTGCTCCATCATCTGCATGGGCGGAAGGTTCGGCTCCCACTGCCGGAAGCCTCCTTGCAGCGCGTGATCGAACGCGGATCACGGTTGCGCGTTTCGGAAATGCGTTGGGAAATGCGACGCTGGTGGAACGAGGCTCCGTTCGAGGGCACATCTACGCAGCGTGCTTTTCACAAAGCCTATTTGGATGGATTGGAACGGTTCAAGAGAACGGTGTTGCATGGAGGTCATTGATCGCGCCACCGCTGGAACTGTTCATCGGGTCAAGAATGATCGGCTGGCCTGTTCAATAGAGAACAATTAGTTTTGGAAGGAACACCTCACTCAATCAGTGCAGAAAATGACAACGCTCAATAAGCTGGCCGAACAGGTACTCTCACCATTCGCCTATGACAAGTGGTTCGACTTGCGTGAGGAGGTCAAGGCCATGGCGCGCCACAAACGCGGTGTCAAGGCAGCAAAGCAATTTTCATGGCCGGCCGGTGCCAAGGTGAACATCGGAAGTGGATATGTGAAGACACCAGGTTTCGTAACAGTGGATTTCTGCGACGGTGTGGATATCCAAGTGGATCTGCGCCGACCACTGCCTATACCGAATGCTGTTGCTTCGATCATCCTCTGCGAGCATTTCTTGGAACATTTGCGCTATCCCGGCCAAGCAGTAAGCTTTTTGAAGGAGTGCCAGCGGATCTTACAGCCCGGAGGTGAGCTCTATATCTCCGTGCCGGATACCCAATGGATGTTGGAGTGTTATGTGAAAGGCGATCCCAAATACGCGGAGATCTGCGAAGCCAACAAGTGGCACCCCGATTGGGTGAAAACGCAAATGGAGCACATCAACTACCATTTCCGGCAGCAGGATGACGATCGTAGGGATAGTGATTTCGAGTGCCACCGGTACGCGTATGATGAAACCACATTGGTGAAGGCCTTGCTTGAAGCTGGCTTCACAAAAGCACATGGCCGGGAGTTTGATCCCAAGTATGATGCGCCACACCGCAGAGAGGGTTCGCTTTTCGTTAAGGCCGTTAAATGAAGTACCTCTTTTCAGAACGCCTTGAGTTGAGTGCCATGGACGGGAATACGTCCACCGAAAGCTTTTCCTTGGACCCCAAATGCCACTAACACCGAACGTCACCGTTGTCCTGCCCGCCTACGGGATGGGCCGCTACATTGCAGCTGCATTGGATTCCATTGCCGCGCAGACCTATACCGATTGGGAAGTGGTGGTGGTGGACGATCTGGGTCCGGAAGATGGAACACACGCGATCGTGGAGGCGTTCATTGCAAGGGTGGGAGCCAATAAAGCGCGTTTGGTGCGCCATGCCGTGAACCAAGGTGTAAGTGCTGCCCGCAACACGGGTACTGCTGAGGCGCGGGGCGAATACGTGGCCTTTCTGGACCCGGATGATGACTGGTTCCCGGACCACTTGGCAAGCATGATGGCCTTGTTCCAAAGCGACCCCGGGGTGGATGTGGCGACCGGTCCGGTGGAAGGGTTTACTGAAGATCCCAGTGCGCCGAACCAGTGGGTCCAAGACATCAATGCATGGCACGTAGCGGATTTTCCGCGGACCTTGGCGTTGCACAACTTCATCCAACCTTCCGCTACACTACTACGCCGAAGTGCGGTGCAACGTGTGGGCGGTTTCGATACCGACCCGGCGATCCAGCACATTGAAGACTACGACCTGTGGATCCGGTTGGTGGAGCAGGGTTCGCGCTTTGCTTTTCTGGACCGCCCTACAAGTCGCTATCGGCGGCATGATGCTGCCGCATCCAACGATGCGCAGCGG
>Ga0209063_1001234_pt1 | contig 13565 bp, 10 predicted proteins | sample KloWWTmeKNB19Kit_FD_187177 | JGI IMG/M metagenome (GOLD analysis project Ga0209063, IMG submission 187177) | Active sludge microbial communities from Klosterneuburg, Austria, studying microevolution and ecology of nitrifiers - Klosterneuburg... | ecosystem: Engineered > WWTP > Aerobic digester >...
TGAAGTAAACGATGTAAAAAGATTTGAAATTGCTAAAGTGGGGCATTTAATTGCGAAACTTAAAAAAGTAAATGAAGAAGGTTTATTGAATATTGAAGATGCTCGTCTTCAGGTAGAACCTATCTTGAAAAATAAAAAGAAAGCCGAAAAAATAATGGCAAAAATGAAAGGAGCTACCTTGGAAGCTATGGCTACAGCAAATGCTGTTCAGGTTCAAAATGCTGCTGATGTAACGTTAGAGAATCCTGTAGTGGCTACTTTAGGTTATGAACCAAAAGTTGTTGGTTTTGCCTTTTCAACTCCTGCAAACAAGCTTTCTGCTCCAATTGAAGGGAATGCAAGTGTTTTTGTTGTTAAAACAACTAAAGTGACAAAAGCATTGCCAACTCAAGATTATTCCGCTCAACTCAATGCGTTAAAATCTCAAAATGCATCGGGTGTGAATCGCGTATTCTCAGCCTTAAAAGATAAAGCAGAAATTAAAGACAATAGATTCCAGTTTAATTATTAATTCAAACTGTATTTTTATAAGAAATCCCAACCGATAAGTTGGGATTTTTTGTATTATAGCTTGACCTTCAAATTTGAGAGAGCAGAAGTTTCTATTTTAAAATCATATCATCATAACAAATAACTGTATCAAAACCTCTTTCTTTAAAATAGCCGGAAGGATTCTCCTTTGAAATGGCTAATACAAAATCGCCGCCCCAAGCACCTAAACTTTTGATTACACCTTTAAAGTCATCAAAAAAAGCTTCTTTAATGGTATTCATCTCTAAGACTTCACTAAGGATGCTTTCATGTTTTTCTATTTCATAAGCAAAGGTCTTTAAATCAGAAGTTGATAAAATGGACTTAGTAATGGCGTTTATTTTTTCAATCGTTTTTCCAATTTCATTTTGCTTATTGATGTAATTTGCAATGGCCGATTTACTACTTTGCTTTCTATTCAAATACACAAAATATAAGTGACTTCTAAATTCAGGATAAAAAGCGACTTTTTTATAATTTGGTTGATTATTTATTAATTGATAGATAATTGGATTATCTTTTTTAGCACAGGCAATATCATAACCGCTTCCTCCAAAACTTCGTTGTAACAATTCAAAAGCATCAAGCTCTAACCATTGTCCAATGTTATTAATTAGTGTGGAAGAAGTGCCTAATCCCCAGTTTTTTGGGAAGGATAAATTAGTTTCAATAGAATAGCCATTATTACCTAACAGAAAATCCGGTTTCATCTGAAAAGCCTCGTGTAAAATTTCAATCAATGTTTTATGAATAGGATTTTCGCTCATTGTTTTGTTTTCTTGAACGATAGAATCAAAAGTAAACACCTCTTCAAACCAAGTGCTTCCATCTGCATCAATGCTTTTCCAGTTAATTTCGTTTGCTTTGCCGGGTTTTACCAATAAGTTTTGACCAAATTTTGTCGGCAATGCCAAGGCAAGTGCTCCATCTAAAACGACATATTCTCCGGTTAGAAGTAATTTTCCGTTGCTGTAAAAAGTTTTTTTCAAGGGTATTTTATTTTCGCAAGTGTTCCATAAATTCTGAAACAGAAGCATGTGAAATAGTATTGTCTTTAAAATAGGCTAAAACCTGAATGCGTTCTTCAGCCGTTGCATGGTATTGATTTAAAATATTATTTAAGTGCATTTTCATATGTCCTTCCTGAATTCCTTTGGTTGTGAGTGAACGCAAAGCAGCAAAGTTTTGTGCCAAACCAACAGCGGCAACTACTTGCATGAGTTCCTTTGCAGAAGGTTTTTCAAGTATTTCTAAATTTAATTTAACTAAAGGATGTAAAGAGGTTAATCCACCAACTGTTCCTAAAGCCAAAGGAATCTCTAGCCAAAAACTAAAAATACCCTTTTCAATTTTTGCATACGATAAACTGCTATATTTCCCGGTTCTACTCGCATAAGCATGGGCCCCGGCTTCTACGGCTCTAAAATCATTACCTGTCGCTAAAACAACAGCATCTACACCATTCATAATGCCTTTGTTGTGGGTAACGGCACGATAAGGTTCGATTGTTGCTATTTGCACGGCACGAACAAATTTTTCGGCAAATTCCGTTGGGTTTTCGATGTGTTTTTCAGCTAATTCTTCAATAGGACAGGAAACTTCTGCTCGAACAATACAATTGGTCACATAATTGGAAAGAATACTCATGACTACTTCAATGTTTTTTTCTTCTTCAGAAAAAGCAGTGTAATTTTGAGCCTCTGCTTTCAATGTTTTAGCAAATTGTTCCAAACAAGAGTTGATAAAATTAGCCCCCATACTGTCTTTTGTTTCAAAAGTGGCATGCAGTTGGAAATAATTTTCTAAATCGGAGGTTTTGTCTTTTAAGACAATATCTAAAATTCCGCCACCTCTTTTTTGCATGTTTTTAGTGATGCTTTCGGTTTCAGAATAAAATTTTGCTTTCGTTTGATTAAAAAAAGCAACCAATTTTGAAGTTTCACCTTTGTATATAAAATGCACTTGACCAATTTTCTCAGTATTCAAAACAGTGGTTTTAAATCCGCCTCGTTTTGACCAAAATTTAGCTGATTTTGCGGCAGCCGCAACCACCGAACTTTCTTCTATAACCATCGGAACTGTATAATTCCTTCCGTTGATGTTGAAATTGGGAGCAATTCCTAACGGTAAATAAAAATTGGAAATGGTGTTTTCAATGAATTCATCATGCAATTGTTGCAGTTTTTCATCACTATTCCAATAGTTTTGAAGTAATGCAACAGCAACTTTGGGTTCAGAAAAATAGTTTTGAGCAATCCAATCGATTTTTTCAATCTTGGATAATTTTGAAAATCCGGAAACTTCGTGGTTCATGGTTGTTGCTTAAATCTTATGTAATGCAAAGATAGTAGTTAAGAATTTATAAAATCAGAGTGAATTCTTGTATTTAATAAACCCAAAAACAATTATTTCTTTTTTTTGTAAATTGACTTTAAAGGTGATAGTATATCCTTTGAAAATGTAATCTCGAATTAACTCATCATCAAAATAAATTGATTTCCTGAAATTAAAAGGAGTTTTTAAATCTTTTGAAATGTATCTTAATAAATCGTTTTTGAATTTTCTTGCTGCTTTTGGTTTGTCTTTTGCAATGAATACAACTTGTTCAGATAGATCATTAATGAATTTTTCAGAAAATCTAATCTTCATAGGTTGAAATTATTTTTTCCATAACCAAATCTAATTCTTCCATAGAAACACATTTAGATTTTCCGCTCTCAATGTTTTTAAGTTCCTCTTCAAGAATTCTTTTGTTTTTTTCAAAAGAAGGATCCTCTTGAATGATTTGCACTTCATTCTCTGAAAATGAACTCAATAATTCAAGAATTTTAGATTTTAAATTGGGTTGAAATTGAATTCGAATAGTTTCCATCAGGATTAGATTAATACACAAATTTAATAAAAATTAAAATTAGAATGTAATTTTTTTAAAATCTCAAACTTTTTAAAAAATCTAAAATTGCTATTTAACACATAAAAGGACGAATTATTCCATTTTTTTCACTAAAATTGAACGTTTTTTTAACATGCCAACTATGAATCATTTTAATAAAGTAATTTTCTTGTTTCTATTTATTTCTTTTGCTGCAATTGGGCAACAAAAAATAACATTAGAAGATATTTGGGCTTCCGGTGCTTTCCGAACTAAAGGGATGGATGCTCTTCAGGCTATGAAAAAAACGAATCAATATACGGTTCTTAATTTTGACAGAGCTTCAAAAACCTTTCAAATTGATTTATATGATTTTGCAACATTAAAAAAAGTAAGCACATTAGTTGATTCTAAAAATCACGTTGAGTTATCATCTATTGATAGTTACACCTTTAATGAAGCAGAAACGCAATTGTTGATTGCTTTAAATTCTGAGCAAATTTATCGTCATTCTTCCGTTGCCGATTTTTATATTTATGATATTGCTACCAAAACTCTTCAAAAAGTAGCCGATTATAAAATTCAGGAACCACTATTTTCTCCGGATGGAAAAAAAATTGCCTATGGTTATCAAAATGATTTATTTGTTTTAGATGTGGCGTCTAAAAAGCATACGCAAATTACTAATGACGGAAAGAAAAATGAAATCATCAACGGAATTACTGATTGGGTGTATGAAGAAGAATTTGCTTTTGTAAGAGCCTTTGATTGGAACAAATCCGGGACACATTTGTCCTATATAAAATTTGATGAATCAAATGTGCCTGAATTCTCAATGGATGTTTTTGGAAAAGAATTATACCCATCACAAGAAGTGTTTAAATACCCAAAAGCAGGAGAAAAAAATGCGTTGATTTCTTTGCATATTTATGATGTTGCTTCCAATGCAACTAATAAAATTAATTTAAGTCAATACAGCGATTTTTATATAGCCCGAATGAAATGGACCAACGACGCGAATGCGTTAAGTGTACAAGTTTTGAACCGTCATCAAAATAATTTAGATTTACTTTTTGTAGAGGCAAAAACGGGTACAACTAAAGTTGTATTAAATGAAAAGGACACAGCCTATGTAGAGGTAACTGACAACCTAACTTTTTTGCAAGACAATAGTTTTATTTGGACCTCAGAAAAAGATGGTTTTAATCACATTTATCATTACGATAAATCCGGAAAGCTTCGCAATCAAATCACCAAGGGGAATTGGGAAGTGACTTCCTATTATGGTTTTGATGAGAAAAATGGACAAGTTTATTATCAATCGGTTGAAAATGGTTCCATCAATCGTGATGTTTATAAAATTAAATTGGATGGAAAAAGTAATGTTCGATTAACCAACAAAACCGGAACCAACAAGGCAACTTTCAGTCCTAATTTTCAATATTTTATCAATTCTTTTTCTAGTTCAACCGAACCAACTTCGTTCACATTACACAATTCAAAAGACGGAAAGCAAGTTCAATCAATCGTTGATAACAATGAATTAGCTTCAAAACTTAAAAGCTACAATCTTCCCACAAAAGAATTTTTTGAATTAACAACCGAAAAAGGGCATAAATTGAATGCTTATATCATCAAACCAAAGGATTTTGATGCGTCAAAAAAATATCCGTTATTGTTGTTTCAATATAGCGGTCCGGGTTCTCAACAAGTGGCAAATCAATGGTTAGGAGCAAATGATTATTGGCACATGATGTTGGCTCAACAAGGCTATTTAGTAGCTTGTGTGGATGGCCGAGGAACTGGATTCAAAGGTGCAGCTTTCAAAAAAGTGACCCAAAAAGAATTAGGTAAATACGAAGTGGAAGATCAAATTGATGCAGCAAAAGTATTGGGAAATTATACTTATGTTGATAAAACCAGAATCGGAATTTGGGGTTGGAGTTACGGTGGATTTATGTCGAGTAATTGTATCCTAAAAGGGAACGATGTCTTCAAAATGGCGATTGCAGTTGCTCCGGTAACCAACTGGCGTTTTTACGATTCAATCTATACGGAACGATACATGCAAACGCCTCAAGAAAACGCAAGTGGTTATGACGACAATTCACCTATCAATCACGTAGATAAATTGAAAGGAAATTATTTAATCATTCACGGAACAGCGGATGATAATGTTCATTTTCAAAATGCAACCCGCATGATTCGAGCCTTGCAATTAGCCAATAAACAATTTGATCAAGCCATTTATCCGGACACCAATCACGGTATTTATGGCGGAAAAATACGCTTGCAATTGTATACTAAAATGACAAACTATATTAACCAAAACCTATAACTAACCAAAACAAATTTTATGAGTGAAGTAGCAGTAAAATCAGGACATCCAAAAGGACTTTGGGTATTATTCGGAACCGAGATGTGGGAGAGGTTCAATTTCTATGGTATGAGAGCCATTTTGACCTTGTTCATGGTAAACGCTTTAATGAAAAATGAAGCTGAAGCTTCGTTGATATATGGTGGTTTCCTAGGGCTTTGTTATTTGACCCCAATGTTAGGCGGTTTTATTGCTGACCGATTTTTTGGAAACAGAAATTGTATTCTTTTAGGTGGTTTAATGATGGCTGTAGGACAGTTTTTGTTGTTTCTAAGTGCTAGTGTTTTTGGTACAAACCTTTCTTTAGCAGATACATTATTATGGTCGGCACTAGGAATAATCATTTTTGGGAATGGTTTTTTTAAACCAAATATTTCCTCAATGGTGGGTAGTTTATATCCAAAACAGGAAAAAAGTAAATTAGATACAGCTTTTACTATTTTCTATATGGGTATCAATATGGGTGCCTTTTTAGGTCAATTAATTTGTCCAATTGTTGGAGATGTTAAAGATGTAGATGGGATTAGAGATATTCATGCTTTTAAATATGGATTTTTAGCTGCGGCAATTGCAATGTTAATTGGAACTGCAATATTTTATTTTTTAAAGAATAAATATGTGGTTACTCCGGAAGGAAGACCAATTGGTGGTTTGCCAAAACACAACGTTAATGATGATTATGAAGAAGGAGAGTCTCAAAAAGCAATTTTCTCTCAAACAGCTTTAATTGGAGCAGTTGTTGGTTTCATTGGATTGGGATTAGTTTTTCATTACGTGTTTGATCAAAACATTATTTATTCGATTATTTATGCTAGTGGTATTTCATTGGCGGGTTTAATTATTTCCGATTCTTCTCTTACAAAAGTTGAGAGAGACAGAATCTTAGTAATTTATATTGTAGCCTTTTTTGTGATATTTTTCTGGGCCGCTTTTGAGCAAGCGGGTTCTTCACTAACATTCATTGCAGATAATCAAACGGATAGAAATTTCTTTGGATATAATATGCCGCCTTCTATGGTGCAAATTTTCAATGGTTTATTTGTAGTGATTTTTGCCGTTCCATTTAGTTTACTTTGGGATAAATTAAGAGAACACGGAAAAGAACCAATTTCACCAGTAAAACAAGCCGTTGGATTAGCTCTAATTGCTTTAAGTTATTTCATCATAGCTTATAATGTCAAGGATTTAGGAAATGATGGTTTGTTAGCTATTAAGTGGTTAATATTATTATACTTAATTCAAACGTGTGCCGAATTATGTTTGTCCCCAATAGGATTATCATTAGTAGGTAAATTATCTCCTAAACGTTTTGCTTCTTTGCTATACGGTGTATTCTTCTTATCAAATGCAGCCGGTTATGCGTTAGCGGGTACTTTAGGTTCGATTTTACCGGCAACCGGTGAAAAATTTAACAAAGCGAAAGATATGGGTATCGATTTACAAGCAGTTTTAGATAAAACAGTTACACCAACGGCCGAACAATTAAAATTATTGGCCGACAATCAAATTAGTCCAACAAATCCTGTTTTTGCTGGTTTTGAAATCAATAATTTGTTCGAATTCTTCATGGTTTTCGTAATTCTATGTGGATTAGCAGCTGTTATTTTAATGGCTCTTACTCCTAAATTGAAAAAAATGATGCACGGTGTTCGTTAATTAGTTTTTAAAAATATTTTCATATCTTTCAAACCTGCGAAACATTCTCGCAGGTTTGTTATTTAATCTAATAATTTATGTGGAAAAGTCATCCTAAAGCACTGCCGTATTTGTTTTTGTCTGAAATGTGGGAACGTTTCGGGTATTATTTAATGATTGGTATTTTTACTTTATACCTTAAAGATGTAGAGGCCGGTTTTGCTATGACCGAAAAAGAAGCATCCGATTTATACGGAACATTTATCGCTTTGGTTTTTCTGACCCCTTTTATTGGTGGTTTAATTGCTGATAGGTATTGGGGTTACAAAAAGTCAATTATCATTGGTGGATTGATGATGGGTGCCGGTTATTTTATGATGGGAATTCATAATATAACGGTACTTTACATTGCTATGACGTTAGTTATCGTAGGAAATGGTTTTTTTAAACCTAATATTTCAACTCTGCTGGGTAATTTTTATAATGAAGATAAATTCAAAGAAAAAAAAGATGAGGGTTATAACATATTCTATATGGGAATAAATATTGGGGCCTTTATTTGTAATTTCTTTGGTGCAGCTTTAAAAATCCTTTTTGGTTGGCAATATGCTTTTATGGCGGCTGGGGTAGGCATGTTTATTGGAGTTATTGTGTTTATTTTAGGAACGAAACATTATGGAAACAAAACAGAAAAGAAAGGTGTTCAAGAAGGCGATATGCCCTTTTATAAAATTGTATTATTCATTTTATTACCGTCGGCACTTTTCGGAATAATAGGTTGGTTTATCAATGGTGTTCAATCGGATGCAAATCCAAATTGTTCAATTTTTGGTTCTGATAGTACAGATGCTTTTATTTTTGCTTGTATACCGGTTATTTTCTTTTATGCCAGTTTATATTTCAAAGCTAAAAAAGAGGATAAAAGACCAATTGGAGCGTTGTTAACCATATTTGGCGTAGTTATTTTGTTTTGGGCGGTTTTTAAATTAAATGGTTCAGCATTAAATAATTGGGGTGACAAATATACTGACAGAGAGCTAACAGGTGTTTCCCAGACTATTGCTTCAAAATTAGTTTTAACAGACACATTGGTATACAAAAGAGATTCAGTAGCTCTTTATGATGAAGCTTTCAGAATTCAAAAGAAAGATGGGAAAGTTATAAAAGTAGTTGATTATCCGTTGTATTTTAGAAACGTTAAAAAAGAAAAATTACCCGAAGAGAATAGTAAAATTTTCACATGGTCAGCTAATTTAAGCCAATCCATTAATCCGGGTTGGGTAATCCTTTTAACGCCACTTGTGGTTGCTTTTTTCACCTTTTTAAGAGGCAGGAAGAAAGAGCCCTCAACACCTACAAAAATTGCATTCGGATTATTGATTTCAGCTTTATCTGTTTTAGTCATGGTGGCAGCCGTCAATATGGGAGGGAATGGTTCGGAAAAAGTGAGTGTTTGGTGGTTAGTGGCGAATTACGGAGTCATAACCATCGGTGAATTGTTTTTGAGTCCTATGGGATTGTCAGTTGTTTCAAAATTAAGTCCAACCAACATTACTTCACTCATGATGGGAGGGTGGTTCCTGTCAACTTCTATTGGAAATAAATTAAGTGGCGTTTTAGCTAGTTTATGGGATACCTATGATAATAAAGCTGACTTCTTCTGGATAAATTTCGGATTATTGATGTTTGCAACGTTACTCATGTTTGTTCTTTTGAAACAACTGAATAAAGTTATGAAAGAAAAAGGAATTAATTAAAAATAACGAAATGTATACAGTAGAAGAAATTCATGATTTTAAAGGAAAGTACCCAAAACAATTGTGGTACCTTTTCTTTAGCGAAATGTGGGAGCGTTTCAGTTTTTATGGAATGCGTGGCATGTTGGCCGTATTTATGGTGAGCCAGCTGATGATGGATGAAAAAACAGCCAATTTACAATATGGAGCTACTCAAGCATTTGTTTATGCTTTTACATTTATTGGAGGATTATTTGCAGATAAAATTCTTGGTTATAGAAAATCACTTTTTTGGGGTGGTTTGTTAATGATTGTGGGAAGCATTATTTTGGCAATAGACCCTAAACAATTTTTCTTTTTCGGAATTAGTTTTACAATCATTGGGACAGGGTTTTTTAAACCAAATATTTCTACCATGGTGGGTAAACTCTACCGCGATGGCGACAATAGAAGAGACGCCGGTTTTTCTTTTTTCTACATGGGAGTAAATCTGGGAGCTTTATTGGGTGGTTATATTTGTATTGCCGTGGCAAACGGAACATTATGGGAATCATTCATTCCTGAGCATTTGCGATGGAATATTGCTTTCGGATTTGCGGCAGTGGTGATGATTGTGAGCTTACTTACTTTTACACAAACACAAAAAACATTAGGAGAAATAGGTCTTTCTCCTCTGGCTCATTTAGAAAAATCTAAAAGGAGAACTTTAGAAATTGCGACTTATATTGGCTCATTAGTAATCATTCCAATTATTATGACCATGGTTGCTAAAACGGAATATACCGATTATTTTATGTTTATAATCGGACCATTAGCCTTACTGTATTTGTTTTTTGAAATGAGAAACTTTTCTTTAGTGGAAAATAAAAAATTGGTAGCAGCTCTAGTCTTTATACTATTTTCAATCTTCTTCTGGGCCTTTTTTGAACAAAGTGGCGGTTCTTTAAGTTTATTTGCAGCCAATAATCTAGATAATACCGTTCTGGGTGTAAAGTTAGACCCTAATGGAGTAAATAATTCTTCGAATTCCTTTTTTGTTATAGCCTTTGCAGCATTAGTAGGAATGGCTTGGCTTTGGATGAATAAGCGAAAAATTGAGCCAAATACGGTAGTCAAATTTGGTTTAGCTTTTCTTTTCTTAGCGGGAGGATTCTATGTGTTTTATTATACAAAATTCTTTTCAAACCCGGATGGGATTACTTCTTTAGATTTATTTACAATGGGTTGGTTGGTGATTACTTTTGGGGAATTGTGTTTATCACCCATCGGAATGTCGGCCATGACAAAACTTTCTCCTCAAAAGACACAAGCGGTTATTATGGGAATGTGGTTTTTAGCGAGTGCTTACGGACAGTATTTTGCCGGTATTCTTGGAGCGAATATTGCTGAAGCTTCTGAGAATTCTTCAAACTTTGACAAATTAATAGTATATGCGGATGGTTATAAAGATTTAGCTATCTATGCTTTAGTTTTTGGATTAGTTTTAATTGCCATTTCACCTTTTGTGAAAAAATTAATGCAGGATGTGAAATAATTATTTTAAATTTCGGCATTATTTTTGAAATTCAACTTATAAAAAAATGTTATGAAAAAATTACTTTTTGCTCTTTTTCTAATTATTACAACAGTTTCATCACAAGCTCAGGAAATTAAATGGATGACGCTTGATGAAGCATTAGCGTTACAAAAGAAAAACCCGAAACCAATATTTATGGATGTTTATACGGATTGGTGTGGACCTTGTAAAATGTTGGACAAAAATACCTTTCAAACCAAAGAAGTGTCAGAATTTATAAACGCCACATATTATGCGGTTAAATTTAACGGAGAAGGAAATTCGGTAGTTAATTATAAAGGGAAAAAATATACAAATCCAGGCTACGATGCTACCCGTAAAGGGAGAAACAGTATGCATGAATTTACAGGTTTTCTCAATGTTGAAGGTTATCCATCAATGTATATTCTAGACAAAAATGGAGATATAGCGAAAGTGGTTGTTGGGTATTATCAACCGGAACAATTATTAGCGGAATTAAAAACTGTGAAATAAATGAAAAAGATTATTTTATATTTTGTCTTTTTTTGGTCTCTTCAAACGTTGAGTGCCCAAGAATTAAAGTGGCAAACAGATATTAATAAAGCGATAGAACTTTCTACAAAAAGTAAAAAACCACTTATGTTATTTTTTACTGGGAGTGATTGGTGTGGGTGGTGTATTAAATTGCAAAAAGAGGTTTTTCAAAAACCTGAATTTGTAGAATGGTCTAAAAAAGTGATTTTAGTTGAATTGGATTTTCCTAAAAAAACCCAATTAGAAGCAAGCCTAAAACAACAAAATGATCAATTGCAACAAATATTCCAGGTGCAAGGTTTTCCAACAATTTGGTTTGTCAGTCCGCAGAAAAACGGAACTCAAATTAATTTGCAACAATTAGGAAAAACCGGTTATGTGGCTGGAGGACCCGAAAAATGGTTAGAGGCGGTAAATCAATTTATGCCTAAATAAGTTAGTTTAATTCAATCTTATAATATCCCTTTTCACTGGTTGAGTGAAAAGGGATGTTTTTTTGTAAACAGGTTTGCTGCCAATTCTCAACTAAATATTTATAATTACTGCCATCGGCAATAATAATTGCTGGATTTAATTCTCCAATTAACCGTTCTAAATTTATTTTTGGGGATTGGGTTAATAAAACTATGTTTGGCTTTATGGGGATGCTATAAATGCCTCCTTTATCAATGACTAAAATTTTAGTATCATTTATTTGTAAAATGTTTTTGAGTTTTGTGACAGAGCCGATTTGGCCAAAGTTGGCTTGAAGATAATTTTTTAGGACATAATTGTCTGCAATATCTTTTTCATTACTAAATATTGTAAGCGAGTTATTTGTTTTTTTTGCCAATATGGTTTGTTTTGGGTATTGAAAAATAATAAACTCATCGTTTGACTTATGATATTCAAGCGAACCAATAATTGATAATTGAAATAGAAGAATGAAAATTAAAGCAATCAGTATTCTATTGAATTTTGGTTTTTTAAACCATAAAACGATTCCAATTAATGCTAAAAGAGAGCTGAATAGAAGTGTTAAATTGAAAGGAATTCCCTTGATTATGAATTTTTCTAAAGAGGAAATAAAAGCCACATAACGATTCATCAATCCCACTAAAAAAGATAACAGATGAATGAAAATTTCAGTTGGAATTCTCATAACAGCAAATAGCAAAGCTATCATTCCACATACTAATATGAGTGTTAATAAGGGTATTACCACCAAGTTTGTTAGAAAGAATAATCCGGGAAATTGATGAAAATAATATAAACTCAAAGGAAGTACACCAATTTGTGCAGCAAAAGAAACCGTTAGAATGTCATAAAAATACTGAATAATTTTATTGCTGGATTTCCATAGCTTAGCGAATAAAGGCTGAATGGTCACAATTGAAAACACAGCACAATAACTTAATTGAAAACCTACGTCAAATAAGAAATTGGGACGAATAAGTAATATAAGCAAAATGGAGGAACCCAGTGTGTTGTAAATATTGGTTTCTCGTCTCATATACATTCCAATTGTGATAAAGGAAAACATGGTAACTGCCCGAACAACAGATGCTGATAATCCGGAAAGTAAAGCAAATGACCAAAGAATGAAAATAAGCAGAAACGGGAGAATAATTTTGCCATACCTGAATCGTTCCAAGGGTTTGAGTAACGTTTTGAAAAAGAATAATAATATTCCGATATGTAAACCTGAAATAGCCAATATATGAATTGCTCCGGCTTGAGAGTATTGATTGTTCGTTTCCTGATCAATATCTTGACGTTGACCTAGAAATAATGCTTTAATTATTTCGAGCCGGTTAGAAGAAATATTGGCATTTTCAAGTTTAGTTACAATTACATTTCTAATTTGTTCCAACTTATAATATAAATTCTTCTCACAACTAACAACACTGTAATTATTATCCTCTAAATACAATTGATGAAAAACATCCTTTTTTTCTAAGTGGGCTGCATAGTCAAATTGGTAGGGATTATGGGGTCTGATAATTGGTTTTACAAAAGCATAAGCTAAAATAACATCGCCTATTTGAAATTCCTTTTTGGCGTCTTTTTTTGACAAAAGAATTAATAATTTACCTGTTTTATCAATCTTATCAACCGTTTCTACTTCTAAAAAATACTTATGAGTAAATTTATTGGGTCTTATTTTTTCAGAAATAACACCTCCAACGAGTGATTTTTCATTCTTAAGTTCATTGGAATAATGAAGTGGTTGATTAGGTTTGAAATGCAATGAATAAACCATAAAACCAACGAAAAAACTCAATAAATAAGCCGATAATCCAAAATAAAAACGAAAAATCGCTTTTTTATTGGAAAGCCAAAAAAACAATAAAAAAGGAATGA
>Ga0209063_1001236_pt1 | contig 13531 bp, 9 predicted proteins | sample KloWWTmeKNB19Kit_FD_187177 | JGI IMG/M metagenome (GOLD analysis project Ga0209063, IMG submission 187177) | Active sludge microbial communities from Klosterneuburg, Austria, studying microevolution and ecology of nitrifiers - Klosterneuburg... | ecosystem: Engineered > WWTP > Aerobic digester >...
GATTAGCTTGATAATTCTATTAAAATCTTCTTCAGAATGGAATGGAATGGTGATTTTACCTTTGCCGTTTCCAGCTACTTTTACTTCGATTTTACTTCCAAAAAATTCAGTAAATGTCTTTTTTTGTTCGTCGGCAATAGAAAAAGAAGTTGCTTTTTTAGTTTTTGCTGGAGCAGGTTTTAAACCATCTTGGTATATTTTTACCAAAGCTTCTGTTTCACGAACTGAAAGATTTTGACTTACGATTTTTTGATAAATATCAGTTTGAACATCTTGGTCTTCAACATTGATGATAGCACGACCATGTCCCATTGAAATAAATCCATCTCTAATTCCAGTTTGGATAATTGGATCTAATTTTAGTAATCGTAAATAATTTGCAATAGTTGAACGTTTTTTTCCAACACGTTCGCTCATTTGTTCTTGCGTTAATTGAATTTCATCAATCAATCGCTGGTAAGAAAGTGCAATTTCTATTGGGTCTAAATCGTGTCGTTGTATGTTTTCTACCAAAGCCATTACTAATGATTCGTTATCATTAGCAATTCGGATGTAGGATGGAATTGTTGCAAGTCCAACTACTTTTGAAGCACGTAAACGTCTTTCTCCAGAAATCAGTTGGTATTTATTGAAATCTAATTTTCTAACCGTAATGGGTTGAATTACACCTAATTCTCTAATAGAACTAGCTAATTCTTTAATAGATTCTTCGTTGAAATTTGTTCTCGGTTGAAATGGATTGATTTCAATAGAGTCTATATCGAGCTCGATGATGTTACCTACAACTTTGTCGGCATTTTTATCGCTAACTGATTTAATATCATTTTCAGGATCTTTTAATAAGGCAGATAATCCTCTTCCCAACGCTTGTTTTTGAACAGCTTTTGCCATACACTAATTGCTATTTTTTTTGATAATTTCATGAGCTAAGCTCAAATAATTGCTTGCGCCTTTGCTTGTTGCATCAAAGTTAATAATGCTTTCGCCAAATGATGGAGCTTCGCTTAATTTTACATTTCGTTGGATTATAGTCTTGAAAACCATATCGTTAAAATGTTTTTGAACTTCTTCAACCACTTGATTGGATAAACGCAAACGTGAATCATACATTGTAAGTAATAAACCTTCAATATCTAACTCTGGATTATGTATTTTTTGAACACTTTTTATAGTATTTAATAGTTTGCCTAAACCTTCTAACGCAAAATATTCACACTGAATAGGAATAATTACACTATCAGCTGCGGTTAACGCATTCAATGTCAGTAAACCTAGAGAAGGAGCACAATCAATCAAAATATAGTCGTACTCATCTTTTACTTTTTCCAAAGCTTGTTTGAGCATGTATTCTCGATTGTCTTTGTCAACTAATTCAATTTCAATAGCAACCAAATCAATATGGGCTGGAATAACCGATACATTCGGAGCTGAACTAGAAATGATAGCTTCTTGTGGTGTATTGCTGTGTTCTAGAATTTGATAGGTGCCAATTTCAACATTTTCCACATCAATGCCCAAACCTGAGCTGGCATTAGCTTGAGGATCAGCGTCAATTAATAATACTTTTTTTTCTAAAACACCCAGTGATGCAGCAAGATTAACTGTAGTTGTTGTCTTTCCAACGCCACCTTTTTGATTAGCAATAGCAATGATTTTACCCATTTGTTCTTAGTAGATTTTGAGCGGTAAAAATACAATTATTTATGGGTTTGTCAAGGGTATTTTGTTAACATTCTTATAAAGTTACGAGTTATAACATTACGGGTTGCGAGTTATTGAATTACTATTCACTTAGAAAGGAATACTGACAGTGGAACACTTTATTTGGCACCTTTATTTTTAATCATCGCTTCGAGCATATCCCACATTTCTTGCGGAATTTTTTCCAAAATATTGAATTGTCCAGCACCTTGAAGCCATTCGCCACCATCAATTGTAACGACTTCACCATTTATGTACGCTGAGAAATCTGAAACTAAATAGGCAGCAAGATTTGCCAATTCTTGATGATCACCAACTCTTCTCAAAGGAACTTTTTTAGCCATATCAAATTTCTCGGCTAAATCTCCTGGTAATAATCTATCCCATGCGCCTTTTGTTGGAAATGGTCCTGGAGCAATGGCGTTCATTCTAATTCCGTATTTTGCCCATTCTACAGCTAGACTTCTTGTCATTGCTAAAACTCCTGCTTTTGCAGTGGCACTCGGGACAACATAACCAGAACCTGTCCAAGCGTATGTTGTAACGATGTTTAAAACATTGCAATTGGTTTGTTTGGTCTCAATCCAATGTTTTCCAAAGGCTAACGTGCAGTTTTTTGAACCTTTTAAAACAATATCGATAATAGTATCAAAAGCATTTGCAGACAATCTTTCGGTAGGTGAAATAAAATTTCCTGCTGCATTATTCAGTAAAACATCTACTTTTCCAAATGATTTTAAGACTTCAGCAAGCATGGCTTCCACTTGGTCATAATGACGAACATCACATTGAATAGGCAAACATTTTGATCCAGTTGCAGTTTCTAATTCTGCTGCGGTAGTTTTCAATTTTTCTAAATCTCTTGAAGTAATTGCCACATTGGCACCCAATTCTAGAAAATATTTTGTCATTGCTTTACCCAAGCCACTTCCGCCGCCAGTAACCACAATTGTTTTGCCTTTTAGCGCATCATTGCGAAGCATTTTTGCTGAAAAATCCATAGTTGTTTGATTTGTTTTTCAAATGTAATAAAAATAATTGTTATGCGCGCATAGTACTTTTATTTTTTATAGTTGTAACAGTCGTTCGACAGCCGTTTGTAATGTGTTTTCATCTTTTGCAAAACAAAATCGAATACAGTTAGTTTGTTTTCCATCCGCATAAAAAGGTGAAAGTGGAATAGTAGCTACACCAAATTCTTGTACCAATCGTTTTGTAAAATCTAAATCATTGTCTGATGAAATGGAAGCATACGATGCTATTTGAAAATAGGAACCTTCGCAAGGCAATAATTCAAATTTTGTTTGATGAAGTAAGTTGCGAAAAAAGTCTCTTTTTTGTTGATAAAATTGTCCCAATTCGTTAACCTGAACAACATCCATATAATCATTGATTGCATATTGAGCGATACTATTGACACTAAAAACTAAAAATTGATGTACTTTTTTAATTTCTTTCATCAAATGTTCGGGTGCAATCAAGTAGCCAATTTTCCAGCCAGTAATGTGAAATGATTTTCCAAAGGACGACACAATCACACTTTTATCTCTTAATTTTATTCGTTGATTTATCGAAATATGTTTGTTTTCGAAAGTAATGTATTCATAAACTTCGTCGGAAAGAATAAGTAAATCGGGATGTAAATCTGCTATTTTTTCCAGCTGAATAAAATCATTTTCTGTCCAAGTTTTTCCTGTAGGATTGTGTGGATTATTGATGATTATCATTCGTGTATTTGAATTGATAGCACGTTCTATAACTTCCCAATTTGGTGTGAAATCATCATTTAAATTAATACGAATTGGTTTTGCGTTGCATAACAAAACCGGAGTTTCATAACAATCATAACTTGGATCTAAAATGATTACTTCTTCACCTTTATTTACAAATGTTTGAATGGTCGCAAAAATGCCTTCTGTTGCACCAGCTGTTACCAAAATATCAGTTGCAGCAGTAACTTTACGGTTATAGGATTTTTGCATAAGCAAAGCAATTTTATCCAATAAAGGAGGAAAACCAGCCATGGGCAAGTATTGATGTACTTCTTCTTTTGCCCATTTAGCAACAAATTTTTTAAGTCGTTCATCAACTGGGAAATTTGGAAATCCTTGTGATAAATTAATCGCTTTGTATTCATTTGCCATTTGCGACATTACTGTAAAAATGCTAGTTGTGATGTGTGGTAGTTTTGACATTAAGTTGTTTTTTGTAAAAATAAAAAAAGCACTTTAATTTAAAGTGCTTTTATCTACTGGTTTATATTATTTATTCCTCTGATTTATTTTTTAACTGCATTAATATAGTGTAAGCACCTTTGCTTACTATTTTTCTATTAAGCAATTTTTCAGCGTTTATAATTTCGGTAAAGCCATTTTCATTTTTTCCTGCTTTTACTGAAGCCATCTCAAAAGTATGATTATCTTTTTTTATGAAAACGTAATCAATTCCTTCATAAGTAACAATTGCATCATTTGATAAAGTTTGAACATTTTCCTGTTTTAGTTCGATTGTTGCATTCATATACATTCCAGGTAAAAGGGTTTTATCATATTTATTGAAATGACAATGTACTTGAGCACTATGCTCTTCAGACGAAATATCTTTACTAATTAAAATAATTTCAGATTGATGCTTTTTATCTGGTTGGGAATTTGTATAAGCCATTATTTTTTGACCAATTGATAATCCGTTTATGTCTTTTTCAAATATTTTTAAATTAAGGTGAATGTCATCTGGGTTGATAAGTTCAAAAAGAATGTCAGATGGATTTACATACTTACCAATATTTACATTTACTTTAGATACAAAGCCGTTGATAGGAGAATAAATATTTACACCTTTAGAAATTGTTTTTTCTGTTAGCAAATTTGGATTAATGTTTATCAATCGTAATTTTTCGGCTAATGAGTTGACTATTATTCTAAGGTTTTTATATTCAGCGTCAGCCATTTGAAATACTTTGTCACTACTTGCTTTGTCTTCATTTAAATCCCTTTGGCGTTCATACTCTTTTTCAGCAAAAAATAATTTTGACTTTGCGGTTAAGTATTCTTGTTGCAACTGAATGTATTGCTGATCTTCCATCACAGCAATAATTTCATTTTTTTTGACAAACATACCTGGAAGTAGTTTTGTGTATTTCAAATAACCTCCCAAAGGCATACTGATTGATATTAGATTTTGTGGAGGAACATCAATTACACCATTTGCAGTAATAGTGGCAGAAATATTTCTTTTTTCAATATTTTCAAAAGTCAATTCGGCATTTTTTAATTGTTTATCTGTAAGTGATATTATTTTTTCAGAAATAGGGTTTTTTGAAACATTTTGTTCTTCTTTCTTTGAATTGCAGCTATAACTTATTAGTAATAAAACTGCTATAATTATTTTTGTTTTCATTTTAATTTTTTGAAGTAAGATAATTTAGTTCAATGATACTTTCGTTATACGTATTTACTGCATCAATAAAACTGTTATTAATGTTAATAGCTTGATTTACTAGCATTACCCAATCGAGATAATTAATATCACCGCCTAGAAATTGACGATTTGCAGTTTCGGTAATTACTTCAGCATTTGCTAAACCAGTTTTTTCAAAATAACTGAGTTTTTCAAGATTTTTTTCAACAGCCATTTTAGCTTGGTTCATTTGTGATACTAGATTATTTTTTTCTTTTTGGTATTCTTCTTCGGCTATTTGTTCTTGTATTTTTGCAGCTTTAATTTTAGCTGTTTGAAAACCTTCAAACAATGGAATGCCAATTCCAATCTGCGCCGAATGAAATCTAGTTGACTTGTCATATAAAATATTATTTGCTCCTGTTCCAGTTATTGACATGTTATTGTAACCAAGAGTAAGAATAGGTAATTTTCGTGCTTTTTCTAATTGAGTTTGTGCTGTTGCTGAAACTTTTTGTTGTTCCAGTGTTTGTAACATTGGATGTTGCTCAATAGAGTTTTCTGCCACGATATCAATATTGACAATTTTAATAGAATTAGCCACTGGCATAACAATGTTTTCTGTATTTAAAAGCAATTGGAATTTGCTGATCCATAATTCTTTGTCTTGTTGAAGTTGTAGTAATTGGATTTTTAATAACCCTAATTGAGTTTCAGCAGTAGTTTTTTCTAAAATATTACTTTCGCCTTTTTGTAAACGTAAAGATGACTTTCTTAAAAATTCAGAATACAAAGTGTCACTTTTTTGTAATAATTTTTCTTTTTCAGTCAATAATAGAATGGCATAAAAAGTATGAGTAACCTCTTTTTTTAATGCTGTTTCTTTAAGTAAAACTAATGCAGAAGCCATTTTCCATTCTAATGTTAGCATTTTTTTCTGCCTGTTATATACGGTAGGAAATTCAAATGATTGCGAAATCCCAAAACGATTATCGTTGTAATTACTATTAATTTGTCCAAATTCTGAATTGATATTCGTTGTTGGTAAATTGGTTGCTGTATTGATTATTTTTTTTTGGTAATCAGATTTTAAGCGTTCAATTTTTATCGATTTATTATTCTCTAGGGCAAGTGTAATAGCTTCGTCTAGCGTTATTTTGTTTTGAGCATTTGATGGAGCAACAGCTAACGAAAAGAACAAAAGCAAAATAGTTGTTTTAGTGATAGTTTTCATTTTAAATCCTTTTTCAAAAGTTACATAAAGTATGGGTAATACAAAGAGTGTCAATAAAGTGGCAATCATCAGTCCGCCAATAACCACTGTAGCTAATGGTCGTTGTACTTCAGCACCTGAACCGTTGCTGATAGCCATAGGAAGAAAGCCTAACGATGCTACAAATGCTGTCATCAGTACTGGTCGTAAACGCACTTTAGTTCCCATTAATACAATTCGATTTAAATCGTCCATGCCTTCAGCTTTTAAACGATTAAATTCAGATACTAGTACTATACCATTTAATACCGCAACACCAAAAAGCGCAATAAAACCAATTCCTGCACTTATGCTAAAAGGCATTCCTCTTAAAGCCAGAAAAAATATACCACCAATAGCCGAAAGTGGGATAGCTGAATAAATTAATAGACCATGCTTAACAGATTTAAAAGCAAAAAACAGCAAAATAAATATCAGTAGTAATGATATTGGTACAGCAATCATTAATCTGTTTTTTGCTTTATTTAAATTTTCAAATGTTCCTCCATAAGTAGTGTAATAGCCTACTGGAAGTTTAATTTTTTTGTCAACTTTAGTTTTTAATTCGTCAACAATACTTTCAACGTCACGACCATCAACATTAAACCCTACTACAATTCTTCTTTTTGCATCTTCACGTTGAATTTGATTTGGACCATTTTTTATAGCTACATTTGCTAGTAGTGATAGAGGAATTTGTGTTCCTTGTGGAGTAGGAATTAAAATGTTTCTAACATCTTCTATGTCTTTTCGTTTGTTATTGTCTAAGCGAACAACTAGCTCAAATCTTTTTTCTCCTTCAAAAACTAATCCTGTACTCTGTCCAGCAAAAGCTGTGTTTACTACTCGATTAATGTCATTAATATTTAAATGATATTGTGCAATAATTGAACGGTTATATTCAATAATTACTTGTGGCATACCTGTTACTGGTTCAACAAATAAATCTTTTGCACCTTCAACAGTATTGACAATTTTCCCCAGTTTTCCCGCATATAAAGCCAAAGAATCTAGGTTTTCACCAAATATTTTACAAACCACATCCTGTCTTGCACCAGTCATTAACTCATTAAATCGCATCTGTACTGGATACTGAAAACCAGCAGTTATTCCGGGAACTTCTTGCAGTGCTTTACCCATTTTTTCGGCTAATTCGTCAAATGTTGTTGCAGAAGTCCATTCAGATTTGTCTTTAAGAATTACCATCATATCGCTAGCTTCCATCGGCATTGGATCTGTTGGTACTTCACCGCTTCCTATTTTGGTTACTACTTTTTCCACTTCAGGAAATTGACTTTTCAGAATATGTGCTGCTTTCTGTGTACTTTCAATTGTTGTATTAAGATTACTACCAGTTAAAACTCTTGTGTCAACAGCAAAATCACCTTCTTCAAGTGCCGGAATAAATTCGCCTCCTAAAGAACTTAATATTATAATAGCACTAATAAATAATGTTATGACAATTCCTATTATAACTTTAGGAATATTTAAAGCACTTTGCAACCAATGTTGGTATTTGCGTTCAACTTTAAACATTAATCGGTCTGAAAAATTAGGTTCGTGCTTGATTTTTTTACTCAAAAATAAAGCACTCATCATCGGAATATAAGTGAGTGATAAAAGGAATGCTCCCAAAAGAGCAAAAGCAACAGTTTGTGCCATTGGTTTGAACATTTTTCCTTCAATTCCCTCAAGAGTAAAAATAGGTAGATATACAATTAAAATTATAATTTGACCAAATACGGCGCTATTCATCATTTTTCCAGCAGCACTTTTTACTTCTTCATCCATTTTGTTTTGTGATAGACTATTCAAACTATTGAATTTCTTGCTGTGGCTAAGTTGATGCATCACTGCTTCTACAATAATGACAGCACCATCTACAATCAATCCAAAGTCTAAAGCACCTAAACTCATTAAGTTTCCACTAACACCAAACGTATTCATCAAAATAATGGCAAAAAGCATTGCGAGTGGAATTACTGAAGCTACAATTAAACCTGCTCTAAAGTTTCCGAGAAAAAGAACCAAAACAAAAATGACTATAAGCGCACCTTCCATTAAATTTTTTTCTACAGTTCCAATAGCGTTGTTTACCATTTTAGTTCGGTCAAGAAATGGTTCAATAGTCACACCTTTAGGCAAAGTTTTTTTAATTTGTTCTATACGGTCTTTAACATCTATGATTACATCACTACTGTTGGCACCTTTAAGCATCATTACAATTGCTCCAGCAACTTCACCTTCATCATTGTAACACATTGCACCATATCGAGTAGCATATCCAGTTGTAACTTTTGCAATATCTTTTAAGAATAATGGTGTTCCATTTGGAGATGATTTTACGGCTATATTTTCAATATCTTCAATTTTCCCAATTAATCCTTCACTTCTTATAAATAAATTAGTTGCTCCTTTTTCAATATAAGCACCACCAGTATTTTGATTGTTTTTTTCTAAAGATGTAAAAACATCTTCAATTGTTAAACCATGAGAGTGTAGTTTATTAGGTTCAATTACGACTTCAAATTGTTTTAATTTTCCACCAAAACTACTAACTTCAGCAACGCCTTTCACGCCTAAAAGTTGCCTACGAACAGTCCAATCTTGAATGGTTCTCAATTCGGTTTCATCATATTGGTCTTCATAACCTTTTTCTGGACGAACCATATATTGGTAAATTTCCCCTAATCCTGTAGAAACTGGACCAAGTTCTGGAGTTCCAATTCCTGTGGGAATTTGATTTTGCACTTGTTGTAATCGTTCCGCAACTTGTTGTCTTGCCCAATAAATATCGGTTTCATCATCAAAAACGATAGTCACTAATGATAATCCAAACCTAGAAAAACTTCTAATTTCTTTTAAACCAGAAATATTATTGTTTGCCTGTTCAATGGGAAAAGTAACCAAACGTTCGATATCGGTAGCACCAAAAGAAGGTGCAATTGTGATGACTTGAACCTGATTATTAGTTATATCAGGAACAGCATCAATTGGTAATTTAGTTGTTTCATATATACCATATAGTAATAACCCTATGGTAAATAAACCAACTATAAGCTTATTCGCTATGGAAAAAGCAATAATTTTATTTAACATGATTTATAAATAACTTAATTAATATTCAGTAAAGTAGCGATAATTCAAAAGTGAATTATCTTAAATATTTAAGTTATTTTAGGTGGTTGCCAAATGGAACTGTGGCTAGAAGAAATGAAGCAATTTCGATAAAAATTATTTTTTACCTTATCTTCTTTTTTTAATTTGATAGTAACTAAATCAAAGTTATTGTTTGGAATAAGTGTTATTGTGGAAAAACTACTATTATCTATGCTTTTGAAAGGTAATTTCATATCTTCATCTCTGTCTGAATCATTAACATCACCATGAGCATAATGCATACAAAGAAAAGTCCAAAGATTAATTGACTTATCTTCTTCTTTATGATTGTAGAAGTGATCTATCAAAACAGGAAGTTTGAACAACTCAAAACATTCTGTTGATGAAAACATATAAAGCGATAAAAAAGCTATTGCTAGTAGTTTACGCATGAAATTTTTTTTAGAACAAAAAATACTAAACAAATTTATGAATTTTTGTTCATCATTCTTATTTCTGCAGCTACTTTATACTTAATCTAAGTAAATGAGATTAGCATTAATTCATTTATTGTTTTATTAAATTATTTAATCCTCCATCAAAACCTCCAAAATACTTATCGCAGCTTCACTAATTTTTGTTCCAGGGCCAAAAACAGCAACCGCACCAGCATCAAAAAGGAATTGGTAATCTTGCGCGGGAATTACGCCACCAACAATTACCATAATATCTTCACGTCCGTATTTTTTCAGTTCTGCAATCACTTGTGGAACTAAAGTTTTGTGTCCAGCAGTAAGAGAAGAAACTCCAAGAATGTGAACATCATTTTCTACAGCTTGTTTTGCAGCTTCTTGAGGTGTTTGAAACAACGGACCAATATCCACATCAAAACCTACGTCGGCATAACCAGTGGCAACTACTTTCGCGCCACGATCATGTCCGTCTTGTCCCATTTTAGCAATCATAATTCTAGGACGACGACCTTCTTTTTTTGCGAAGGCATCGGCTAGTTGTTTTGCTTTTTCAAAACTCTCGTCGTTTTTTATTTCTTTACTGTACACGCCGCTAAAACTTCTAATTTGTGCTTTATATCTTCCAAAAACTGCTTCCAAAGCATCACTAATTTCACCTAATGTTGCTCTGTTTCTTGCAGCTTCTACTGCCAAATCTAATAAATTTCCATTAGAGTTTTGAGCACAATCGGTTAATTTTGCTAAACATTCAGAAACTTTGTTGTTATCGCGAGTGGCTTTTATTTGTGTCAAACGTTCAATTTGTTGCTTACGCACCATATCGTTATCGACATCCAAAATCTGTAATGGATCTTCTTTTTCTAATCTAAATTTGTTGACACCAACAATAATATCTTGGCTACTATCAATTCTGGCTTGCTTTCTTGCTGCAGCTTCTTCAATTCGCAATTTCGGAATTCCAGCTTCGATGGCTTTTGTCATTCCGCCTAATTCTTCTACTTCTTCGATAAGTTTCCATGCGTTTTGTGCAATTTCATTGGTCAGACTTTCTACATAATAACTTCCAGCCCAAGGATCAACGGTTTTGCAAATTTTAGTTTCTTCTTGTAAAAATATTTGGGTGTTTCTAGCAATTCTAGCGGAGAAATCGGTTGGTAAAGCAATCGCTTCGTCCAAGGCATTGGTGTGCAACGATTGTGTTCCTCCAAAAGCGGCAGCTGCTGCTTCAATTGCAGTTCGAGCCACATTATTAAAAGGATCTTGCTCGGTTAAACTCCAACCCGATGTTTGACAATGTGTTCGTAAAGCCAATGATTTTTCATCTTTAGGACTGAACTGTTTAAGTAATTTTGCCCACAACATTCGTCCAGCACGCATTTTGGCAATTTCCATAAAATGATTCATCCCAATTGCCCAAAAGAACGAAAGGCGAGGAGCGAATTCATCGATTTTCATTCCGGTTGCTAAACCTGTTCGAATGTATTCTAAACCGTCAGCTAAAGTGTAGGCCAATTCAATATCGGCGGTTGCTCCAGCTTCTTGCATGTGGTAGCCCGAAATTGAAATCGAGTTGAATTTCGGCATTTTCTTGCTTGTATATTCAAAAATATCAGCAATGATTTTCATCGAAGGCGTTGGCGGATAGATGTAGGTATTTCTAACCATAAATTCCTTCAAAATATCGTTTTGAATCGTTCCCGAAAGTAATTCTGGATCAACACCTTGTTCTTCGGCAGCAACAATATAAAATGCCATAATTGGTAAAACCGCACCATTCATAGTCATAGAAACCGACATTTCATCAAGTGGAATTTGGTCGAATAATATTTTCATATCTTCAACAGAATCAATGGCAACACCAGCTTTTCCAACGTCTCCAAAAACGCGTTCGTGATCAGAATCATAACCACGATGTGTGGCTAAATCAAAAGCAACCGATAAACCTTTTTGTCCTGCAGCAAGATTTCGTCTGTAGAAAGCGTTACTTTCTTCGGCAGTTGAAAATCCTGCATATTGGCGTACTGTCCAAGGACGACGAACATACATGGTAGCATATGGTCCGCGAAGATTAGGTGCAAAACCAGCACCAAAATCAAGATGTTCCAATCCTTGAATGTCTTCTTTGGAATAAGTTGGTTTTATCTCAATTCCTTCCGCAGTTGTAAATGAGTTTGGAGTTTGGAGTTTGGAGTTTGGAGAAACTTCTAACTTCTGACTTCTGACTTCTAACTTTAAATGTTGGATGTTTTTTCTCATAGTTCTTAAAACTATTTTGGATATTTTTTTGTGTTTTTTGAGGTGTGAAAACAAGAAAGAATTTTAATAATTCTACTCTTTTCATCATAAACGTAGAACAATAAAAAAGGAAAAACTTTTAATGGAATTGCTCTATAATTTTTATGTCTTATTTGATAATCAGGATTTAGTTCTAGTTTTTTATAGGTTTCAGATAATTCATTGTAAAATCGTAAAGCAAGTTTTGAATTAATTTCAGAATAATATTCTATAGCATTTTCAATCTCTTTTTGTGCTTTTTTAGAAACAATAATTTTAAAATCCATACTTCTCTTTCAATCGATTTAACGATTCTGTTGATGTGATGTATTCTGTTTCAGGTTCATTTAATCTATCATCCAAAAGTTGGATTTGTTCATCTGAAAGTTGATAGTCAATTTCATTTTTAGCCAAAATGATAACTTCTACTTCATCTGCAATAAAATCGTCAGGTAAAGTAATATTTAGTTGATGATTTTTTACTTTTACAAATCTTCTAATTGCTTCCATAGTTTCTTTTTTATAAAGTTATGAATTATTCCGAAGCTAATCGTTCTTGTTCTAATTTTTCAGCCAAACGTTTTTCAATAATTGGAACAATTAATGTTTTTCGCGGATTTTGTTTTACAAAAGGATACAATTCTAAATCGTGTTTCATTTTGTCATTTTTGTTAGGATATTTATTGGTTCCCAATAAAATTTCTTTTCCACTGTCGAATAAATCTTGTTCTTTTTGAGCACTTTCTGAAATCTTTTTTTGAATGTTTCCTTCAATTAACTGAGTAATCAAACCTCCATTTTTCTCGATATCTTTGAACAATTCTAATGCTTTTTCGGCTAATTGTTTGGTTAAACTTTCAATGTAATAAGCACCATCGGCAGGATTATTTACTTTATCAAAATAACTTTCGTGCTTTAAAATTAGCAATTGATTTCTAGCAATTCTATCGCCAAATTCGTTGTCTTTGTGATACAAACTGTCATAAGGTAAATTGGTAATTGCGTTTGCATCACCAAGAATTGCACTCATACATTCGGTTGTGGTTCGCAACATATTTACGTTGTAATCGTATAAAGTTTTGTTGCGTTTGGTTGGAGTTGCAATGATATGACAATCGAAATTATGATTGTATTCTGACGCTAAAGTTTTGAATAAAATGCGTAACGCACGAAGTTTTGCAATTTCGAAAAAATAGTTGGTTCCAACCGAAACTTCTATAGTTATGGGTTGATTTATTACTGAAATTCTATTGAAATATTCGTTTGCATGAGCCAAAGTATAAGCCAATTGCTGCACGATATTTGCACCAGCATTTTGATAAATTCCGCTTGA
>Ga0209063_1001254_pt1 | contig 13416 bp, 11 predicted proteins | sample KloWWTmeKNB19Kit_FD_187177 | JGI IMG/M metagenome (GOLD analysis project Ga0209063, IMG submission 187177) | Active sludge microbial communities from Klosterneuburg, Austria, studying microevolution and ecology of nitrifiers - Klosterneuburg... | ecosystem: Engineered > WWTP > Aerobic digester >...
AGACGCTTCACGACGAGAACATTCGACAATCTCGCATACTTAGTACCCGCTTATGGCAAGGCTGCGAATGTTTCGCAAAGCAAGAAATTGCGAAATAACTGAACTGTAGTTCTCACCACCCCGCCAGTATCGCCAACAGCGCGATCATCGGAACATCCCCTTCAATATGGAAGAGCGCGTCGGTCTTGTTGCCGAATGGACCTTCCGCCAGAAAAACGGTATTCCCATCGATCACGAAGGCACCATCGGTCTTGTTGCAGAAGGGGCCATCACCGCGGAAGACCTTGTTCTTCTCAAGGATCAGCACGCAAGGTCCTTTCGTGCAGAAGGATCCGCTGCACCGGAACAGCTTATCCCCGTCGGCGACGTATGCACCCATGCCCTTTCCTCCGTTGGCACTGGAACTGTGGAACACCTCCTCTTCATTGAACACGAACAGGCAAGGCCCTTTGCTCCCGAAGGCACCACAACCTTGATAGATCCTATCCCCTTCAACAATGTAGGCGGCATCGCCCGTGGTACCGAAAGTGCCATAGGCGAATTTTACGATCGCTGTTTGCGCTGAAGCATGCATGGCAACGGCGCAGAAGAAGGCCAGCAAAACGGCACGTGTTCCGTGTGAACAGAACATGTTATTGTACGCCGCTTTGGTCATGCTGTTCCAAGCAACTTCTTGCTCAATTCCGTTCGGTTGTAAAGCGCACCACGCGGATCACCCCTGTTTCCATATCCTTGGTCAAGCGTGCCTTTAATGTCATCGTGTGCGCATCATAGAGATACTCCTCGCGCTCTTGTTGGCGGTCATCATGCCAATACGTGCCTTCCATCACGTTGCCCGCTGTGTCGTAGTTCCACGTCCGTTTTGTGGTGCGTTGCTTCTCCAGATCGGGTTGTTCAAGACGCTCGGCCAAACGCCCTTTTTCGTCGTAGTTGAAGGTGATCCGTGAACGACGATTACTGATCAGGTAACGATCCTCGATACTGCGCAAGTAACCGTTGTGGTCCTTGGTGAACAACTGTTCGCGGAAGGGCAATCCGTGGTTGTTGGTGTACAGTTTGCGTTCAGTGGTATCGTTCACCGTTTCGTATCGGAAATGCTCGTCACTGATCTCGGTTATCGCTCCCGGGATCAGGTTGTAACGATCGGTGCCCAGGTTCTCCACGCGGGTATAGGTCTCGCGCACCACACGGTCCTTTTCATCCCGTTCCAAGGCGTAGGCGAAGTGCCCGCTCAGGTCGTTGCGCAACCTGCTTTTCACCAGTCCTCCGGTATCGAAGGTGTAAGTTGTACTTGCCGTATCGCGGCCGCTGCCGGGTTGCCCGAAGGAGTGGTTGCTGTACACGGTCTCACCATTCGTATTGAAGCGGTAGATGTGCTTTTCGCGCTCCTCCCGCATAGGTTGGTTGTCACGTTTCACCAAGCGCTGTCCAATGATCGCGGTAATGCGATTCCGGGCGATGAACTTTGGATCGAAGTGCAGCTCATTCTGATCGGTGGCATCCGCAAGGATCAACACGGCTTGAGCGCGCAGGGTGTCGCACACGATGAGTAGGAAGAAGAACAGGGCGTATCGGGTCATGGGATCTCTTTCAAAGCGGCTTCAACGGTGATCACAGGCAATTTGCATGACTTCTCCACACATACAAAGATCGTGCTACCGGCCAACACCTTGTCCTTCAATAACGGGATCTCGCTGGGTTTGGTGCTGCCCATGAACTGTGCATTCGGCAAATAGTGTGGTGCAAAACCGGCGCGTAACAGCAGAGCGTTGGGTCCGGTTATGGCGATCTCCGGCCAAGGGAACACATGCGCCAACAAGAGCTGCGCCCAATTGCTGTGACCGCTGGGGTACGCCGCCATGCGCTGGGTCATGGTGTGCAGCAGGTTCTTGCTGATGGTGATATAACGCTCATCGTCGAAGAGCTGGCCCAGATGGAAAAGCCCCTTCGCCATGCTGCTGTTCGAAGCAGGGATCACATTGTCATGTAGTTCACTTGGGCGCGCGATCAATGCAGGGTCCAGGTCACTGGTGAAGTGGAAGGTGCCCGTGGTGGGGTCCAAGAAATGCCGGATCGCATGTTCAGCAAGTGCATGGGCCTCGTTCAACCAACGTTCTTCAAAGGTGACACTGTACAACGCGATCAACGCTTCAATGGTGAAGCAATAATCCTCCAAGTATCCGTTGATGCTCGCTTTACCTCCCGGGCCCTGACCCGGGATCTGCGATTTGTACAAATGCCAAAGCCCGCCGTTGTTGCGGTGGCACTTGGTGAGCAACAGGTCCATGGTCCCGGTGGCGCGATCGATCCATTCCTTCTTTCCAAACACCTCGTAGGCATCGCAATAGCCTTTCACCATCAAGGCGTTCCAGGAGGTCAATGATTTATCGTCCAACCCCGGCCGGGCGCGTTTTGCGCGTGCAGCCAGCAGCTTGGTATTGATCGTCCCTACACGTTGGTGCAGCTCCTCCAACGAGATCCCGAACTTCTTGGCGAACGCATCGTCCTGTTCTTGGCGCAACAGGATGTAGCGATCATGCTCCCAACGGCCAGCGGCATCCACGTTGTAGTAGGCGGCTGCAAGGTCATAGTCGAATGCAAGCACCTGCTGCAGTTCATCCTTCTCCCACACATAGAACAAGCCTTCTTCACCTTCGCTGTCGGCATCCAGTGCGCTGTAGAACGCTCCTTCCGGAGAAGTCATTTCTCGTTCTATGAAGGCTAGTGTTTGCTCCACAGTGGCCTTGTACAGCGGATCGCCGAACGCTTGGTAGGCGCGGCTGTAGAGCGAAACAAGCTGTGCATTGTCGTACAGCATCTTCTCGAAGTGCGGGGCCTTCCAAAGGACATCCGTGCTGTACCGCGAGAAACCGCCGCCCACTTGATCGTTGATCCCACCCAAGGCCATTTTGTCAAGGGTTAAGGCCACATGTCGTTTCAACACATCATCATCGGTGAGCCATGCATACCGCAACAGGAACTCGTAGTTGTTGGGCATCGGGAATTTCGGCGCCCGGTCGGGACCACCGTGGACGTTGTCGAAATTGGGCATCCAAGCATCCACCATGCGACGCAGGTCCTTTCGGTCGAATTCCGCAGGGGTCTCCGGTACCTGAACCACACTTTGTTCGGCCACACCTTGTTGCAAGCGGTTGGCATATTCCTCCACCTTCTTAGGGTCGTTGGTCCACGTACCATGCAATTCCATTAGCACTTTCTCCCATTGATCAGGTGGGAAGTACGTGCCACCGTAGACCGGTTTGCCATCGGCCAAGGCGAAACAGTTCAGCGGCCAGCCTCCGCGACCAGTCATCAATTGCACGGCAGCCATGTAAACTTGGTCCACATCGGGCCGTTCTTCGCGATCCACTTTGATGCACACGAAACGCTCGTTCATCACCTTGGCGACGCTGTCGTTCTCGAAACTTTCGCGCTCCATCACATGGCACCAATGGCAGCTGCTGTAGCCAATGCTGATCAGCAACAACTTGTTCTCTTCCCGCGCCTTGGTGAAGGCTTCTTCACCCCACGGGTACCAGTCCACGGGATTGTGCGCGTGCTGCAACAAGTAGGGGCTGCTCTCGTGGATCAGGCGATTGGTATGCGTGTGCATGGTATCTTGGATCGCCGTTGAAGGGTTCTCTGCTATTTGTTTGGTGCCGTGTTGTTCGCATCCGACCGCCAGTGCCAGCCACAACAGGACCGGAACCGGAGCATAGGAGGTCAACATGGGTACACAAAGGAACAGGTCATTGTCGCCGCTTCGGTCGCCGTATCGCCCGCACCATCAACAGGGGCGCGTGGAAGGCCATGTTTCTGACCCCGAAGTGAAAGAGCAAACGTGGCCGGGCACGCTCATGGTCTTCGGCATATTCACGCTGCTGCTTTCGTTCTGGTGGGTGGGGGAGAAGACCTTGATCAGCTACACTGCGTTAGGTCGTTGGTTCGCACTTTTCGCATTTGCCGGAAACCTGCTTTCATACAAGGGAGCGGGTTTGCGTTTGGGAATGGAGCGCTTGGAATGGTTCCTGTTCAACCTGCTTGCCGTGGGACCATTGCTCTTCAGTGCGGCACTATGGGTGAATATGTTGGTACACGGACCGGAGCAACTTCAGATCGTGCAGGTCCATCATTACGGGTTGAATGTGAAACGGTATTGGATCGACCATGGCGTGTTGCCACCCGGAGTGCCAATTGAGAAGGCTACAGATCTAGCACCCCTCGCGGGTCAAAAGAACAACGTCTTGGGCACGGCCAAAGGCTGCTTGGGCTATGTGGTGATCACCCGATGGGAGGGTGCAGACTCAGAGAAGCTAGAACCGGTGGAAGGGATGCATCCGTTCTGGCATTAGAACACCACCTCCTCTTCCAATTCGAACGGAAACCGTTTCCGCACCAAGAACGCCTTGCCCACAACGGTGCCCTTCGCGCCCAGTTTCACGCTTTTGGAATTGAGCGTACCGGAAAGCAACAAGCCCAGCAACGACCCGGGTGCCACTTCCGCGTGGATCGGGATGGAATAGATCTGTGTACTTCGCTTCTGCAATGTGAGCGCCGTGTCCAAGATCCCCTTGCCAATGAATTTGCCATTGATGAACAGGTCCACATCGGGGTCCAGCAAATGGATCTTGTAGCCGTTGGGATTGTTAATACGCGCATCGATCCGCACCGCGATCCCTTTCAGGTCCAGTTGGTCCACTTGCACGTTGGTGATATCCTGCAGCTCCACTTGCTCGTAACTGAGGCAGGAGGAGAAGAAAAGGACGAAAAGGCAGGAGGCGAGCGCACTGGGCAGGCGCAGTCGGCAAAAGCAGGAGGAAAGGGCAAGAGGCCAAGGCACTTGCCACCTGCTTTTGCGCCTGCCACCTACACCGGGACCTGCCAACTGGGTCCTCACTTGGTCGAAGCGAAATGATGGAAGAACCGTGGGATGGTACGGATGCCTTGCATGTAATTGAAGACACCGTATTTCTCGTTCGGGCTGTGGATATTGTCGCTGTCCAGTCCGAAGCCGAAGAGGACGGTCTTCAGCCCAAGCACTTCTTCGAACAGTGCCACGATCGGAATGCTGCCACCGCCGCGAGTGGGAATGGGCTTTTTGCCAAAAGTGTCTTCCATGGCCTTGCTGGCCGCGAGGTAGGCCGGTGAGTCGATCGGCGTAACGGCCGCCTCGCCACCGTGGTGGGGGTGGACGACCACTTTAACACCGGGGGGCGCGATCTTCACGAAGTGGTCCTGGAACAATTTGGTGATGGCTTCACTCTTCTGGTTCGGCACCAAACGCATGCTGATCTTGGCAAAGGCCTTGCTTGGGAGGACCGTTTTGGCACCTTCGCCGATGTAGCCGCCCCAGATCCCGTTCACATCCAAGGTTGGTCGAACGCTGGAACGTTCTTCCGAGGAGTAGCCCTTTTCACCACGCACGGCATCCACGCCCAGGTCCTTCATGTATTCCTTTTCGTTGAAGGGTGCCTCTGCCAATGCCTTGCGTTCGGCAGCACTTAATTCATTCACGGTATCGTAGAATCCGGGGATGGTCACCTTACGGTCCGCATCGTGCAGGCCGGCGATCATTTCGCACAAGGCATTGATCGGATTGCTAACCGCACCGCCGTAGACACCACTGTGCAGATCACGGTCCGGGCCGGTCACTTCCACCTCCACGTAGCTGAGCCCACGCAGGCCGGTATTGATGCTCGGAACATCGTTGGCGATCATAGCGGTATCGCTGATCAGGACCACATCGGCCTTAAGGCGTTCCGTATTCTCCTTCACGAAAATACTCAGGTTCGTACTGCCCACTTCCTCCTCGCCCTCGATCATCATTTTCACGTTGCAGGGCAGGCCACCGGTCTTCAACATGGTCTCCACGGCCTTTACGTGCATGTAGAACTGGCCTTTGTCATCGGCACTGCCGCGGGCGTAGATCATGCCATCCTTGATCACGGGCTCAAAAGGTCCGCTATGCCAAAGCTCCAAGGGGTCGGCAGGCTGAACGTCGTAATGGCCATATACGAGCACGGTCGGTTTGCTAGGGTCCACGATCTTTTCCCCATACACAATGGGATTGCCCGCGGTTTGGCATACCTCCACCTTTTCCAAGCCTGCCTCGGTCATGCGTTGCTTCACGGCCTCCGCGCACCGGGCCACATCGGCCTTGAACTTGGGGTCGGCACTCACACTTGGGATGCGCAGCAGGTCCAACAGTTCGTGGATGAAGCGTTCCTCATTGGTCTTGATGTAGGGGTCAATTGCGCTTAAAGCGGATACGGTTTCCATAGGCCCAAAGGTAGTTGCCGGAAAAACGTGCCCGGATCGTCGCATTTCAAACTTGATTCCATAAAGCCTTAAGAATTGGGTCTTTGCTTTTCTTGCTCCTGCCTCATTGCTCTTGCTTTTGCCCCTGCCCCTGCCTTTTGCCACCTGATCTTCCCAAGGGCAACCTTTTTGAACAGGTCCATGTCATTATCCGCTACGGATCCTTATTTTACCACCCTGTTCAACTCTTAGTACATGCGTCGTATCCTACTTCTGGCGTTGTCCGGTATGCTCGTTTCGTTGCATGTACGTGGGCAAATTGCCGTGGATGTTTCCATGACCCCGACCCAGTTGGTGGAAAACATCCTGCTGGGGGGCGGTGTAACCGTAAGCAACGTGAGCTACAACGGCGTTGCTTCCCCCGCAACCGTTCAGGTGGGTAGTGGTTCATTCACCGGCGTGGGGACCAATTTGGGGCTGGCTGCAGGATTGATCCTTTCCACGGGTGAGATCGATAATGCAGTTGGGCCAGCCAGTAACTTCAGTGGGGATGATAATGATACAGGGTCAGACCCGGACCTGGAGGAGATCTCGGGAGGGATCATCACGGATCGCGCAGTGCTTGAATTCGATTTCGTGCCGACCGGAGATTCGCTCAAATTCCGGTACGTCTTCGCCTCGGAAGAGTATCCCGAATTCATTTGTAGCTTCAATGACGCGTTCGGTTTCTTCTTGAGCGGACCCGGTATCGCAGGGCCTTATGCCGGGAATGCAGCGAACATTGCACTTGTCCCGGGCACCATTACTCCGGTAACCATCAACAACGTGAACAACGGGCTGAACAATGATCCGAACGATCCGGATTGTCCTGCTGTTAATCCAGCTTTCTACGTTGATAACGAGAATGGTCTGGATGTATCCTATGATGGGTTCACTGTGGTCCTTGAAGCATTCGCATTGGTGCAGTGCGGACAGGTATACCACATCAAATTGGCCGTGGGTGATGCCGGTGGTATTGGTGGATTTGACACAACCTACGACAGTGCTGTTTTCTTGGAAGCCGGCAGTTTTACCAGTTCCGGGCAAGTGACCCCGCAGTTGGTCACTGGGGTCGGTGTAATTGGAAGCACCATGATGGAGGGCTGTGTTCCAGTGGAGTTGGTGTTCACTCGGCAAGGTGACTTGAGCGCTGTCGATTCGATCTCGATATCCGTTGGGGGAACAGCAACGCCAGGAGTGGATTATTCACCAGCACTGCCCACTGAATTGATCTATGCTTCCGGTGACAGTTTGGCAAATTTCGTACTGACCGTTCCAGTTGACCCCGATGGTCCGGAGACCATTGTGATCACAGTTAACCAGCTGGTCTCCTGCTCCGGCAGCGGCCTCACCACGGTTTACACCTTTAACATCGATAGCCCTCCGCCGCTCACTGCCGCTCTGGCCGACATTGACGCGGCATGTGGTGATGTGAACGTGCTGGAGCCGATCGTGGATGGGGGCTTGGGTTATTATGCCTTCCTCTGGAGCACTGGGGAGACCACTTCTTCCATATCGGTTTCGCCATCTCAGACCACCACGTACACCTACACCATTTCGGACAGTTGTGCAGTAGAGCCATTGACCGGTTCTGTTACTGTAAGCCTACCTGTGTTGGACCCGCTCGCCATCACAGTTTCGCCTGCAACCGCCATTCCCTGCTTGGAGACTGGAACCATAGAAGTGCTTACGGCCACTGGAGGGAATGGAGTTTACAGCTACCAATGGAGCCTTGGCGGAAACAATTTGCCCACCACGCAATCCATCATCGTTCCGGCCGGGTCACCCACGTGGTACGTGGTCGAAGTAGAGGAGGGTTGTGGCAGTTCTGTGCAGGACAGTGTGTTGGTGAGCCAAGCCGCCTTGCCCCCCATCGCCATTACAACCACGGGGAATGTTACAGTGATCTGTCCTGGGGATACGACGGAACTGGGGATAACTGAAGTCACCGGTGGCAATGGGGTGTATACGATCGAATGGACTAATGCTGCGGGCGATGTTCTGTCCATGGGGTACACTTTGGAGGTTGGGGTTCCCAATGACGCGAGTTACACGATCAATGTGGCCGACCAATGCGGCACAGTAGGGACCACACAATTGATCACGCTATTGCCCCAATATGAGCAACTGGAGATCTTCACAACCCCTGATCACTTGATCTGCTACGGGGAAAGTACCGTTGCCGAGGTTACCGTTGAAGGCGGCTCCGGCTATTTCTTTGTAGAATGGATCGGACAGGACTTTACGGATCCCGTTTTGGCCGTGCAACCGACACAAGAGACCACCTATGTTGTACTGGTCACCGATCGTTGTGGCGCGGTTCGTTCCGGGGAGGTTACCGTGGAAGTGGAAGCGGTCTTCATTGATATCGCTGTGAACAACCAAGGCCAGGATGACTGGTTCCTTCAAGCAGCAACGATCCCGCGGGCGGCCAGCTACGTATGGGATTGGGGAGATGGGTTCATGTCGCGAGCGAATGAGGTGGCCCACAGTTTCACCGACCTGGAAGACCATTGGGTCCAATTGAAGGTTGTTACACCGAACGGCTGTACGGCACGCGACTCGGTCTTCTTGACCGCGCCTGCACATATCTATTTCCCCAATGCCTTCACCCCCGACGGAGATGGGGTGAATGAAACTTTTGGTCCCATTGGGCACTCGATCGATGAGTTCAGTATGGTGGTCTACAACCGCTGGGGAGAACTTCTGTACAGTACGGATGAGCTATTGGAGCCATGGGATGGAAAGGTGAACGGGGGCAAAATGGCGACAACGGGAGTGTACGTGTACAAGTACCGGGCAGAAGGACATTACTTCCCGTCCACGGAAGGATACGGCAGTGTAACATTGATCAGAGGAACACAGGAATGAGCAACGCATTGAAGGTGACCAAGCGTATTTGGGTTTTGTCCGTTTTGGGTTCCATGACCGTGGGTCTGCACGCCCAAGTCGTGGTGAACACGGCGTTGACCCCTTCACAGCTGATACAGGATGTGTTGTTGGGTGCCGGGATAACGGTGAGCAACGTTAGCTTCAATGGTATTGCCGACCCCGCTACTCCTCAAGAAGGCACGGGGTCGTTCACTGCCACCGGCTCGAATTTGAACATCCCGGCCGGGATCATCCTTTCTTCGGGTTTCGCTGAGAATATTGCTGATGAAGCCTCAGGCTTCCAAAGCGATAATTTTGACCAAGCTTTTGTGGATGCGGATCTGGAGACGATCGCTGATGAGACCATCAACGATGCGGCCGTGCTGGAGTTTGATTTTGTGCCTAACGGCGATTCCGTGAAATTCCGTTATGTGTTCGGGTCTGAAGAATATCCGGAATTCGTCTGTTCCTATAATGATGCGTTCGGGTTCTTCCTGAGCGGTCCGGGTATCAGTGGTCCGTATGCGTTGGGAGCTGTGAACATCGCACTTATCCCGGGGACCACTACCCCTGTAACGATCAACAACGTCAATAACGGGGACAACAACAACGGGGATCCAAATGATCCATTCTGCCCACCTGTGAACCCCGATTTCTATATTGACAACACCGGCGGGACCACAGTTGTATACGACGGGTTCACGGTGGTCATGGAGGCAAAATATTTCGTGCAATGTGGCCAAACCTACCACATCAAGCTGGCGATCGGCGACGCAATTGATCAAGCTTTCGATAGTGGTGTCTTTTTGGAAGCAGGCAGTTTTACCAGTTCGCCCTTTGTGCCTTCACTTACCCCGGGTCCCGGTATAGTTGGGGATAATATCTACGAGAGCTGTTTTGACATGTCGCTCAATTATCTCCGGATCGGGTCGGCGTTGGAAGCGGATACATTCCAGGTCACCTACTCGGGCACCTTTACGAACGGAGAGGATATTGTACCACCGCTGCCTACTGAAGTGATCTTTCCTGCTGGGGTCGGCAGCATTCCCTTCCTCTTCAATGCTCCAATAGATGCGGATGGACTTGAAACGATCACGATCACGGTAGTGAGCATCTCAGACTGTACCGGGGATACCATCGAGAACGTGTTCAACTTCTTTATTGATGCGCCGCCGCCATTATTAGCTGTTGCAGATCCCTTTAGTGTGGATTGTGGGGGCCAAGTGGAGATCGGTGCGATCGTTACCGGGGGGTATGGCGTGTACACCTACGACTGGGGTAATGGGAACACGGATACTACGCTGGTGGTCGCCCCATTGTCCGATACCACGTATCCATTGACCGTCACGGATGTGTGTGGGTTGACCAGTACCGTTGATGTGCCTGTCATTGTTGTACCGTCGCCTAATCCCTTCGGCGTGACCTTTGCGCCGGCCCTCACTGTTCAAGGGAACTCCGTGCAAGAGAGTTGCTATGAAGTACAATTGAATTTCTCGCGCACCGGTGGAACGGCCTTCGCGGACACGGCCTACGTTTCGCTGAGCGGAACATCCACCAGCGGTGAGGACTATACGGACATTCCGGTGCAAGTGATCTTTGCGGCAGGATCGAACACGGTTACCGTACCGGTCACCTTTCCTCAGGATGCCGATGGGCAAGAAACCCTGATCATCACCTTGGGCGATGTATCCATTTGCAACGGTGGGTTCTCCGAGCTCAGTTTCACTTTTACAATAACACAGACCCCAACTCTTGTAGCCTTCGGCGGTGACCAATTGATCCCATGCGGGGGCAGTGCGTTGTTACAGCCCACTACCACCGGTGGTTTCCAGCCGTACACGTACCTCTGGGAGAACCAAAGCACTTTCCCGAACCAGACCGTGACCACCAACGAAGCCACTGTCTTTACGGTGATCGTCACGGATGATTGTGGGAACACGTCCGAAGCGGCATTCAACGTGGATCTGCTACCAGCACCACCGATCCAGATCAATGTGTTGGGTCCGGATGATGTGATCGAAGCTTGCGAAAGCGCTACTATCGTGATCTCCCGCCCTGTAAGTAATACGCAAGGTGATATGTTCGTGGAATTGAGCTACGGTGGTATGGCCGTGGACGGAACGGATTTCAATGGTCAAACCAGTCAGGTTATTACCGACGGCAGTTTTAGCAGTCAGTTCGTTTTCCAGCCATTGGAGGACGGTGTTTCCGACTCTGGCGAGACCGTTGTGATCTATGCATCCTACACCGATGCCTGCGGGCGGACCGTGAGCGATTCAGTGATCGTGACCATTAACGATGCTCCACCGATCATCTTGACCACTTCGGACATTACCGTGGAATGCGGACCCGATTCGTTGGCGATAACAGTTTTGGCCCAAGGCGGCTACCCGGGAGGCTTGGACCTTTCTTGGAACACGGGGGATGAAGGCACTGTTACCTATGTGCAAATGCAGACAGCAGGCGTTTATGTCGTTACTGCTACTGATGCCTGCGGTCGTACTGCAACTGCCACGGCGAATGTCTTCGTGCTTTGCGACATCGTGGTCCCTAACGTGTTCTCACCCAACGGCGATGGTCAGAACGATCGCTTCGATATCGACGGCATCCTGAGCACCACCAACACCGTAAGGGTGTTCAACCGCTGGGGGCAGATCGTGTTCGAGGCTGAGAATTACCGGAACAATTGGAGCGCTTCCGGTGTGCCGGACGGAACCTACTTCTATGAGGTGATCGTACCTCGCGAACCAGCGCCCTTGACCGGGTCGTTGACAATACTGCGATAGAGTAGAACGATCTCGCGTTAAACTGTGGAGGATCAAACCTTCATACTTGATGCGGAGAAACGATCTGGGCGAAACTTGAGGGGGACCGAGCTCAAACGACTTGACCTCATCTTTGAGTGGACCGTCCATAAAACGGACGTTACCGGAAGCTCGGCACTGCCCGGCACCAATAACCGATCCTTGGAGGACGACCTTGGAAAGATCAACGAGGAGCTTGCCCAGCCAGTGAATGTAAAACTGGTCAAGGAGCTTGCACTTATGACCATGGTTCTATCGAACATGAGCGAGCTGTCTTCGGGATCGTCAGGATACTTTGGACATGCTAGCCGGATCACGTACGGTAGGCGAAGATCCTACGCTCTCAGCTTGGACCTAAAGAAGGCTCGGACCTGAAGCCCGGTGGATACCTTCAGTACGTGAGTGAAGATGTGGGTGTGCAAAACCCCCTCCGAAGATCATGAACAATGTGATCCGACGAAGCTTGGCTCCGATGCTCTGCCCACCGCGATACGCGACTAGGTGAGACGCACGGGCGAAAGATCGGGGGCATTGACCCGCCAGCTGGTCTCTTCGACGCATCAATGGATGCAGCAAGGGCCACTGGTCCAGCCAATGCCGATGCGCTTGGATCACAGCTCGGTGCAGGGTGGCATCATTGACACCACCCGCGAGATATGCTTCAAACTCAACAGGCTCGTGTGGACCGCGCTGATATGGCGGCGCTGAACGCACAGGCCAACGCGGGCAAGAAGTGGAGCGGATACAAAGGCGATATTGAGGTGTATTGCGGAGGCCACGAGTGCAGGCATGGATGGGATTGGGTAAGTAGCTCAATGCTACTGCGATCGCGCCCCGACCTTGAAATGGTACCCGGAAAAGGGCCGTTCAAAGTGCGGTACAAAGCGGGTATTCTGCCCCAGCAGATCAACGCGGGGTGGAAACGTTTGCACCGAGTTGGGCGTTAGTCCTACCTCGCATATCCGAGCCATTGCTCCAACACTCGCTCAGGTTGAACTGAATTGATGTTCGGCTGGCAAGAATTGTACGGATCGAACATGGTTTCATTTTCGGTCCGATGCCCAAGGTTGGATCTTCCCGAATGACCCCTCGTCTGCGGTTTGTGCTAGTGCCTCTAATTGACAACACATGTCGACGGGTAGGATGGGTTGCAACAAGGGCGCCCGTCCATCCGAAGAAATATCCCAGAAAGGAGTGATCGGAAATTTCGATCTAGTTGGATCTGCAACACCACTTTCAGCACCAAGGGCTTGCCCATTATAACGAGAGAACCCCGCGCCGTTTCCGGCGCGGGGTTCTCGCATTCGATCGGTCGTTCTTCTTACGGCTGTATCACCAGTCGCTCGGTATAGGTCTTGTCACCTGCGGTGATGTTGACCATGTACATACCGCCTGCCAGATCACCCTGGAGGTCGATCACCGTGTTGAGGTAACCGTCCTGAAC
>Ga0209063_1001258_pt1 | contig 13379 bp, 22 predicted proteins | sample KloWWTmeKNB19Kit_FD_187177 | JGI IMG/M metagenome (GOLD analysis project Ga0209063, IMG submission 187177) | Active sludge microbial communities from Klosterneuburg, Austria, studying microevolution and ecology of nitrifiers - Klosterneuburg... | ecosystem: Engineered > WWTP > Aerobic digester >...
TGAAAAAGGCGGGATTGCGCACATGGTGATCGAGCGTACACTCAAGCGTGTGACGGTCACGATCCAGACATCCCGCCCCGGTATTATTATCGGTAAAGGAGGCCAGGAAGTAGACCGCATCCGTGAAGAGCTCAAGAAGCTCACCAAGATGGAAGTGCAGATCAACATCATGGAGATCCGCAAACCTGAATTGGATGCCAATATCGTAGCTGAGTCTATTGCTAAGCAGATTGAGGCGAGGATCAACTATCGCCGCGCGATCAAGATGGCAATCCAGTCAACGATGCGCTCCGGAGCAGAAGGAATCAAAGTCAGGATCAGCGGTCGCTTGAATGGAGCGGAAATGGCCAGGTCTGAAGAATATAAAGACGGAAGAACCCCACTGCACACATTCCGTGCGGATATCGATTACTCTTTACGTGAAGCTCAGACAGTTTTCGGAAAGATCGGTATCAAATGCTGGATCTGTAAAGGTGAAGTATATGGCAAGCGTGAGTTGACCTTGAATGCAGGCGCTGACCAGGCTACCAAGACCCGTGGAGGAAGAAATGAGCGTGGAGGTTTTGACCGCCAGGGAGGTTCTGATTTCAGAGAAAGAGGAGCCGGCCGTGACAGAAATGAACGCCCGGAAAGAGGTGGCAGAGGTGCAGGCGGAGGCGCTAATCGCGGTGGCGGTGGTGCTGGCCGTGGAGGAGGCGCAGGTAGCCGACCAGGTGGTGGACCAAATCGCCCGGGTGGCGGTGGAGGTAGCCGACCAGGAGGTGGCGCACCAAGGAAGAAATAGTATTGAATAACAACAGAGAGAAGTTGGTAAAAAGCGTACCTTTGCCCAACTTTTCTGAAAAGTGACCAAATCAGGGTAATCATAAAGTATCATGTTACAGCCAAAACGTACTAAATACAGGAAGCAGCAAAAGGGTAGGAACCGGGGCATCGCCTATAAGGGAAGTGAAATTTCCTTTGGTAGCTATGGACTCAAATCCCTTGATCTTGGAAGGCTTACCAGCCGTCAGATTGAATCTGCCCGTATCGCCATGACTCGCCACATGAAGAGGGAAGGTGTGGTCTGGATCCGGATATTCCCGGACAAACCAGTGACCAAGAAACCTCAGGAAGTGCGGATGGGTAAAGGAAAGGGAGCTCATGACCATTGGGTAGCTTTAGTACAGCCCGGTCGTATCATGTTTGAACTTGATGGTGTATCTCCGGCAGTAGCCAGGGAAGCCCTCGCATTGGCGGCACAGAAATTACCAGTAAAAACCGTTACGGTCGTAAGACACGATTTTATAGAATCATAAGCAGCAGCAACAATGGCAACAAAAAAGTTTATCGAATTAGGCGAGATGTCAGATGCTGACCTGAAAGCTGAATTGACACAAATCAATGTCCAGTTTCAGAAATTACGGTTTGACCATACCATCAAGGGACTGGACAATCCGCTTACCCTTCGCAATACCAAAAGAGACATCGCCAGGCTCCAGACGGAAATCCGTCGCAGAGAAGTAGCCGCTTTGTCTCCAGTACAGATCGCCAAAAGATCAAAAATCAGATTACGCCGTAAAAATGCTTAACGAAGTCATGAATACTAACGAAACATCATTAAAGAAACAAAGGGTAGGTCTCGTGACCAGCAATAAAAACGACAAGACCATCACGGTCGTAGTCGAGCGTAAACTCAGGCACCCCATTTACAGCAAATTCGTTAAGCGGAATACCAAGTTCAGAGCGCATGACGAAAACAATGCCTGCGGGATCGGTGATCTCGTGCGGATTGTTGAATCACGCCCCCTGAGCGCACAGAAAAGATGGCGCCTGGTGGAAATAATCGAAAAAGCGAAGTAATCATTTAAGGGCGTACCTAAAAGAGACAGATAAAACATGATACAGCAGGAATCAAGACTCAACGTAGCCGATAACAGTGGCGCCAAGCAGGTGCTTTGTATCCGCGTATTAGGCGGCTCAGGCAGAAGATATGCTTCAGTTGGAGATAAAATAGTCGTTTCCGTTAAAGATGCAGCACCAGGTGGCCTTAAGAAAGGGCTGGTTTCCAAAGCTGTTGTCGTAAGGACCAAGAAAGAAATCCGCCGCAAGGATGGTTCATATATCCGCTTTGATGACAATGCCGTGGTATTGTTGAATGCAGCAGATGAGCCAAGGGGAACCCGCATATTCGGCCCTGTAGCCCGTGAGCTCAGGGAGCGTGATTACATGCGTATCGTATCCCTCGCACCAGAAGTAATTTGATTGACCAAGAATAGCAATAGCTAAAGCAATGAGTACAAAAAAAGCAACCAGTGACAAAAAAATGCCAAAACCTTTTCTTCGGAAAGGGGATAAGGTGATTGTCATTTCAGGATCAGATAAAGGAAAAAAGGGCAATGTGGTTGAGGTGATCCTCGACAAACAAAGGGTCATCGTGGAAGACGTGAATATCGTAAAGAAGCACAGAAAACCAACCCAGAACACACCAGGTGGAATTGTTGAAATTCCAGCCCCTATCCATGTATCCAATGTAATGTTGGTGGATCCTAAATCAGGCGAACCTACACGCATCGGCCGTAAAGTGGTGGATGGTAAAAACGTTCGCTTTTCAAAAAAATCAGGAGAAATCATTAAGTGATGAGCTATACACCGAGATTAGAGCAATATTATGATGCTGTTGTGGCCCCTAAACTCCTTGAGCAGTTTGGGTACTCCTCAAAGATGCAAATTCCAAGGCTTGTGAAAATCAGCATAAACCAGGGAATCGGGCAGGCTACACAAGATAAGAAGCTGGTAGATGTCTACCAGACTGAGTTGACCACCATCACTGGCCAGAAAGCAGTTCCAACCATCGCCAAGACATCTATCTCCAACTTTAAGCTGAGAGAAGGAATGCCAATCGGTGTTCGGGTGACCCTTCGCCGTGACCGGATGTATGAATTCCTGGATCGTTTGATCACCGTTACATTACCACGGGTTCGTGACTTCCAGGGTATCAACGATAAGAGCTTTGATGGCAGAGGTAACTTCTCAATGGGAGTAACTGAGCAAATCATATTTCCTGAAATTGACCTTGATAAAATCACCAAGATCAACGGAATGGACATCACCTTTGTGACGACAGCCAAGACTGACGCAGAAGCTTTCGCCCTGCTGAAGGAAATGGGTATGCCTTTTAAAAATCAGAAAGTTTAATTCAACACCGCTATGGCAAGAGAATCATTAATAGCAAGAGAGGCCAAAAGAGTCAGACTGGTGGCCAAGTATGCCGATGTTCGTAAGACACTGAAGGCAGAAGGCAAATGGGATGAACTGGATAAATTACCACGTAATTCCTCAAAGAAACGCCTCCACAACAGGTGTAAACTGACAGGTCGTCCGAAAGGATACATGCGCAGGTTTGGGTTGTGCAGAGTCAAGTTCAGAGACATGGCTCTTGAAGGAAAGTTGCCCGGTGTAACCAAGGCAAGTTGGTAATCAGAATAAGCAGAACAGAATAACATATTCATATTTAAGTATTCATGGCAATCACAGATCCAATAGCAGATTATCTCACCCGCATCCGCAATGCCCAACAGGCAAGGCACAGGGTGGTAAGTATACCAAACTCTAAGCTGAAACGTAAGATCACAGAGATCCTCTATGAGCAAGGGTATATTCTGAAGTATACATTCCAGGGAGAAGGTAAAGAGGCTGTCATCACCATCGCGATCAAATACGATCCTGAAACCAAATTACCGGTGATCAGGGAGCTTGGCAGAATGAGTAAGCCAGGTTTGCGGATGTTCGTATCGCATGGGGAACTACCTCGTATCATCAATGGTCTTGGTGTGGCAATCATATCCACATCTCATGGTCTGATGACTGACAAGGAAGCGCGTAAGCAAAACCTTGGTGGAGAGTGCCTTTGCTATATATACTAGTGAAAAGACAATTAAGTATTAATCAATAAAATATAAAGATCGTGTCTCGAGTAGGTAATTTACCGGTCAGTATGCCAAAGGGAGTTGATATCAACTTCACCAAAGGCAACGTGGTCACAGTCAAAGGACCCAAAGGATCCCTGAGCGAACAAATCGATCCGGATATCACCATCAAGATGGTGGACGGAGAGATGACCTTCGCGCGTCCAACAGATCAGAACCGCCACAAGGCACTCCACGGACTGTCAAGGGCATTGGTCAACAATATGATCGTTGGGGTAACAGATGGGTTTACAAAAACACTTGAACTCGTGGGTGTGGGTTATAGGGTAACCAATACCGGTAATCTCCTTGAGATCATCGTAGGTTATTCGCACCCGATTTACTTCTACGTACCGAATGAAATCAAGGTGGAAACCAAATCTGAAAAGGGTTCCAATCCAATGATTATCCTTTCTTCCACTGACAAGCAATTGCTTGGACAGGTTGCCGCCAAGATCAGGGCATACAGGAAGCCGGAACCATACAAAGGAAAGGGTATCAAGTACTCAGGTGAATTAATCAGAAGAAAAGCCGGCAAAACATCCGGTAAAAAATAACAAGAGCTAAATCGCTCCAATTATGGCACTAACAAAAACCGCAAGACGCAAACGCATTCACATGCGTATCCGCAAAAAAATGGAAGGCAGCAGCACGCGTCCACGTCTTTCTGTATATCGCAGCAACAAACAGATCTACTGCCAGTTGATTGATGACAGCAAAGGCACAACCCTGGCTTCCGCTTCTTCTACTGACGAAGCTGTATCCGGCGCTAACAAGTCTGAATTGGCCAAGAAGGTAGGAGAATTGATAGGCTCAAGGGCTCAATCAATAAATATTTCAGAAGTAGTCTTCGATCGCGGAGGATACCTCTTTCACGGCAGGGTGAAAGCACTGGCGGAAGGAGCAAGAAGCGCAGGACTCAAATTTTAATCCAAATTTCAACAAGGAGCAATCGTGAAAGAAACAACAGGCAGAGTAAAAGCATCTGAGACCGAACTCAAGGACAAAATGGTCGCACTCAACCGGGTAGCTAAGGTTACCAAGGGTGGTAGGACATTCTCCTTTGCTGCTATCGTAGTAGTAGGGGATGGTCAGGGTACTGTAGGCCAGGGATTAGGAAAGGCCCGCGACGTTAGCGAAGCTATCGCCAAAGCCATTGATGATGCCAAGAAGAACCTCGTCAAAGTGCCTATTCACAAAGGAACCATACCGCACATGCAGTTAGGTAAGTACGGAGCAGGTAAAGTGATGATTAAGCCGGCATCAGATGGTACAGGTGTAATCGCCGGTGGTGCTATGCGCGCTGTGCTTGAAAGCGCCGGTATACACAATGTATTGGCTAAGTCCATGGGATCATCAAATCCACACAACGTTGTTAAAGCAACGATCAACGCATTGATGCTGCTCAGAAGCCCTCAGACAGTAGCTAAGCAAAGAAAGGTAAGTGTCGATACAGTATTCGGCCAGCCAGTGAATGTAAACGCTGAAGTAAACGGATAATACACAGAGACATGTCTAAGATAAAAGTAACACAGATCAAGAGCCAGATCGACAGGCCGCAAAGTCAGAAGGATACCATGGTCGCGCTCGGATTGGGTAAAATAAATAAGTCAAGAATCCATGAATCGAATCCTCAGATTCAAGGCATGATTGACAAGGTAGCACACATGCTCAAAATTGAACATTTAGGTTAAGATTTAATCGAAGTATATAATACATATGGATCTCCATAATCTAACTCCTGCAACCGGATCGGTAAAGGAAAACAAAAGAAAAGGACGCGGACAAGGTTCCGGACGAGGTGGCACATCGACACGTGGCCACAAAGGGGCTAAGTCAAGATCAGGCTACAAGTCAAAGAGAGCGCATGAAGGAGGTCAGATGCCTTTGCAAATGCGCCTTCCAAAACGTGGTTTTAAGAATCCTAACCGCGAGGCCTTCACAGCACTCAACCTGGATCAGCTCCAGGCTATGACCGAAAAGCACAATGTCAGTGAGTGGACACTTGAAGCACTTCAGGAATACAATTTTATCACACGGACTGACAAAGTTAAGCTCCTCGGAAGAGGTGCGATTAATGCCAAAGTTAACTTGACTGCGCATGCAGCAAGTGAAGCCGCCCGCAAAGCTGTTGAAGCTGCAGGTGGAAGTATTACTATCGTGTAAGAATATCAGGCAAGCCGAATGAAGAACTTTATCACCACCCTCAAGCATATCTGGAAGATTAAGGAATTACGTAACCGTATTCTTTTTACCCTTTTGATGATTGCCGTATACCGATTAGGTTCCCGGATCGTTCTTCCAGGCGTGGTGCCCTCTGTATTGGAAAATTTCAATTCCAACAGAAATAGCAATGACCTTTTGGGCCTTATCAATGTGTTTACAGGTGGTGCATTTAACAATGCAGCCATCTTTGCATTAGGGATTATGCCATATATCACCGCCAGTATTATTATTCAGTTGCTTGGTTTTGCAGTACCTTATTTCCAACGGTTACAGCAAAAGGAAGGAGAATCTGGACGTAAGAAGATCACCCAGTTGACCAGATTGCTCACAGTAGCTATTACCCTGGTTCAAGGTGGTGCTTACCTTACCTATATCAAGAGTGTGGGCGCTATTTCTCCCAATATCCCAGTCAGTATTTTCTGGTTTTCCAGCATTATCATACTATCTACAGGTACCATCCTTGCGATGTGGCTCGGTGAACGTATCACAGATAAAGGAATTGGTAATGGTATCTCCATGATTATCATGGTCGGTATCATCGCAACACTTCCACAGGCCCTGATCTTTGAATTTACAGCACAAGTAAACAAAGGAGGCCTTTTAACTTTTGTATTTGAACTCGCTGCTTTCTTTGGAGTGACAATGCTCTGTATTCTCATTGTACAAGGTGTTCGCCGCATTCCAATACAGTTTGCCAAGCGAATGGTAGGCCGCGGAAATGCCAATATTCCTCAATCAGGAGCAAGGGATTATATTCCGTTGAAAGTAAATGCAGCTGGTGTTATGCCTATCATCTTTGCGCAGGCCATCCTTTTTCTGCCAATGACGATCGCACAGTACTTTATGTCAAGTGATGGGTCTACTGCCCAAACCGGTGGCTTCCTTCGCTCACTCAATGACCCATTCTCAATGACTACAGCCGTTTTTTCGTTTGTACTCGTTGTTGTCTTTACTTATATATATACCGCACTTATAGTCAATCCGCAACAATACGCGGAATACCTGAAGCGCCAGAATGCCTTTATCCCGGGTATCAAACCAGGAAAGGATACTGCAGACTTCATTGACAATATCACTACACGCGTTACTTTACCTGGAGCTTTGTTCCTGGGTCTGATCACTATCCTGCCTAAATTTGCTTTCAATGCAGGGGTTAATCAAGGTTTTGCCATTTTCTTTGGTGGTACATCCCTTTTGATCCTCGTTGGAGTTGTTCTCGATACACTGCAGCAGGTTGAATCTCATCTCCTCATGCGCAAGTATGATGGTCTTGTAAAATCAGGAAAACTTAAAGGACGTAGCGGTAGCGGAATGCAGATCGGAGCCAATATGTAATCCTTATGGCATCCAGCAACTTCTTCTTCTCGTACGATTTTTCATCCTGATCCTCAGTTCATGCCCATAGGATCACGTTTTCAATATAAGACCCCGGAGGAAATAGAAATCATCAGGAAGAACTGTCTTCTTGTAAGTGCTACACTCGCCGAGGTCGCTTCACACATCAAACCAGGTATTACCGGTCTTCGCCTTGATGAAATAGCAGAGGCTTTTATCAGGGATCACGGAGCTGAACCCGCCTTCAAGGGTTATCCTGGAAGCCTTTCTGATTTCCCGGCTTCGTTATGTATATCCTTTAATGAAGTCATTGTCCATGGTATTCCTGACAAGACGGAAGTGAAGGAAGGTGATGTTGTATCAGTCGACTGTGGAGTCAAGATGAATGGGTATTTCGGGGACGCTGCTTTTACCTTCGCTGTCGGCCAAATTAGCCCCGAAGTGCTTGACCTATTGGTAACCACTCGTGAATGTCTTGACCTGGCAATCCAACAGTCAGTGGCAGGCAATCGGATCGGAGATATTGGGTATGCTGTTCAGCAGCATGCAGAGGTCAATCATCATTACGGGGTTATCAGGGAGATGGTAGGGCACGGGATTGGTAAAAAGTTGCATGAGCCCCCTGAAGTTCCTAATTACGGTAAAAGAGGGAAGGGCCCCATGTTGCATGAAGGATTGACTATCGCCATCGAACCGATGATCAATTTTGGTACCCGTGAAGTGGTATTAAAGAAGGACGGCTGGACCCTGACAACAAGGGATTTAAAGCCTTCCGCCCACTATGAACACACGATTGCAATCCAAAAGTCAGCAGCAGATGTGCTTTCTGACCATAAAGTGATCGATCAGGCTATAAAAAATAATGTCAATTTGTCCGAAGTATGGATAAAAAGATAGATATTTGCACTCCAAAATCAAAAAATGGCAAAACAACAGGTCATCAAGCAAGATGGAATTATTGAAGAGGCCCTGTCAAATGCCATGTTCAGAGTACGCTTGGAAAACGATCATATGCTGATCGCCACGATCTCTGGAAAGATGCGGATGAATTATATAAGGATACTTCCAGGCGATAAAGTTTCTGTCGAAATGTCACCTTATGATTTGTCGCGGGGCAGGATAACATACAGGTATAAATAATTGACCTTTAGGTCATTAAATATAGAAAAAAATGAAAGTAAGGGCATCTATTAAGAAAAGGTCTGCGGATTGCAAGATCGTGCGGAGGAAGGGGAGACTCTATATTATCAACAAAAAGAATCCAAAATTCAAACAGCGTCAAGGCTGATTAAAACCAATTCAATTATGGCCAGGATAGCAGGTATAGATCTTCCAAGGAACAAAAGGGGCATTATCAGTCTTCAGTACATCTATGGTATCGGTGCAACCCGTGCCAAGAACATTCTTGAACAGGCTTCCATTAGCGAGCAGGTGAAAGTTCAGGACTGGACGGACGATAATGTGATGAATATCTCTCGCATCGTGCAGGAGCAGTTTAAAGTAGAGGGTGAACTCAGGTCAGAAGTACAACTTCAGATCAAGCGCCTCATGGACATCGCTTGTTACCGTGGTCTTCGCCACCGTAAGGGCCTTCCGGTTCGTGGTCAGCGGACCAAAACCAATGCCCGCACCCGTAAAGGAAAGCGCAAGACAGTTGCCAACAAGAAGAAAGTAACGAAATAATCAGATCCTGATTTCATATCTCTATAGAGTATTATGGCTAAGACAATTAAAAAAGTAGCTAAAAAGCGCAAAGTAAAAGTAGAAGCGGATGGAAAAGCATTCATTCAGGCTACTTTCAACAATATCATTGTGACGGTGACAAACCGCGCAGGGCATGTTATTTCCTGGGCTTCTGCCGGTAAGGCAGGTTTTAAAGGTTCCAAGAAGAACACACCCTATGCAGCACAGGTTGCAGCTTCAAGCGCCGCTCAGGAAGCATATGATGCCGGTATGAGATCAGCTGAAGTGTTTGTGAAAGGACCAGGTTCCGGACGTGAAGCCGCTATCAGGGCAATTGATGCCGTTGGGGTACGCGTTTCTAAAATCCAGGATTTGACTCCGGTTCCACACAACGGATGCCGTCCACCTAAAAGAAGAAGAGTCTGATATGCCATGTATATGGCTGAAGTAGTTTTAATTCCATCTATTCGAAATAATTATGGCAAGATATACCGGACCAACCACCAAAAAAGCCAGAGCCTTAGGCGAAATGATTTTTGGTTTCGACAAGAGCTTCGAGCGTAAAAAATACCGCCCGGGCCAACATGGCAACTCTAAACGTCGCCGTCAAAAATCAGAATACGCCCTTCAGTTGCTTGAAAAGCAAAAAGCAAAGTATACCTACGGTGTACTCGAGCGCCAGTTCCGTAACATTTTTGAAAAGGCAACTTCAAAGAGTGGTGTTACCGGTACGGTACTCCTCCAGTTACTCGAATCACGTCTTGACAATACCGTATTCCGACTCGGTGTAGCAAGGACACGAAGATCTGCACGCCAGTTGGTGTCTCACAAACACATCCTCGTCAATGGTGATCTGACATACGTTCCTTCTTACCAATTGAAACCAGGTGATGTAGTTACGGTCAGGACAAAGTCCCAGCACATCGAATTGATTACAGATAATATTGCAGCTAAACCAGATGTAAGGAAGTTCCCTTGGTTAGAGTGGAACCCGGATCGTATGGAAGGTAAGTTTTTAGCCTATCCTGAGCGTGATGATATCCCGGAGAAAATCAACGAGCAGCTGATCGTCGAGTTATATTCCAAGTAAAAACAATTGTGCGATGGTTATACCCTCTGATACAGGTGTAACCATCGTTCGCGATTATATTATTTCATTTAGAAATTACCTTTATGAGCATCTTGAATTTTCAAAAGCCAGATAAAATATTACTCCAGAAAGCTACTGACTTTCATGGCCAGTTCGAGTTTAAACCACTTGAGCCAGGATTTGGTCAAACCATTGGAAATTCACTTCGCCGGATTTTGCTCTCTTCACTCGAAGGGTATGCTATTTCTGCAATCCGCATTGCCGGTGTTGATCATGAATTCTCCTCTATCCCCGGTGTTGTGGAAGATGTAGTGGATATCATTCTCAACATCAAGCAGATTCGCCTCAAGAGTGCTGTTAAAGGAGATAAAGCAACAGAACACCAGATCTATATCACCATCAGCGGACAAGATGAATTCAGGGCCAAGGATATTGAGTCAAGGACCAATATGTTTAAAGTCATGAATCCTGAGTTGCTCATCTGCAAGATGGAGCCTTCTGTCAATCTCGAATTGGAGATGACCATCACCAAAGGAAGAGGATATGTTCCGGCAGAAGAAAACATGCCAGAGAATGCACCTATCGGAGTAATTCCGGTAGATGCTATTTATACGCCGTTGAAGAAAGTTTCTTACCACGTATCAAATACACGTGTTGGTCAGCGTACGGACTATGAGAAACTGAGTATTGAAGTAGAAACGGACGGCACGATCCATCCGGAAGAAGCCATCAAGGAAGCAAGCCGTATCATGATTCAGCACCTGATGCTGATCACTGATGAGCATATCACTTTCGATGATAAGGTAGGTAAGGAAGATGGTATCGTCAATGAGCATATCCTCAGCATGCGGAAGCTCCTGAAGACATCGCTCGAGGATCTTGATCTTTCTGTACGTGCGTACAATTGCCTCAAGGCTGCCAAAATCAATTCACTGGCTGAGTTAGTGAAGTTTGACACACACGAGCTTTTGAAATTCAGAAACTTCGGCAAGAAATCCCTGGTAGAAATTGAAGAACTTCTCCAGATCAAGGGCCTTACGTTTGGTATGGACCTGTCAAAGTATAAGCTGGACGAAGAATAATACAATCATCCATCAATAACAATTGCAGTAACCTCAGGCTTTTGCCGGGTGCTGCGGAGTCCATAAATCGTTAACCAATTTTTTTTAGGTCATGAGACACGGAAAAACAATAAACCACCTTAGCCGGAAAGCAGGCCATAGAGCTGCTTTGATGATGAACCTGAGCCTCGCGCTCATTCAGCACAAGAGGATCTTTACAACAGTGGCAAAAGCCAAAGCGTTGAAGAAGCACATTGAGCCTTTGATCACGAAGTCAAAAAGCAATACCACACACAACAGAAGGGTTGTTTTCTCGTACCTCAGCAATAAGGAAGCAGTGACTGAATTGTTCTCTACAGTGGCAGCCGCAGTGGCTACACGTCCTGGAGGCTACACTCGCGTTATCCGCACAGGTTTCCGTAAAGGTGACGGCGCGGAAATGGCTATGATTGAATTGGTCGATTTCAATGAGATCTACACCAATACCAAGAAACGCAGAAGCGAAAAATCAGCTGCCAGCGAAGCCAAGACACGTCGTACCAGAAGAGGAAAGGGTAAGGCAGTGGCTGCGGCTACCGCGCCAGCTGCTACAAACACTGCAGTAGACGCGACTGAGGAAGAATAGCAAATTATTAATCCAGATATAAAGAAGGCCGGACGATAGTTCCGGCCTTCTTTGTTTCGCACAAAGCCTTCCAATAGTTTGCAGGACTAGGTAGCTGGCTGCTTCCTGACATCGGCACTTGGTCGGATTGAAGCTTCCAAATCAGGCACGGAGGCCAATCAATGCGATGATTTGCGACCGATTACATTTTTTCCTATATATTTGACCCCCTGAATGTAAGTGTTAAACACATGCCATCTGATTCAGCGGCCCAAAAAGCCATCCTCCTCTTAGAAGACGGAACATATTTCGAAGGTAAAGCCGCAGGCTATCCAGGTACAGCGACCGGTGAGATTTGCTTCAATACCGGCATGACCGGTTATCAGGAAATTTTTACTGACCCGTCCTATGCCGGGCAGATCCTGGTGACAACACATGTCCACATAGGTAATTATGGGATTAAGGATGTCGAGGTTGAAAGCGGTCATATCCAGATCAATGCTTTGGTTTGTAAAACCTTCATGGATGAATACAGCCGCGCCATGGCTGACAAATCTATTCAGGCCTATTTCGAGGAGCAGCAGAAGCTTTGCATCTATGGAGTCGATACGCGCGCGATCGTGCGCCACATCCGAAGCAAAGGGGCAATGAACGCCATTATCAGCAGCGAGGTCACCGATCTAAATGAATTGAGAAAATTGCTTGATGCAGTGCCTTCTATGGAAGGTCTTGAACTGAGCTCGAGCGTCACCACCGAACAGCCATACGTGGTTGGGAAAAGTGATGCGCCCGTTCGCGTTTCCGCAATCGATTATGGGATTAAGACCAACATTCTGAGATGTCTTACTGAAAGAGGATGCATAGTTAAAGTATTCCCGGCAACAGCCACCTATGAAGAAATCATGGCTTTCCACCCTCATGGGGTGTTTCTGTCAAATGGACCTGGTGATCCAGCTGCAATGGGGTATACCCATGGCGTGATTAAGAAGGTTGTTGATTCAGGAATGCCATTGTTTGGTATTTGCCTGGGGCACCAACTCCTTGCGCTCTCCCAGGGCATTTCTACCTACAAAATGCATCACGGTCACAGAGGAATCAATCATCCTGTGCTCAATGTATTGACGGGCAGATCAGAGATTACCAGCCAGAACCATGGCTTTGGCGTTTCTCCGGAAGCCATGACAAAGCAAAAGGATATCGTTGAAGTGACGCATCTGAATCTCAATGATCAGACAGTTGAAGGCCTCAGGGTAGTTGGTAAACCAGCTTTCTCCGTTCAATATCATCCCGAATCCTCCCCAGGCCCGCATGATTCAAGATATCTGTTCGATGAGTTTATTCAATCAATGTCTTCCACAAATTAACAACCCACAATTCACCACTCACCACTCACAATTCACAACTCACAATTCACAATAATGAGCGCTATCGTA
>Ga0209063_1001262_pt1 | contig 13354 bp, 11 predicted proteins | sample KloWWTmeKNB19Kit_FD_187177 | JGI IMG/M metagenome (GOLD analysis project Ga0209063, IMG submission 187177) | Active sludge microbial communities from Klosterneuburg, Austria, studying microevolution and ecology of nitrifiers - Klosterneuburg... | ecosystem: Engineered > WWTP > Aerobic digester >...
GAGCAGGACGATGAAGTTCCTGGTGCCTCCGCACAAGGTGGAACGCTCAACTGCACGATCAGTGAGATCATGTTGGTGGGCACCGGCAACGGCAGCTTCGCATGGAGCGGCCCGAACGGCTTCACCAGCACGGCACAGAACCCAACGGTCGGCATGGCAGGTACCTACAACCTGACCGTTACCGGCGCGAACGGTTGCACCAGCACGGCTTCTGCTGTGGTGGATGCAGACATTACCGTTCCATACGTAAGTGCGAGCGGTGGTGCGATCACCTGTACCAACCAGACTGTGATCCTCAATGCCAACGGTAACGGCGATTTCCTCTGGACGGGTCCGAACGGTTTCACCAGTACCTCACAGTTCCCGATGGTCAGCGTGGCTGGTACCTACACGGTCACGATCACAGCGGCCAATGGATGCACCAACTCGGCAACGACCACCGTGTCCAACGAGGCCAACGCTCCGGAGTTCGTGGCCGATGGTGGCGATCTTCCGTGCGAAGGAGGTTTCGTTGTGATGACCCTGTTCACGGACGCATCGAACCCGACCTTCAGTTGGAGTGGCCCGGATGGTTTCACCAGCACCGAACAGGAGCCGGTCGTGACCGCACCTGGCATCTATAATGTTGTGGTCACCACAGCCAATGGATGCAGCAGCACGGCCAACGTGTGGGTGTACAGGAATGACTGTGGGGACAAGTGCCCACCCATGATCTCGGAATGCCCTGCGGATATCACTGTGGAGTGTTCGGCGGACTATTCTCCAGAAGCTCTGGGTGGCATGCCGACCTTCCGTGAGGATGACGGAAGCGGCTATTACGACGATAAGGGCAAGAAGTGTCCCGAGATCATCAATACGGGATGGACGGACGCGTACATCAGTTACTGCCCGTTCGTGATCCAACGCACCTTCTATGCTGTGGATGAAGTCGGCACCACCGAAACATGCGTACAACTCATCACCATACATGATGAAGTGGGACCTGTATTCGAGAACACTCCTGCTGACCGTACCATCTCGTGTGATTTCGATATGGACAACTTCCAACTCCCTGCAGTATGGGCGTTCGATGAGTGTACCAAATCCGTGACCGAGACCTTCCACAGCCAAGTGGTGATACCGGGGGATTGCGCGAACGAGTACGTGCGGGTACACACCTGGACATCCACGGACTACTGTAGCAACACGAGCACCTTCGTTTGGAATGTGAATGTGGTGGATGATGAGGCACCGGCCTTCCAATGCCACCCACAGGACATGACCGTGTACGAGGTTGATATTCCGGAACCACCGACGTGCAACGTGATCGACAACTGCGATCCGGAGGTGATGATCGCCTACACCGAGACCGTTGAGGCCGTCGACGATAAGGAGTACATCATCGTGCGCCATTGGACAGCCACCGATGCCTGCGGGAATTGGTCGGAGCAAGACCAGTCCATCACGGTGATCAGTAAGAAGGGGGATGGCGGCCAGATCGATCCGAAGATGTTGGTCACCGTAGCTCCTAATCCATTCCGCGATCAGTGCTTCATCACCTTCGAGGCGAAGGAAGAAGGCAAAGCCGTGGTGCTGATCACCGATCCGCAAGGTCGCGTGGTGAGTGAGGCCTTCAACGGTGTGGTATCGAAAGGTCAGCCGACACGCGTAGCATTCACACCGGTGGAGAACGGAAGTGGCTTCTACCTCTATCGGATCCAGATGAATGGTAAAGAGGTCCATGGCCGGATGATCTACCAGCCGTGATCGACCCGAACTGAACGTTCGAAGCCCCTGCCCTCACGGCGGGGGCTTCGTCCTTTCGGGAGGTGCTACTTTTCGCCCGTGGAAACGGAACAACCGCTCGCCGAACGACAACGGCCTCGAAGTCTGGATCAAGTGGTCGGCCAAGAACACCTGGTCGGTGCCCAAGGCGTATTGGCGAAGGCCTTGGACGGTGGTATCCTACCAAGCATGGTCCTTTGGGGTCCGCCCGGCGTGGGTAAAACAACACTGGCACGGTTGATCGTACAAGGTCTTGGTCGCGACTTCCACGCACTCAGTGCGATCAATAGCGGGGTGAAGGATGTGCGTGAGGTGATCGAAAAGGCCAGTGGCGGCGGACTATTCACGCGAAGTGCCGTACTCTTCATCGACGAGATCCACCGGTTCAGTAAGGCCCAACAGGACAGTCTGCTCGGGGCCGTGGAAAAGGGTATTATCACGTTGATCGGTGCCACCACTGAGAATCCCAGCTTCGAGGTGATCCCGGCGCTCCTCTCCCGCTGTCAAGTGTATGTGCTTCAGCCTTTGGGAGAAGAACATCTCCTGGAATTGCTCCAGCGTGCCATGGCCAATGATGCCACACTTCAGACGTTGAAGATCGAGATCCGCGAGACCGATGCATTGATGCGTGCGAGTGGTGGCGATGCGCGGCGTTTGCTGAACACCTTCGAATTGTGTGTGCTTTCCGCCCAACGGAACGCTACGGACGGGTCGGTGGTGATCGATGACGCTTTGGTGAAGCATGTCGTACAGAACAACGCGGCGCGATACGATAAGCAGGGTGAGCAGCATTACGATATCGTCAGTGCGTTCATCAAAAGCATCCGTGGCAGCGATCCAAATGCCGCTGTGTATTGGCTGGCGCGTATGGTGGAAGGCGGTGAGGATGCGCTCTTCATCGCACGGCGCATGGTGATCCTGGCCAGTGAGGATATCGGGAACGCAAACCCGAATGCCTTGCTCATGGCAACCACCAGCATGCAAGCTGCTCAATTGATCGGTTGGCCAGAGAGTCGTATCATCCTAAGCCAATGTGCGATCTACTTGGCCTGTTCCCCGAAGAGCAATGCCAGTTATCTGGCCATTGTGAATGCCCAGGCCGCCGTGCAACGGACCGGGGACCTATCGGTACCACTGGCATTGCGGAATGCACCCACCAAGTTGATGAAGGAATTGGGGCATGGCAAGGAGTACTTGTACAGCCATGACGGTGAAGGCCACTTCGTGGAACAAGAATTCATGCCCGATGTGCTCCGTGGCACGGCCTTTTATCGACCAGCAGCCAACCCCAAAGAACAGGAATTCGCAGCGCGTTTAGAGCAACTCTGGAAAGGAAAGTACAGCAAAGAATAAGCGACGGTCAATGGCTGCGCTCAGTCTCCAAGTAGCGCTTATGCATGTCGTAGATGATCCCGAGACTAACGCAAAGACCACCGACCGCTTGTTCGAACATTTGCCAAAGCACGTCCGCTACCACGTGTACCATTCCCCCTTTCGCGAAGGACATCCCCAGCACGAAAATGACGAGGTAGACCACGAAACCGACGATGGATCCGACCAGGCCAGAAGCAAGCGGGAAGCCGTGTTTCAACGAGATCCATTCGTGTTGAAGCGCTGTATGTACCGCGAAGGTCAGTGCGAATCCGAGGAGCATGTACACCACGCCAGCAAGGGTGAAATACAAAGTCATGGGAACGGAGAGTTCATCCAGATCGCGCAGGGCCAATCCGTGCCAAAGCCAAGAGATCAGGTACATGACCGCACCCGAAAGCAGCGCCGGCAGAAGAATATGTCGTCTAAGTAGCATGCACTCGTTCCGCAGGTCCAAATTTACAGTTTCCACATTGGGCAACACCCAAAGGGAATGGTGACTAGCACGTACTTTGCCCCTTGAATGGAAAACGCGCCCACCTCGCATCGGGTTGCCTTGCTCGGGCTTCTATTTCTTTCAACATTGACCGGTTGTCGCAAGGATGTAGGACCCGCCCAGTGGGACATCGACGTGCTGGGCCCCTTGTTCACAACGCGATTGACCATTGCGAACCTGATCCCCGATTCGTTGCAGCAGATCGGGAGCAATGGAGCGATCACCCTGGTGTATTCCGAGGAGCTCTTCACCTTGGAACTCGACACCCTACTGTCGATCCCGGACACCTTGTTCCGTTACCCGTACGCCTTTCCACTTCCACCGGGTGATACGTTCGACCTGCCAGCCGGATTCCCCGTCATCAGCGAAAACAACTTGATCCGGTTCAACCTAGCCGATCTTCAACTCCGTGACCTCCACATTCGCGAAGGGACCTTGGAATTGCACATGCGGAACAAGATCGGTAGTCGGGTGAATGGCTCGTTCGGCCTGCCTGGTGCACAGTTCAGTGACGGATCGAATACACTGGTCACCTCCGTGGATGCCGGTTCGCCGAGTTCACCTTCCTTCTCCACATTGGTCCGTGACCTTTCGGGTGCGCGATTCGATCTGCGCGGGCCGACATTCTCCGATGTGAACACGCTAGCCAGTTCGGTATCTGCGGAATTGGACCCCACGGGTTCAGGGGCGGTGGTCACGAATCAGGACAGTGTGGTCATCGAAGCCAGCTACCGAAGCATCGTTCCCAGTTATGCGCGGGGCTATTTCGGGAATCGGTCCGTGGAGAGTGGAGAGGTACGCACGCCTTTCAGTCTCTTCGAGGATTTCGTTTCAGGCACGTTGGATCTGGACCAAGTGCAATTGCGACTGCACGTAAAGAACGGTGTTGGTATGGACATCCGCATTCGATTGAACGAGTTCCAAGCCGTGAACACGAGGACCGGTGCAACGGTGGACCTGATGGGTTCCATCATGCAGGGACCGATCAACCTGAACCGTGCGTTGGATCACGGAGGTGGCCCCACTCCTACCCTGTACGAACGTACACTGGACAATACCAACAGCAATGTGGATGCGTTCGTCGAAACGTTACCGAACGAATTGCTCTACAACGTGGATGTGGAATTGAATCCACTCGGGAACATCAGCAATGGCAACGATTTCGTGTATTACGAAAGCGCTGTCTCGGCCGAATTGGATCTGGAGGTACCCTTGTCCCTCATCGCCACCGATCTGGTATTGGAGAACATCGTGAAACCGGATCTGCCGGGTACGGCAGAGCATCCCTTGCTTCAAAACGGTACCATGCATTTGTTCGCCACCAACGGATTTCCTTTCGCAGCGAACGTGATCCTGGACATCGTGGACCTCGATCGCAATGTGCTGAGCAGCGCGCCGGTTTCAGGAGGCATCACAGCCGGTGTGTTGGGTGCAGGCCAGACCGTAACGGCCACCACCAATTCCGAGATGCATGTGGACCTGACCGAAGAACAGATCGACATGCTGTACGGCGATGGAAGATTCCGCATCCGTGTCGTTTTCAACACAGCGGACCAGACCGAACATGTCCAACTGTTGGAGCGGTATGCCATGGATCTTCAATTCACCGTTGGAGCGCGGTATATGGTGAATGGTGGCGAGTAGATCCTTCCTATTTGTTCTTGCCGCTTCAGCTGCGCTATTCGGTGCATCGCAGCCCTTCGTATTGCCCCAAGAACCAGGTGTGGACCTGAACGCGGGTTGGGACCATACACTTACGGTTTCGGGGATCTTCGACTACAACGCGAACACGATCCGTAACGAATTGCCAATGGCCATCTATCGCGGTGGCTACTTGGAGCGCGAGTTGCGACAACGGTCCCTGGATGCCCTTTCCTCCAAGCACAATGCGGCAGGTTATGCTTTGGGTGGTCGCCTTACATGGACCGGTCCAGCGTGTTGGGAACGTTTGCCGGGATGGCGTCCACGGATCGATATTGCGCACCACGAACAAGGTGGCTTGCGGTTCACGGCGGATCAGTATGAACTCACCTTCTTCGGGAACGCACCTTTCGAGAACGAGCAAGCGATCCTCTCTCCTTCGGCGTTCACGCAAGTGAGATACCAGACCGTTGGCTTCGGCACGCAGCACACGCGTTCGGGATCCTTCTTGCGGTTGGATGTCGTCCGCGGCCAGTCCTACCAAGCCGTGGATGTACGGTGGGCAAGCCTGTTCACCGGTGAGGATGGCCGCGTTCTACGATCGGCGCTACTGGGCGACTACTACGCAAGCGATACCGCAGGCAGTGGGTTGGACCGTACCAACGGGGTGGGAATGGCCATCGCAGGTAGATGGAATACGGACCTGCGCGTTGGGAAGCGAAGTGTTGCGTTCAGTGCATGGTTGGAAGACTTTGGCTTCGTCGGTTGGAATGGGAATTCGGTGCGCATCCATAAGGACACGCTGATCCGCTTCACTGGATTCGACGTGGAGAATGTGTTCGAACTGGACCATGTGCTTCTCGGCGAGGATGAGCTGTTGGACACCTTCGGATCACGCTATCGAACGGGGGCATTCACAAAGCTTCTTCCCTTTCAAGTTGGCATCCAGGCCGTGCTTCCGCTCGGGGAACGTTGGAAGGTGGGGCTCGCTGTGGACCATCGTCATTTGCCGGGCTATGTTCCACAAGCCATGCTCCTAGCAAGTCGGCGAGTCGGTATGCGAACACAACTCGGCACTACACTGAGCTACGGTGGTTTCGGAGGGATCCGCTGGGGATTCGGCGTGAAACATCGATTCGGGCAGCATGTGCTGCTGAGTGCATCCACGCCCCAAATTCCGGCTTTCGTTCTGGGGTCCGTCGGAGGTCTGGGGCTCTGGCTCGGTGTTTCCGTTGCATTCTGATCCTTCACTGACTCGTAGGGCGACCTTCCGTTGTCGGACTTGATGAACAACGACCTACCCTACTTTTAGCAGATGAGTTGGTTCATTTTGGTGATCGCTGGCCTTTTCGAAGTGGGCTTTGCCACGTGTTTGGGAAAGGCCAAGGAAGCATCGGGAACGGCTGCCACCTGGTGGATGGTCGGCTTCTTCGTGTGCCTCGCGGTCAGCATGTACCTCTTGTACAAAGCCACGCAAACCTTGCCGATCGGTACAGCATACGCTGTGTGGACCGGCATTGGCGCGGTGGGCACGGTCATCGTCGGCATCGTTGCATTCAAGGAGCCAACGGACCTGTGGCGCATCGTTTTCCTCTGCACGTTGATCGCAAGCGTGGTCGGACTGAAACTCGTTACGCACTAGCGGTCGTTCGTGAACAGTAGTGTGGGACCGGCGAAGTACACCCTGCGGTGTGCAACTTCGCATTCATGAAGATCGCCATTGTCGGATGCGGAAACATGGGGCATGCTTATGCACGCAGTTTCCGGAAGTACGGATTGCTCGGTGCGGATGAATTGGAGCTGGTCATTCGCAGCGAAGACCGTCGTGCGCAATTGGAAGGCTTGGGTCGGATCTCCACTTCCGTTGGTGCAACGGTGGGCGCCTGCGACCTGGTGATCCTCGCTGTGAAACCGCAGGACCTACAAACCGTTGCCAAGGACCTTGCAGCTGTATTGCGGGATGATCAAGTGCTGCTTTCGATCATGGCCGGGATCACCATCCCTCGGTTGCAGGAGGTGTTGAAGCACCGCACCGTGGTGCGCGCCATGCCCAATGCGCCTGCGCAGATCGGCATGGGCATCACGGCCTATGCAACGGGTGCGGAACTCAGCATGCTGCAAACCGTGATGGTGGAGCAACTGTTGAACAGCACGGGACGGGCTGTACACTTGGAGGATGAATCGCACTTGGATGCGGTGACCGCTTTGAGTGGCAGTGGACCTGCCTACTTCTTCAAGATCGTGCAGAGCATGATCGATGCAGGAATGGAGCTCGGTCTGGCTCCTCACGTGGCGAATGCCTTGGTGAAACAAACCATGCTCGGTAGTTATCACTTGATGGAACACGCCGATCGATCACCGGAGGAACTGATCAAAGCGGTCATGAGCAAAGGCGGGACCACCGAAGCGGCCTTCAAGGTCTTGGCGAACGAGGATCTCGGCGGGGTCCTTCAGCGTGCCATCGGCGCTGCGTGCGCCCGATCCACGGAATTGTCCACTTCCTGATCACAATACCTTCACCTCCGTGCGCCGGTTCTGGGCCTTCCCGGCCTCGGTGTCGTTGGTCGCGATCGGCATGGTCTCGCCGTAGCCTTTCGCCGTGATCCGCTCGGCATCGATGCCCTTCGATACCACGAATTCGCGCACTGCCTTTGCACGCTGATCGCTCAATGTGAGGTTGGCGGAATCCGCACCGACGTTGTCCGTATGGCCTCCCAATTCGATCCGAAGACTTGGGTTGTTCTGCAACAGCTTCACCAACTTCTCCAGCTCGGTATTCGAAGCGGGCAAGAGTTCCGCACTCGCCGTATTGAAGAAGATGTTCCTCAATGCGATGGAAGATCCCGCTGTAAGCGCACTCAAAGGCACATCCAGGGTGATCGGATCATTGGGTGTGCCCGCCGCTACGTCGTAGTTCTGTGAGAAGAACAGATATCCGGATGCACTTGCATTGAGTGCATAGGATCGGCCGCTGGGCAAGCAGACGAGGAACTCTCCGGTCTTTGGGTCGCTGTAGGTTCCTGTTGCCAACTCACCGGTGGCGAGGTCGAAGAGTTGTACATCGGCTTCCACGGAAGCGTCCGTCAACTTATCGTACACACGGCCTCGGATGTATGTGATCGGCAACGGACGTGCTTCGGGGTAGAGTGCAAAGCTGTACAGATCCAGATCGCCCAACCCACCGGGTCGGTCGCTCGCGAAATAGGCGATGTCGCCTTGTGCGTTCACCAGAAGACTGTTCTCATCCGAACCGGTGTTGATCGGATATCCGAGGTTCAACGCAGGCCCCCATGAACCATCGGCCTGTTTCCGGCTCATGTAGATGTCCAGACCTCCGAAGCCCGGGTGCCCGTTGCTGCTGAAGTACAACGTTCGTCCATCGGGATGGATCTGCACGCTTTCCTCTTGCATGGGCGTGTTGATGTTCGGCCCCAACTTCTCCGGCTTGCTCCAGGTCCCATCATCGCCCATCGTGGTGGTCCAGATGTCCATGCTCTTGATGCCGTCCCTGGCCACCGAGCCACGGATGTAATAGATGGTGCGCCCGTCGCTCGCCATGCTGGGTTGCGTTTCCCAATGACTGGAGTTCACCGGTGTTCCCAAGTTCTGCGGTACGCTCCACCGATCACCGATGCGACGGCTGATGAAGAGGTCGCAGCTGCCTTCGCCTTGCAAGGAACCACCGTAGGACCCATCCGCCAACGCGCATTTGGTGAAGATCAAGAATCGCCCATCGGGACTGAGTGTCCCGGCACCTTCGTTGAATGCTCGGGTGTTCACCACGGGCAAGGGGATCGAGCTCTTCCAATTGCCGTCGATATCACGGCGGCTCACGTAGAAATCCTCCTGCATACCCCATGGCTGGATCTCAGGTGCTTTCACTCTTCGGGTGTAGATCAAGGTGCCGTCATCCGCAGTGATGCACGGATAGTACTCGGGATCCTCGCTATTCACGTTCGGCCCGAGGTTCACGGGTTCGAAGGGCACTGGCTGCTGAATGGCACGTGCTGCGAACGCACAATTCTCCAGCCCAAGCTTCGCCCTTGCCTTGCGAAGCGGCTCCTCTTCCTGGGCGATGTAGGCCTTGTAGTTCTTCTCCGCTTGGTCGTAGTCGCCACGTTTGAATTCGAGGTCGGCCAAGTGAAGTCGCCCTACCGGAAAGAAATTCGGCGCAGCCGCGATCACCTCCCGGTAGCGTTGGATCGCCACGTCATCCTTGCCTTGTTGTTCGGCGATCTCGGCCAGCATGATCCGCGGCTCGACGAAATTCGGGTCGGCATCCGCAGCTTTGGTGAACTCACTTTCGGCGCACTCCCACTTTCGTGCTCGCATGCAATCAGAGCCGCTTTCGTATCGTTTGATCGCCGTCTTGTCCGTGGTGGAATATCCTCCGGGTTGGGCGAAAGCAGGTTGCAGGAGGCAAAGGCAGGTGGCAAGAAGAGCCAACTTCGCCGAAAAAGATCGGATCGCCCTAACAACTAACAACTGACAACGAACAACTGCATTCAGTCCAAAACTCATCACGGGATATTCAAGTACTTGTGGGTCTGCAGGGAAATGCGCCACCGGGGATGCGCTTTCACGTGCTCCACGATCAACGGCATCATCTCGTCGCGTTTGCTCCATTCTGGTTGAAGGAAAAGTGCGCAGTTTGGATCCAACCGGTGAACATGTTCTTCGGCCCAAATAAGGTCGTGCTTGTTGTACACGATCACCTTCAATTCATGCGCGACCGGGAATACTTCCTGTAATGGCGTCTTGAATTTCTTCGGACTGAAGCAGATATGGTGCCAATCTCCGGTGACCGGATGTGTACCGCTGGTCTCGATGTGTGTGCGGAATCCGACTTCACGTAACGCGCTCGTCAATGGGGCGAGATCGTGCATCAGTGGTTCACCGCCGGTGATCACAGCGATCCGGGCTGGGTTCTTTGCAGCTTCCTCGACGATCGCTTCGACGGAGAACTTCGGATGTGCATCGGCATCCCAACTTTCCTTTACATCGCACCACGTGCAGCCGACGTCGCAGCCTCCCAATCGAATGAAATGCGCAGCCTGACCTGTGAAGAGCCCTTCGCCTTGAACGGTGTAGAACGCCTCCATGACAGGGAATAACGTGGACATGGCCGCAAAGGAACGGAAAGGAGTGGCGAGTGATGAGTAGCTTGTACGGAGTGGCGAGTATGGAGTGGCGAGTGGCTAGTGGCCAGTGCTGACCGAAGGAGCACTCACCACTCGCTATCAAAAAAGAAAAGCCCACACAGGGCCACGTTCAAGGAACCCATGGTATCACATGGGCGGGATCGCGATGATGGCTTCCGTAATCCTCTTGTCTCCGAAGAGAGCGCCCGAAGGCGTTGAGGCCCGCCGTACACCACCGAGGGTGCGATCCCTGATGGAAATTGTTGGTTCCAATGAACAGATGGCCTGTATGGGCTTCGCGTTGACACCCTTGCGGGTGATGGATGCTTATTCAGGTCCGATGGAAAGAACGCTGCTGGTACGAATGTAATGGCCAGAGCCAGCGAATGCAAGGAATGGTGGAAAACTCTTCCGCACCGTGCCGTATCATTGCCAGCTTGTAAACAACGCCACATGCCGACCACCTTTTCCTATTTGTCCAGTGCTCTTCTCGTCTGCACGATCGTGCCATTCGCGGCTGCACAATTGCCGGATCACCGGTACGAGTTCATTCCGTTGGAAGAAACCACGGAGTACAAAACGCTACACCTGGAGTGGAGCGAGGACGCAGCCAATGATCGGTACATGGTGCACATGGAGAAACCAGTGACAGGAAAGGGCTCCGACCAATTTCACCTGTATCTGTATTCGCGGGAAACAGGGACCATGGTCTCCAAACTGAACTTCGGAGAGGACTGGGCCAAAGGGCGTGGGTTCGACGATATCCTCTTTCTGAACGACCGACTGTACGTGACCTCGGAAGATGTGAACTACAAGACCGGAAAGGTGGATTTCGTCGCACAGGAGTTCGCACTTCCCGAGCTCGCTCTGAAGGGCGAACCCATCACCTTTGCGACGATCAACTTCAACCCCAAGGGGCTGACCTGGGATCGGCGCCGTTCCGAGACCTTTCTGGAAAGCCCGGATGGTGAGCACATCGTCTTCTACTACGACCGGATCAAGACCCAGGAGAATGAACAGTTGGTCTTGCTCTTCATGATGGATGGCAACATGCAGCCGGTATCACAGAATGCCTATCGCATTCCGTACGAGTCGGATAAGATCGTGACCGCGGGTGTAGAGGTGAACAACAACGGAATCGTGTATGCCTTGATGACCTCCAAGTTCAAGAACCGGCCGATCACCAACAAGGAGATCAACTACAGTTATGAGTTGGTGGGTATGTCCGGCGAGACCATGGTGAGCAAGCCGATCGAATTTCCGGAAGGATACACCGCATTGAAGGCGAACCTCGTGTTGAACGGGGATGCGCCCCGTGTGGGTGGATTCTTCGTGGAACCCGACCAATCCATCAAGGAAACGGCCGGGCATTTCATCCTGGATCTCGATGAGCAGTTGGCAGGCGTCGGCGAACTCGTCACCCATCGGTACCCGTCACCATTGGACTATCAGTTGATGCGAACGGACCTGCTTCAGCGCGCCGATGGTGGATGTTATCTGATCGGTGGTTCTTGGGAAGTTTCCGCAACGGCCATCCAAGAAAAGCTCCTTGTCGTGAATTCCATCAGTGCTGATGGGACCAACGAATGGACCACGCGGATCCCACGGCGATTGAAGACGAACGACATCTACGAGGACCATGGATACATGACCATGCTTACGAAGGACAAGCTCATGGTATTGATGCCGGATGATGAGGACAACCTGCCCCGATACCGTTCGGGCGAGGAGCCGAAACTGATGACAGCGACGAAGCGTGTGCTCATCACCGTTGGCTTCTCAGATACCGGAAAAGCGGAATTCGCTTCGTTCGAGGACAAGGGACCTTTCAAAGCATATTCGGGCAATTTCTTGACCACCGCCAATGTGAACAGGGATAGCCAGGTGTGCTTGGCCAGAAAGACGGATGGCAAGAAATCCGAACTCTGGGGATTCCTGTACTTGAATTTCAAGGACTAGGTCGGAGCATATTCGAAGCGGATCAGGAATTGGCCTCCGCTCTTATCCGTCCCCCTTCTGCCCCACGAAGTGGTCTTCCTTGTCCTCGAATAGGATGTTGAAGGTGGTGAGGCTGCCGTAGCAACGCGTGATGTATTGCTGCAACTCCACCTTGTCCTGTTCGCTCAGGGCGCTGTGCGCGTTGATCTTCTGCTCCAACACACGGAACCGATCCCGGATCATCACGATCTTGTGGAAGAAGTCGTCGATGGGCAGTTCCTTGCTCTTGAGCGACGCATCCTTCGGGTGCATTGCGAGCATTCCTCCTTCATAGCGGCGTGCCATTTCGACCGGGCGCTGGGGGGACTGCATCTCCTCCAGCACCTCGCGCAAGCAGTCCTGCACGTGTTCCAGATCCAATGGGACCTTCTCCACTTCCGCTCCCGGAGCGATGACCTCCAAGCCTTCGAAACTCCGACTGATGGGTTGCTCGCCGTGTTCCTGGAAGAAGACGTGGATGGTGCGCGGGTCCAGGTCGTAGATCACACCAATGCCCATGGACGGATGTTTCACGCGAGCGCCGATGCTGATGTCGTAGTATTCCATAGTTGTGGGATGGATCACAAAGAAAGCCGATCACAGGGAGCAGTGATCACTTCGTAATGCGCACCACCGGATAGCGTCGGTAGTTCGGTTCGAAATACGGCGACCGCTGGTAGACGAAGTAGAGCTGCGCCCAGTCGTCCTTGGCAAAGGCGGGGTCGGCGTTTCGCTTGGCTTCGAACGCGGCCTTCAACGCCGCGTCCTTGACCAAGAGGTCCGCTGCGATGTCCTCGAAGACGTAATCGCTGAACCATTCCTTCTGTTGGAGCATGGTGTCGAAGAAGCCCCACGCGAAGTAGCTGTCCGCGCATCGTGGCTCCAGGATCTCCATCACCAATTGGTCGGTTGGGTGGCCCATAGGAACCAGAACATCGCCAGGCCGACCAGTGACCTCTTCGCG
>Ga0209063_1001263_pt1 | contig 13348 bp, 10 predicted proteins | sample KloWWTmeKNB19Kit_FD_187177 | JGI IMG/M metagenome (GOLD analysis project Ga0209063, IMG submission 187177) | Active sludge microbial communities from Klosterneuburg, Austria, studying microevolution and ecology of nitrifiers - Klosterneuburg... | ecosystem: Engineered > WWTP > Aerobic digester >...
CAGGGATAGGCATGATGGCAACGGCCAACAACATGGATCAAGGGTGGGCCTCATCCTTGGTTCATGGCTGGAGTCCTAATGCCTGAAAAAAACTTTACGTTATGCTTGTTTTTAACATAGAATAAGTCTTCGCCTCGAGACCCTGCGCACTCCTGGTGCCGTTCGGATAGTTGCCCCGTCACAGATGCAGGTCATCTCGGTTAACCATGCAGCGGCCTAAGGTGTTCTTCCCAGACTACAAGAACCAGTGATCCAAGCTAGCGTTGTGCGGTCTAATTGTCAACGAGCAATTTGGTTTGGAGCACACTACCACGCGCACTGCAGCGGATTAGGTACAACCCATTCCCGAGCGCGGGAAGGTCCAAGATCGAACCGTTTGAAAGGTTTGAATACTGTGCCACGCGCCGACCTGCAGAGTCGAACAGTTCAACTTCTTGGATAAGCGCTACTTCCTTCGGCATTTGGATCGAGACCTGCGTTGAGCAAGGATTCGGATAAAGATCCAAGCGACCCGCTGACGAGAGCTCTTCAACACCGAGGTTGAATTCCGGAGTGCAATCGACGGCGAAGTCATTGGGCGATAAGTACCGTCCGATCAAGAAATCACCATAATAAAAACTCGTCATATAAACACGGCCGACCGCGATGATCCTATCGGCATTGTCCAATGTCATTCCCGTAAACGTCGTTGGAGTGTTTAATGCACTATCAATCGTCTCTAAGTGTACACCTGCCGTACCGAACGAAGCATCCAGGACACCGTTCGGTTCGAGCCGCGCAAGGGTTGCCTGACTCAAATTGTCATATCCATCCCCGCCACCACAAACCAATACCCTGCAATCCGCTTGCACCCTGATCTCGTTCACGGCTTCATCGACCCCCAAGAAATTCAGCACAACAACACCGTTCTCATTCCATGTTGTATCAAGTATGCCGTTCCACTGGTAACGCAGTACGACTGCCTCGTTACCATTGGTCTGCGAACCACCCACTAAGATGCGGTGTTCGCTATCGATGGCAATGCTGTGCAGCTCGTCGTTGAAATTGCTTAACGAGCGGGTGGTCCAACCAGTGCCAGCGAAAGTGGTATCCAACGTGCCGGCTGCGCTGAATCGCGCGACCAATATGTCGCTACCGGTGTTACCGGCCACGGTGTATGTGGTTGTGGCGGTGTCGAAAGCAATACAATTGAAGGAGGAGCTGCTCGCGAGGGCCTCCATCAAAACCCTACCATTCGTACCAAAAGACCCATCATATGTACCATCTTCAGATAATCGCCAGATCGCTCCATCACTGCCGTAACTTCCTGAACATAGCAAGCGGGCTTGGTCATCCCATACAATTTGTGTGATCCCATTCGCGATCGATCCTTGTTCAACAACGCGGCCATTTACACCGAACGTACTGTCAATGATCCCATCCTGAGTGAAGCGGCATATAGCAGAACGAGAATCCGAACCACCACCCAGATAAAGCCGATCCACACCGTCAACGATCAGTGATACACCACGGTCATTCGAAGCAAGCGAAATGTCCAGTCTACTACTTCCATCAACACCGAAAGTTGAGTCCAGTAGACCGGAAGTCATGAACCCGGTCATCCCGCAATTCCATCCATTCCCGCCCGCACCGCTTGCAAACCACCCTCCGACAACAATGCGCCCGGTGCTTTGAATGGTCACATCTTCAGCTACATCAGTCGCACCAAAGGAGAAGCCATTGAAATCGAAATTGTTCCAGCTTGTCATGTTGAACGTAGAGTCCCGCTGAGCTAGGAGATCGCCTAGTCCCAAAAGGGTAAGTGCAGTAAGTACTGTGGTCTTTACAGAGAGAGGTTTCATGGTTGGTTCTATAAGTTAGCAGGCAATGTAATCACATAATTCCTAGAGCATCTACCATCTCAAAGTGCTTGATCTATTGAACTGTCTCAGGGGTCTCCCACGCTTTTAGACCACCGCAGGGTCTGTCCGGGTTTTGGCGGACGACCCTGGTGTCAAATGCCTTTGGCGCATTGAAACACCGTTTCAATCTGCTACTACGAACTGACCTTGACCGACCACCTCGCCTTGAACATTGAAGCAACGGAAATGGTATGCTCCCACCGCATAATCTGCGGTGTTCAGGTGTATGATGTCGACCTTCTGTGTATTAAGTCGGTTTACTACTTCTCCTGTAGCGTTGAGTATTTCAACACGGACAGCCGCTACTTCATTTGGGCGGATACTTACCATGCCGGTCAAGGATGGTACGGGGTAAGCCAGAGCTTCTGTGGGTTCCATCGTTCCATTCAACACTCCTGTTTGGCTAGTGCTTGAATTGTACAATGCGTAATCGCCATCACCGGATGTTTCAGCAACTACTGCCGGAAGCCCATTCTGAACGTACAGGTACCAGGATGATGTATCTCCTAACGCCTGGGTACTGGTGAAGGTCCAAGGCCCATTACCGGTTCCAGAAGCATCAGTGAATGTACTGTCCATGATATGCACGGTGTTCAAATGAATGCGCAGCACGCTTGCGCCTAATGGATAGGCGGGAGTTGTTAAGGTACCCCACGCGTCACAATTGAAATCAGAGGTCTGATACGACACGGACCTACTTGCATCATTACCGTTTCCAGGTATCACTACTGTCGTGATGACCACCTCCGTGCTGCGCGTGCTGTTCATAGTGAAAGGCGTAGGTAGTACAAGCCCACCCTCCGAGTACTGGATGCGCACAAGGTCATTGTCCGTATAGTAACTCCCAACTACGGATAAGCCATCCAGCCCTACGTTGTAGAAGGCTGAACTTCCGTCAGCGGTCCATGCTAACGTTGCCGATGGGAACAGATCATTACCAGCGTTATCTTCCGGTGAATTCCAATCATACGTCAAGGTTTCATCGACGGAGAAGGCATTGGTCCAATTCCAGTATTGATCGGCACCGGCCGGTGTTGGCCCAAAATCAGGGCCACCATCATTATCCCAATGTGCTTGCCATTGCTCTCCAACTATCGGCAGATCATCACTTGTAATGGTTATTTGCCCGAATGCGAGAGTGCCTATGGTAAGACCTAGGGCTGCTAAGAGGTGCTTTGTGATCATGATGATCCGAAAGTATATGAAAGATCCAACGTGTGATCAACCGGATCAGAACTTGACGAATGTTCTGGGCGCTGCGCCCGGTTGAATTTTTCTGCAACGTGCCTTCTGAACCTTTGAACCATTGATCTCTTCTAAACCCACGCAGGCTCATCTGCTGTCCGACAGAGACTCTGCGAACTGCTAGTGCATCAGTGGTCCACCGCACGGTGGAAACTCTTTAGTAATTGAACTTCCGCGTGTTCCTGCCTTAGTCCGTTGAACCGGATAGCGCCATTACGAATTCCGCGGACTTGATGGATGCCACTATTATGAGCGGTGTTTCGCGTGCTATTTTCTGACCCGTGGGGCTGCTGTAGAAGGCGATGAGGTCGCCGAGTTCCGCGTAGGTGAACTGTTCCCGGTAGATCGCAGTTATGGCATTGTCAAGCAGCCGTTTTCCATTCCCGCTTTCGATGTAGGTACTGAGGGCCTGGTAGGTGGAATCGGAGATCTCTTGCTTACCCAAGGCTTCGGTGAGTTTATAAGCCATGGCTTCCTGTATGTTGAAACCGCCCTTCAATGCGCGCAATTCGCGGATCCTATACGTAACACTATCCACGGGCACGTTCGCGGTATCGGGTACGAAGTGCTGTATCTGTTCATTGATCCGGGCGAAGATCGTTGTGTCAACTTGCTGTGCGTAGGTGGTGTTGAGCAGCACCATCAATTGCAGTGAGAGCAGGAGGTATTTCATGGGGAGTGGGAAGAGTTCAGTTTCGTCCGGACAAGGTTAGCATTAAGTTGGTTTACTACCTCAACGCTGGGCGCGTTCCACTGTCCTTTCCGGAACTGCGATCTTCGAATAACTGTCCGCGTGCGTTACTGCTTTAGCACCATCCGTGTAATGGTGTTGTTCTGGTTGTGTAGTTCAACGAAGTAGATGCCCGGCACCCCTTCAATGGGCAGTGTAATGGGTTGCACATTGTTGTAGGTGGTGGTATTCAATGCACGGCCTTGTGCATCGCGTAAGGTAACGCGCACGGGTGTATTGTACGTGCCGAGGTTGATGGTAAGCATGCCGTTGGTCGGGTTCGGTTGAATGGAGGTGGTGGTGCCGAACGTGTTGTCCATTGAAGTGATCGTGGAGAGCGAATAAACGCGTACATGCCCGGAATTGCTGCCATTGCCATCGTTGTACATGCCACCGATGGCTACCGTGTTCAGATCGGGCATGCTGATGGCAAGATCACCGGATCGATCTCCAGTGGCTTCCCCATCAATGTCCACGCCCGCTTGTACCCAGGCGGAACCGTTGTATTGAAAGATGCGCACATGGCCGGCGTCGCTTCCATTACCATCGTTGTTGCCGGTGCCGATGGCGATGGTGTTCGCATTGGGCATGCTGATGCCGCCACCACCCATGAGGTCATCTTCCGCTTCACCGAAAATGCCGTTCCCTTTTTCTACCCAGCTAGTACCGTTCCAATCGTAAATGCGCACGCTACCAGCGTTGGTGCCATTGGTGTCATCGTAAGCTGAACCCACTGCAAGGGTATTTGCACTTGGCATGGCAAGTCGGGCACCCCATCCTGTGAAAGTGGCTTCACCTTCGATTGCACTTCCCTTTTGTATCCAAGCACTACCATCCCATTCGAAGATACGTGCATGACCGGCATTAGTTGCGGCGCCATCATTGTAAGGTGCACCTATAGCAACCGTGTTCGCATCAGGCATGCACACATCCCATCCGGCATTATCGCCTGCAGCTTCGCCGTCAATGTCAGTTCCTTTCTGCTCCCAATCCATTCCGTTCCACGTGTATATGCGAACATGGCCGGCATTGGCGCCGTTACCATCATTGAACGTCGCGCCAATAGCAACGGTAAATGCATCGGGCATGCTCACCTGTCCGCCAAAACCATCACCCAGCCCTTCGCCTAGTAGGGTCGACCCTTTCTGGAGCCAAGCTGATCCGCTCCATTCAAAGATGCGCACATGTCCGGGACGGGTACCCAACAGGTTGTATTCGGTAGCACCAATTGCGACCATATCCGGATTCGGCATACTCACGGACCAACCGTCGTTATCAGCAATTGCAGGACCATCGATGTCCGCTCCTTTTTGTACCCATGAACCGGAAATCCACGCATACACACGTACGTGACCAGCATCTGAACCAGCATCACTATTCCCTGATGCACCAATAGCAACTGTATACAGATCCGGCATGCTTACTACCCTCCCAGATCTATCCCCTTCTGCCTCGCCATCAATGTCATTTCCTAGTTGCACTTGCGCCTGCACGCCGAACGCGAATAGCACGGCCACGGAAAGCAATGCATTGGAAAAAGTTGGGATCACGTTCATGTGCATTCCGTTGGTGGCGTGTTGAGTGAATGATCGCAGCGCATGCTGGAATAACCAAACCAAGGTAGTGCATTTTACACGGGTGCAGGATCTTCACCGAACGGCGGAAGTTCGCACACCGGTTCCTTGCGCTTGCGGAACATGCGTAATTCGGAACAGAAAATTCGACGGTGTCAACGAAGTTCGAAAACAATCAGATCCGTTTCGCTACATTGCATTTTAATGGGACGTTCCGTTGTGCATTTGATGATGCTGTTCTGTTGTATCCTGCTCTTGGGTACAGTTGGCATTGCGCAACCATCCGCAGCATCTTCCTTGAACCGCATACAGACGTTGGTACACGGAACGGTTTCGCCGCAGCACGCCCACCAAGCCGCCATGATCCTGCGCGCACGACCCGGAGTGGTCCTATGCAGAGTTGATCATAACACACATAACATTCTACTGCATGTGGATCCTGCATGCACCATCACCTTGGCGGATATGAACCAGTTACTTGCACCGGTAGCGATGTCCGTTTCCTGCTTCATTCGCACTCCCTCCATTACCGCTCCGTTCAAACACCTCGACCCTGCACAATGTGGGGAAGCCCCTATTCGCAGATGAGGGCATCGGTGATACGCACCCTCGCTATTCTGTGTGCTTTGGCACCGGCCAGCGTGGTGTACGGGCAATGCACCAACTACACCATTACCGTTGGCGGTGGGTTCTATGACTATGAGATCGATTGGGAGCTGGTGAATGATCTGGGTGTGGTGGTCGCTACCGGGTTGGCGCCTACTACCATAACCACGTGCCAACCGGACGGGTGCTATCAATTCAACCTCTACGACACGTTCGGTGATGGTTGGAATGGTGCGACCTATACCGTGGCCGTTACCGCAACGGGTGTGGTGGTCGGCACAGGCACCTTGGGCAACGGGAGTTTCGGTACCATGCAGGTCTCCTTGGGTGGCGGTTGTTCCAGCGGAAATTGCGATCAGTACACGATGGTGGTCACTGCAGGGTTGTATCCCACAGAGATCAGTTGGAATCTGATCAACGGAGCGAATACCGTAGCGTCGGGTTTTGCACCCACAACGCTTTCGTTGTGTTTGGATACGGGTTGCATAACACTGCAAATGTTCGATGATTTCGGTGACGGCTGGGATGGCGCAACATGGACCCTGAACGACGACCTTGGCAATCCCGTACAGACCGGGCAGTTGTCCACGGGCGCTTTTGGGCAGTCCACTTTTCCGTTAGGTGTGCCGGCTACCAATTGCACGAATTCGGGCCCTGTTACCGCTAGTGATTGTCCGGATGCGGTGAACATCTGCACCAATGTCAGTTTCGCAATAGACCCGAATGGTATCGGTACCATGAATGAGATCCCACCACTCGGTTCCTATGGCAATCCGCTCCTTACGTGGGGTGATGGAACACTCAGTCCTTGGGGTTCCGACAATGAAGGATGTTTGCAGAACAATGAACTGAACAGTACGTGGATGGTGGTGAACATTTCACAAGGTGGTCTGCTGGAATTCACGTTCGGTGGGTTGGGTACGCAAGCAGGTTTTTATGATTGGATCATGTACCCCTATTCGGCCGGTACGTGCAGCGATATTCCTGCGAACGCACAAGCACCGGTGACCTGTAATTGGAATTGGGTCAGCTTCGGTGGAACAGGATTGGCTTCCACGGTTCCCGGCGGAGGCGATCCAGGGAATTACGAACCTCCGTTGGCCGTGCAGACCGGCGAGCAATACCTTATCTGCTTCAGTAACTGGAGTTCCGTTTCTACGGTTGTGCCACTGCAGTTCGGTGGCACGGCGGTGGTCAGTTGCGAGCCGGTGGTTCTTCCGATCGAACTGCTTTCATTCGAGGCAATGACCATAACCGATGGCGTCGAATTGAATTGGGTAACGGCCTCGGAAATGAACACTTCGCATTTCGTTGTGCAACGCTCCGCGGACCTTATCGATTGGCAACCCATAGGCGAGCTCGGTGCGGCAGGTTCTTCATTTACGACGTTGGATTACCGCTTCATGGATACCGATCCGAAGGACGGCGTGAACTATTACCGCTTGCGCATGGTGGACCTTGACGGCACGGAAGAGTTCACTCCAATAGCACAAGCAACATGGGGAGCAAAGGAGCTGTTCGCGTACCCGAACCCGAACGATGGCACATTCCGCGTGCATGGAGTTGGTGGCACATTCGAGGTGATCGACGCCACCGGAAGATCGGTGCACAGCTTGGTCCTGAATCCCGGTTCTGCTGACCCGATCATGCACTTGAATGCACCGGGTATTTACACGCTGGTGAACTCGGACGGATCAACTAACGCTACTACGCGGATAGTGGTGTTTGAATAGGAGTGGTGGGGTGTGGTGTGAACCGTTGGTGTTGCAAGGTCCACTGTGAGAAAGCCCTCATCGGTCCAGATCTATTGTTAGCGAGACCCAACGTAAAAAAATGTATGTTGCATTATTACGGACAGTGTTCTTGGTACAACTTCAAACCAGATCCATTTGAACAATAAGTAACGGTATTGGGAAATTGGTGCGGTCTTTCTTACGGCAATGGGCAAGTTCGTGTTCATGGACTTTCTAGATCTTAAGTTCCTCTTTATTTCCGTGATCATACTTGCTTGGACAGTTTACGTGGTCCGTGAAGCACGCACTGATCCACCGCGCCTGAAAGCTTGGGGATACAGAACGGACAATCTCCGTGCATCGATCAAAACGTTGCTGCCTTTTGCGTTGGTTTCGCTTGTTGCTTGCATTGGCATTGGTGCGTACAACGGCACGCTGAACGTATCATGACACATCCTGCCCATATTGATCCTGTATCCGATATGGGGCATCATCCAACAATTCCTTTTGATCTCGTTGGTCGCAGGAAATCTTCACGACATGCGCCCCCCGAACTTAACGAACTGGCAAATAATTGTGCTTACCGCTACCCTCTTCTCGCTGGTACATTATCCTTTTGTGTGGCTCATGATCCCCACGTTCGTACTTGCACTTGTTTACGGGTATCTGTTCCTTAAAGAAAGGAACATCTATGTACTTGGGTTCTTCCACGGCTGGCTCGGCGCCATTTGCTTTTACACCATAGTGGATCGGGACCCGTTCGTGGAGATCTTTCTTCGTTGAACCCGTACAGGATCTCCGCCAGAAAACCATGCGCTTCCGATGCACTAGGATCAACGAATAAAGTTGCAGTGACTTCCGCCTACTCCTTTACGAATGAAGCAATGCTTGATCCCTCACGGTGGATCATACGCAGCAGATAATGTCCAGGCGAAAGTTCATTGACATCCACTTTGTTCTGACCGTGGATCCAATTAACGATCCTGACCATACGGCCTGTATGATCAACGATCTCCAATGCAATGACATTGAGTTCGGCCTTGATAGTAAATTCGTTCGTAACTGGGTTCGGAAATAGTGAAATACGTTGGGTGCTTTCAATATCCTGTGTACCGGTGAATGTGGGGCACAATTCAACCCTCTCGGATCCCTCTCCAACTACGGTGTTCGGTATTCTTACCGCACCGAATGAGCCGACCGACACCAATGGAGCGGACAATGCAAATGCTGGTATTTCTACTATGATCGGCGGGGTCTTTGGCAGGCAGGTAGTAGATCCATCGGCATCGGTCCGTAAGTGGAGCATCCCTTGCACTGTCGGTTCAACGATCTCACCACCAACGGCAAAGCCACCATTATTGGTGATCACCACCTGATTGTAATTCTTATAGGTCTCTGCATAGGTGTATTGCCAGACCAGTTCTCCACTTGCATCAGTTCTCACTAACCAGGCATGTAGATCGGTATCGCCGGAAAAAACGAAACCACCATCTGCAAGTTCCCGAACAGAATACGCTTTGTTGCTGCAATTCTGTTTGTAATACATGTTGGACCACATGAGATCACCATCGGAACTCAAGCGGAGCAGACAGGCCGCTACACCGACTCTTCCGGCTACAATGAAACCCCCATCGCTGGTCGAAGCGCATGAGAATGCATCGGCAAGGAGCGTATCCGTAGTCTTACTCCAAACGACAATACCGTTGTCATCGATGCGGATCAGCATCATTCCATTGATCAACGGCGATGTCAAGCCCATTGTACCCGAAATGAGATAACCACCACCTGATGCAGGACAGATCCAACTCGCGCCATTGCCCGATCCCGTATCATAGGTATTAGTCCAAAGTGTATCGCCACTAGCATCGATGCGGATGACGTAAGCACTCGCTCCCGTGCTAGGGTCGCTGGTCGTTACAGCGGTCCCAGCAATAATGGCACCACCATCACTGGTAAGCACCATCGCCGAACCATCATCATCGTATGGCCCGCCATAGGTCCGGGACCATAGGACATTGCCTGTTGTATTGGTCTTCACTACGTAGACATCTCTGCCCAAAGCTCCAAAGCTCTCTGTTGAGCCGACCATCATGGATCCACCGTCATTCGTCTCTTCAACTGCTGCACAATAGTCACGCTCCGATCCGCCAAAGGTTCTCGACCATTGAACTTCTCCGTTCGCGTTCGTCCGCACCAGATACATGTCACCCGTAACACTGTGGGTCCAATTAATTCCAGCAAGAACGAACCCACCATCCGCAGTATTCGCTATTGCACGCCCATTCGCATCTTCGATGGAATTCTTGAAGGTCTGGGAGTGGGAAAGGACACCGTTAAGCAAGACTGCGCTAATAAAAGTAAGTGAACGGTTCATATGCAATTCTACTAAAGTTCGACCAGTGCGATCTGGTCCGGTGACACAAGGACATATCATACAATTGGGCCTATGGTCCCTTTAGAGACGTGTAAAATACTTTAGGTTGCCGCTATTCGCAGCGCATTTTTTAATGTTCAATGATCCGGGTATTCGCTTCGAACGAGAAATCCCAACAAGCTGAAAGCGCTCAGCCTGTTATTGACGCTGTCAGAGTTCCCGAATTCGAAGAACTTTGAATGATCGGGGAGTTTCTTCTACGGTCCCGTCCGGAAATTAGAAACCACAGATCATTTATGGGCTTTGCAGCGGGGCGTAACAGAGGAATATTATTTTAGGCATGCCTCTTGCAAGGAGTCTGGTATGCAGCTCTTGAAAACCATCAGTCGGTTCCTCTCCAACAAGGAGGAGAACACCCATAAGGAGGTTGGTGAATTCGATCAGTCTCCTGTCATTCACCGCGATGCCTACATCGCTCGTCGGGACCGCCTTTCACAATGGCTGGATGAACAACGTGATGTTTCCCGCAGGCCATTCTTCGTTCCTACGGGAGACGCTGAGGTGCGACCCGCTACCGTGGACATTAAGAGAAAGTAGGTACGCTCATGATAGCGGATAACACCTATTAACGTGCTAGCACGAATTCAATTCACCGGACCTGCTTACCTTCGCCGCGGATGTACCGCTGGCTTGTCATAGTTCTCCTTGGCTCCTACGTCTGCTCGATCACTGAATTGCATCAGTTGATCAAGCTACCCGGTCTTATTGCCCATTACGTTGAACATGCACAGGAAGACGCGGATGAGACGATCCTCTGTTTCTTGGCCGATCATTATTTGAGCGGCTCGCATAAACACACGGACAGTGGACATGGAAGCGAACTTCCGTTCCAAGGTGATCACGACTGCACTTCGCACACGGTGCAGATCGCTGTTCCGATGCCGCCGAACACACCTGTTTTCACTTGCTCTGTAAGCATTCCCGATCCACCTGTGATCGATGACATGTCGTACTCCTTTCTGTTAAGCGACGACGTGTGGCAACCGCCAAAAGCGTAGTTGATATTCGCCCGGATGTGTCCGGGCAAAGTCGTTGACCCCGTTTCCCCGTATTTCCGTGGGGGATGATCCCGATCCAAACGTCCAATAGCGGTCTACCCTGCCATCCCGGCCTAGAGCCGGGAGGGTCGACGTTACAGGAGCCATATTCCATTTCGCATTTCAATGATCGATCGCATAATAACATTCAGTGTACGCAATAAACTGATCACCGGTCTGCTGCTCTTGGCCCTTATCGGCTGGGGTGCTTATTCCGTGAGCCGATTACCCATCGACGCACTGCCCGATGTCACCAATAACCAAGTGCTGGTGAATACCATTGCGCCCAACCTTGCCACGCAAGAGGTGGAGAAATTCATCACCTTCCCCTTGGAACAGGCCTTCAAGAACCTGCCGGATGTAGTGGAACTACGCAGCGTTTCGCGCAGCGGCCTTTCGGTGATCACCGTAGTGTTCAAGGATGCCTTGGACCCGAACCTTGCACGGCAATGGGTAGGCGAACGCATTCTACAGGTGCAGGCCAACATACCACCGGGTTATGGCACACCGGAGATCGCACCGCCAACGACGGGTACGGGCGAGATCTACCAATACACACTGGCCGTGGACAGTGCACACAAGGATAAGTACGACCTGATCGAACTACGCACCTTGCAGGACTGGGTGGTGCGCCAGCACTTGCTCGGCGTGCCCGGCGTGATCGATGTGAGCAGCTTCGGCGGTCTGTTGAAACAGTATGAAGTAAGCGTGGATGCACGGCGTTTGGCAGGAGCGAAACTTTCATTGTTGGATGTGTTCGCCGCCTTGCAGAACAACAACAGCAACACCGGCGGTAGCTACATCGAGAAAGGACCGAACATCTACTTCATCCGCGGCGAAGGATTAGTGACCTCGCTGAAGGACATGGAGAACATCGTGGTGAGTTCACGTGGCGGCAGTCCGGTGCGGATCCGCGATGTGGCCGAAGTGCGCTTTGGGCACGCGGTGCGCTACGGTGCACTTACCCGCAATGGCGAGGGAGAAGCAGTAGGTGGTGTTGTACTGATGCTGAAAGGAGCGAACGCCTTGGCGACCGTTACCGCTGTGAAGGAACGCATGGTCGATGTACAGCACAGTCTACCGGAAGGCGTACACATTGATGCATTCGTGGATCGCGCGAAATTGGTGAACAAGACCATCGGTACCGTAGAGCACAACTTGCTGATGGGTGCGTTGATCGTGATCGGTGTGCTGATCCTCTTGCTCGGCAATTGGAGAGCCGGATTGATCGTTGCTACGGTGATCCCCTTGGCGTTGCTCTTCGCGATCTCATGCATGGTGGTGGCCGGGCAAAGTGCGAACCTGATGAGCATGGGTGCGCTGGATTTCGGATTGATCGTGGACGGTGCCGTGATCGTGGTGGAAGGAATGATGTTCGCCTTGCACCAACGCTTCGGAGGTCAACGACTTTCGCGCGAGCGCATGGATGATGAAACGATCACCAGTGCGGGCAGCATCATGAAGAGCGCCGTGTTCGGCCAGGTGATCATCCTGATCGTGTACGTTCCCATTTTCGCACTGATCGGTGTGGAAGGCAAGATGTTCCGGCCGATGGCGTTCACGGTGAGTTTCGCGATCATCGGTGCGCTGATCCTAAGCCTTACTTATGTACCATGGGCCACGTCGATCTTCCTGAACAAGGATATTCCCAAAGGCGAAAGCTGGAGCGAACGCATGATCCATCGGTTGCAGAACTGGTACGCGCCGAAGTTGCGTTTCCTGTTGCATCATAGCATGATGGTAGTAGGCAGTGCGCTCCTGTTGTTCGTGGTGGCCATGGTGGTTTTCGATCGCTTGGGCGGTGAATTCATCCCGGAATTGGACGAGGGGGATTTCGCTACCAACGTCGTGATCCGGCAAGGCAGCAATTTGAGCGAGAGCATTCAGGTAAGTAATGAACTGGCACGGATCCTTATGAAGAACTTCCCCGAGGTGAAAGAGGTGGTGGGCAAGATCGGGTCCAGCGAAATACCGACCGACCCCATGCCGATCGAAAGCCAGGACCTCTTGATCGTGATGAAGGACAAATCCCAGTGGGTAACCACCAAGGACCGTGAACACATGGCCGATCTGATGAGTGAGAAAATG
>Ga0209063_1001267_pt1 | contig 13299 bp, 12 predicted proteins | sample KloWWTmeKNB19Kit_FD_187177 | JGI IMG/M metagenome (GOLD analysis project Ga0209063, IMG submission 187177) | Active sludge microbial communities from Klosterneuburg, Austria, studying microevolution and ecology of nitrifiers - Klosterneuburg... | ecosystem: Engineered > WWTP > Aerobic digester >...
CACGCCGAATGCATCATGCTTAACAAAGGCCCGCATATTAATGAGGCCATTGTATTGTTGAAAAACATATTGGTTCGGATGGAAGCTCATTCCTTTAAGAAAAAGAATTCGTTGCGAGCGTTAAACATTGCGAAGAACGCATTAGATCAATTGATGAGTGAGGAAGTATTGACTTAAACCTATCCCCTTTCCTATTTGTTGTGAATCTTCGAAGTGGAAACAAATGAACAGAGCCGGGTGAAAAATAATCAACCGGCTCTGTACTTTTTTTATTGAGCAATCAATTAATTAGAAGAAACTGTTCTTCCGTATAAGGCTTGTACATGTCGTGCATTGTTGCCTTCAATCTTATTGATAGCTTCTATTTGTGCGGCAGAGGCTTCAAAAACATGTTTTGTGATATACCATCGCACTGTTTCTGTATAGGGAGGAGTAGTTAAAGAACCGCGGTAATTGTAAAAAGCACCTTTCAGGTTTTTTGGAATAGCCCCAAACAAATCATGCAATGTTACTTTTCCGGCTTTTAAATCAGCTTTGCCTTTTTCATCTTTTGGAATTGCATTTAAAAAATCTGCAATGAATTTATTTTCTTTTCCTTCTTTAAACAGAACCCCTATCACAAGGTATTGTGGTGTTGCCGTTTTATCTTCGTTTGGCATGATGTTTACAATGTGCATTTCCATCGGATAGGTCATTCCGTCAATTAAATGCTCAGAGGGTGTGTGAAAATGGCATTGTTTGAAAGCAAAAATAGTATCATCTTGTGTAATGGTACTTCCTTCTGCAAAATCTAACTGCACCGTGTGTCCAAGGTTTTCGATTTTATTGATTTCATCTTTAAAATATAAGGTGATGTCGTGCTTCCCATCCTTGTTAGCTGAAGATATAATATTTACAGGCGATTGTTCAAAACCGTGATCGAGTCCCGGTAGGACATATCCTTGCGTCTTTTTTGCTTCCGCATCAGGAGCAGTCGCGTTTACTTCATTTTCATTTTCAGGGGCAGTCGGCTCTGTTGGTTTATTCTGTCCGCAACTTAGCAGCAGAAAGGAAAAGCCAAAAAGGAGTGTTTTCATGTTTAAATTCATGGGTTTGTTTTTTAAAGGTTTATTAAAATAATTTATTAAATTTATAGGTGGCATTCATTTGAAAGCGAAATGCTGTGCCGGAACTGTCGTCTACATTGATTCGTTCACCCGCCAAGGCTTCAACGCCAAAGGTTAAGTTCTTTACTGCATCCCAAAATAAATTCACAGAACCGTAGTAACCGGATTGATAATCACTCGGGGTTAAATTGTCGTTATCTTCTACATTTAAAAACCCACCGGTAAGGGAGGAATAGATGTGGTCTTTCCAAAAGTGTTGATAAGTTAAATTTAAACCGGTCATTTGTAATGCTTCTAATTCGTTTGTTCCGTTGTATACCGCATCATAGTTTAATCCGCTGGCTCCTTGAATGTATTTGGATACTCCTGTGCCCATTACACCTTGAAACTTGATTTTATCTTTGGTTCCTACTTTAAGAGCGGTCATGACTGTTGCCCCATAGCCATAAAGACTTCGGGCTTTGTCACTTTCGTAGCGAATTTCTCTGAACAAAGCAGCGGCTTTTATAAAACCAAAAGAGCCGTTGATGCGATAGGCCCCGATAACATCCGGGAAACGTTCTGATAATGCAGTGATATTGCCTCCTAACGTGATTTTTTCCATAGGATTTTCCAAAGACAAGGAGAGTACATTTTTAGCCTTATAGGTAGAAAAACGAACTTGTGGGGTTCGAGACAATGTTGAACTGTTAGGCCCTTCAAAGTCGACTGTAACGGGATTGACTTCTTCGTCAAAAAAGTTACTCCAGGTCATTCCAATCAATGCAAACTTGTAGTTTACGTAAGCTTGTCGCATACGAAACAAACCGGTTGCGTCGGAGGCATCGTTATGGAAGTCGCCTTCTATTTTAATCGTCATCAGGTCTTCTCCCAGCTTGTGTTTGACATCGAAGCCAATGCGGGATTGCTTAGCACCGATAAAAAAGTTGGGGTTTTTAGACGCATCCACTTTGATGTTAGCGGGAACAAACAAATCGCTTCTTCCCAAATCTTGGTTGTCCCAAACCAGGGTTGTTCGACCGAATCCATAAAGTGAGAATTGGGTTCCTTCTTCAGGGGATGCCTGAGCGGAACCTTTTTGTGGGGCAAAATTAACTGCCAACACGAGTAAACATACTTTTAATTGTTTCATGAGCCTCAGTAGCTTAAAATTAGAAATTGATAAAAAAAAGAATTACGGAATATTCCGCAGCATCAGGAAGAATTGATGATATATTTCATATTGTTTTGTTTTACTAATGATCGATATATTTTGTAAAACTAATACTTATTTTAGAACCCGTTGGGTGTAATTATTTGAAGAAAAATAAATTGATTAGATATTGGTCAAGATACTGAATTTCAGTATCTTGAAGTCGCCAAACAAACCAATATCTATGACAAATATAGTTAAAAATTATTTTAGAGTTTTAGAAGTTATAAGTTCTTTGAGTTATGATTTAGAATTTAAATCAAATGTCGGAAGAAAAGCAAAAATGTCTGATTTAGAAGTTGTTGCATTGAGTTTAACTGCTGAATTCATGTCTATTGATAGTGAAAATTCATTGTTTAAGCAGATAAATCAAGTAGAAATTCCAAATTTAATAGAGCGAAGTCAGTTCAATAAAAGAAGAAGAAAGTTGTTCTTATTTTTAGAAGAGGTTAGAACCAAGCTAGCCAGAGAGTTTTTAGAATTTGAAGACTACTTTATTGTTGATAGTATGCCGTTGGAAATTTGTAAATTCTCACGTCATAATAGAATAAAAATCTGTAAAGACGAATTTGAAACTGCTCCCTCAAAAGGGTTTTGTGCCTCTCAAAACAATTGGTTTTATGGCTATAAACTTCATGGTGTTTGCTCTGTCGCCGGAGTTTTTCACTCGTTAGACATTACAAAAGCTGAAGTTCATGATGTTCACTTTTTGAAAAACATAAAACAGCAAATGTCTGATTGTGTGCTTCTTGGAGACAGAGGTTATTTATCAGAAAGCATTCAATTAGATTTATTTCAATCAGTAAATGTAAAATTAGAAACGCCTATGAGAACAAATCAAAAACAATATAAGCCACAGCCTTACATTTTTAGAAAATCTAGAAAAAGAATAGAAACTTTGTTTTCGCAATTGTGTGACCAGTTTATGATTAGACGAAATTATGCCAAATCTTTTGAAGGTTTTAAAACTAGAATTTTAGCAAAAATAACCTCTCTAACTTTAGTTCAATATATCAATAAATTTATCTTTGACAGACCAATTAATAATATCAAAATTCAAATCACTTAATTTCACCCAACGGGTTATTTTAGATATAATTATTATTATTTTTTAAAAAATTTAACATAAAATATGTAAGAGGTGATAAAAAGAGGAAAGAAGAAAGAGGAAAGACTATAGAAAATAGATTATAAACAAATAACCCTCGAAGGGTTTGAAACCCTTCGAGGGTTATTTGTTTTTAGTTGGGTTTGTGCTAATGGATTTGCGGTTAGTTGGTTTTCATTTGTTGTTTTTTTTCCACTCCCGCACCAATCCTTTCGTGTAGTTGAAAAGGGATCGCTAGATGATGTTTTTCGTGTTTTTCAGTATTTTAAGTTGTAGAGCCACACGAAGGACTTCGTGCGGTAGCGGTGGATTGAAAGGAAATCGGTTAGATTCCATTTCTTCGGGTTTAAAAAAAGATTTCCATTTATTGAAATTAAATTTAGATAAATTAATACCTTCGGGAAATGAAACGAAGTGCAATTCATTTCCTGTTTTTAATTACCCTATTGCTGGGTGTTTTTCATGCTTGTCAACCTGAAAATGTACTTTCAAAAGAGGCTCTTTACAAAGCTTCCAGTCAAAAGGCGATTGACTTTGAAAATGCAGCTCAATTAGACAGTGCTTACTATCATTACACGCAGGCAAAAATTAATTCTCCCGACCGAACCGGTGACCTATTTGCCTATACCCTTCTAAAAATAGCCATGCTTCAGCACAACAAAGGCGACTTTTCAGGTTCTGAAGAAACAATAACAGAAGCTTTGGCAAATTATAAAGGGAGCACCTATTTGCCTTATTTATATAATCTATTGGCGAGTTCATACTACCGTTTGAATAACCCCACGGAGGCACTTTCCTATTATCAAAAAGCGTATGAAACCTCAACGGTGGAAATGGAACGGCTGATTTACCAAAACAATATCGGTTTAATTCACCTCGAAACAAAGCACTATGCTCAATCCATCGCTTTGTTAGCCCCCTTACTCAAGGAAGAACTTTTAATCGCAAACAAACCCGAATATGCCCGCGTGCAAGATAACCTCGGCTATGCTCAATATAAACTGAACCTTCCGGACGCTTTTGAAAACCTTTCCAATGCTTGGCGATTGCGGGACAGTTTGCAAGACAACTTCGGGCTCACTGCTTCCTGCATGCATTTGTCTGAATACTATCAACTCATCCAACCCGAAACTGCCAAGCGATATGCCGATTTAGCCTACCAGGCATCCGTGGCAACCCAAAGTCCGGATGATCAATTAGAAGCTTTAAAATGGCTAACAACCCACAGCCAGCCTCAACAGGCAAAATTATATTATGACCGGTATATTCAACTCAACGACAGCCTCACCAAAGTCCGGCAGTTAGCCAAAAATCAATTTGCCAAAATTAAATACGACTCCAAAAAAGCCACGCAGGAAGTGATTAAATACAAAAATCAAAACCTCCTCTTGCTCGTCATCATTGCCTTTATCCTGCTGGTAGGTGTTTTGTTGTACTTCTTGTATCAATCGATTACCAAACGAAAACTGCAACGTTCCGCCTATGAGACAGAAACCCGCATTTCCAAACGTATCCATGACGAATTGGCCAATGATGTTTTTCACGCCATGACTTTTACGCAAACTACTGATTTGCAAAACAGCCACCACAAAGAATCCTTATTAGATGCCTTGGAAACCATTTACAAACGCACACGGGATATTTCAAAAGAAAACAGCAACATCCGAACTGATGAGCATTTTGAAGCTGATTTACTGCAACTCCTCAACAGTTTTTCCGACCCTCAACTCAACGTTTTGGTCAAAACAAAAAACGATATCGTCTGGTCAAAACTATTGCCTGAAAAAAAGATTGCTGTATTCCGCGTATTGCAAGAACTGCTCATTAACACCAAAAAACACAGCCAGGCCAGTATTGTCGTCATTGATTTTCAAAACCAGTCCAAGTCGCTTTTCATTCATTGTTTCGATAACGGTTTGGGCTATGATTTAACCATTCCCAAAAAATCAGGTTTACAGCATGCGGAAAACCGTATTCTTGCTATTCAAGGAACCCTTACTTTTGACTCTCAACCCGAAAAAGGATTTAGGGCCAAACTTATCATTCCGAAATAACTATGTTTCAAAAAGTATTAATAGCCGAAGATTTAGACAGCATCAACCTAGCCATCGATTATGTGGTGAGGGAACTCGCCATTGCTGAAATTCATCATGTGAAATACTGTGATGATGCCATCCCAAAAATCAAACGGGCGTTAGCCGACGGTAAACCGTTTGACTTACTCATTTCTGACCTTTCCTTTAAAGAAGACGGCAGAAAAGTAACCCTTGCCTCAGGGGAAGAACTCATTACAGCCGTTAAAAACATCCAACCCGAACTTCCGGTGCTCGTTTACTCCATCGAAGACAGAAACTACCGCATCAAATCGCTTTTTGAAGTGCAACATATCAATGGGTTTGTCTTAAAAGGCCGTGACAGTATTCTTCAATTAAAAAAGGCTATACAAGCTATTTTTGAATCAGACCAACCCTATCTTGCACCCGAACTGAAACACATCCTGGTGGATAAAACCACTGCCACAATTGAACCGATTGACATTCAAATCATCAAGCATTTGTCCGAAGGCGTCCAACAAGAAGAAATGGAGCAAGTGTTCAAACAAAAGGGCATTGCTCCCAACAGCAAAAGCACCATTGAAAAACGAATTGGAAAACTTAAACTATTGTTTCGGGCGAACAACACCGTTCATTTGGTTGCGATGGCCAAAGACTTAGGCCTGATTTAACCCCATTTTCACATTCCTCTTTTTAAAAAGCCCTTCCCTTTACGGTTTTCCGTAAGAGACTTAGTTGAAGCAGTTGTAATTTTGTTAAAAATCAACCCACTATGCCACGCTTTATCATCCAAAAACACGATTCAGGTTCCTGGTTTTACCAACTTTTGTCCAGCAACGGCAGTATTTTGCTAACCGGATTAAAACATGAATTTAATCAAAGTTGCCATGGGGAAATTCTTTCTGTCCGCATGAATGCAGCTTACCCTGAAAATTACGAACGGCGTGTTTCTCCCGGAAAAGACCATTTTTTTGTGCTTCGCTCCATGGGAAGTGAAAAAATTATTGGCGTGAGTGAAATGTATCCTCATTTGGATGGGTGCGAACAGGCTATGGCGTTAGTGAAAAAGGTTGCCGGGGATGCGGTAGTGAGGGGGTGAGTTACTGAGGTGCTGCGTTTTGTTCGCGGTTATTTGGTTTATACTAGAAGTTCTTTTCTTTTTTTTCTTGATGAAAAAAGAAACAAAAAAATTACTCACTTTTTTATTTTGCCTAGGGATTTCGTGAATCTTCGATTTCAAGCCTCACTAGTTCAAGCTTGAAAACTACCTCGTTGTTCGTTGTTTTCTAAAGAAATTCTATAAGGGCGGTGGGGATTTGCGGTTATAGTAGAAATTAACTTAAAACTTTCTAATTCCGTTCCTTGCCATTACCCGGACCTAAATTGTTTCGATAGAAATTATCATAGAATCCTTTATGGTCGTGCACTTTATTATATTGGGCATACGCTTCCCAGCTTTTAATTAATTCGGCTTTTATTTCCGGAAAGGTTTTAGACAAATCATTCGATTCAATCGGATCTTTTTCAATATCAAACAATTCCCAATCTCCGGTTCCGAATGGAACCGGTAATCTCAATATTTTGTATTTTCCTTTTCTAAATGCTCTCATTTCAAAAAGTTCCCACCCCATCCCTTCTTCATGTAAAACAGTTGTCGTACCATCGATTACGGAAACCATCGATTTACCTATAAATTTATTTTCTACTTTTTTACCTTTTAATTCTGTAGGTAATTTAGTTTGAGTTACTTCTAACACTGTCGGTAAAATATCTGTTACATGTAAAAAAGTGTTGTTCCAACCGGCTTTCTTTCCTGCGTTATTCGGCATTTTAACAATCAAAGGAGCTTTAATACCACCTTCAGCAGTAAAGCCTTTAAAGAATCTAAATGGGGAAGAAGAAGCTTTAGCCCAACCTGGTCCCATTTCAACAAAAGAACCTTTGAGACCTTTATTCTGCATAGAATTATTAAATGTGCTTAAGTATTTTCCATCTGCATTACCGGGATAAGCTGCAGCCACTGCTCCATTTGCTCCGTTATCAGACATAAAAACAATCATTGTATTGTCATATTTACCCTCTTTCTTTAAGTAGTCAATAATACGTCCGATACTCTTATCCATATAATCTAACATAGCTGCATAAACCTCCATGTCTCTAGCGAATTCCTCTTTTTGTTCGTGAGTCAATTTTTCCCACTTTGGAATGCCTGGATTTTTAAAGGTACTTTTTAAATCTGCCGGGATAATGCCTAATTTTTTCAAATTAGCAAAACGCATTTCACTTAAAGCATCCCAACCGGCATCAAATTTACCTTTGTATTTATCGATATACTCTTTTGGTGCCTGAAGTGGATCATGAACTGCAGTATAGGACTGATATGCAAAAAAGGGTTTATTATCCTTTTTATTTCGATCAATAAACTTGATGATTGAATCTGTATAATTTTTGGTAGAATAAAAATCCTCCGGTAATTTTACCTCTATCCCATTGCGAGTATAGGTCATGGTTTGAGGCGGTGCTAACGATCTACCGTCATTGGAATGACTTCCTCCGCCGGATCCCAAGATGAATGTTTCCTCAAAGCCGCGATCAAATGGATTCTGACCCTCATCTTCCCCTAAATGCCATTTTCCTACCATATATGTATGATACCCATTTTCACGTAAAATTTCAGGTAGGGTTACGATATCTTTTTTTAAACTTCCCGCATACTCCGGAAGATTCAATTCATGCAGTGCCGGATAATCCATCTCATGCATGATGCCTACTCCTGCAAAATGGTTATCACAACCCGTTAAAAGAGATGAACGAGTGGGTGAACAAGTGGGCTGTACATAAAAATTAGAAAATAGTTGACCTTCCTGAGCGATTTTATCGATAACCGGCGTTTGTATTTCTCCACCTAAACAACCTATATCACTAAAACCCATATCATCGGCAACGATGATTAAAATATTTGGTTGTGCTGCTTGTTGTTGTTGTTTCTCTTTTCCTTCCTTAGTTTCTTTACAGCTCGATACAAAAAATAATACTGTCGCTACTAAGAAGATTCCGCGTTTTGAATAATTTAAAAACATGGTTGCTACAATTTATCTAGTGAAAACTTTTGACACTAATTCTCATAAACATCAATGAGGATTGCTCAATTTTTTTGTGCTAAATTATAAAAAATTGAATAATGTAGTATAAATTAGGCTTTGGAAGATGATTTTTTTTAAGATAGGTTTGGGATGGCTACAGGAGACGCGACGGGTTGGGGAAAGAAAAAAACAATAGGAACTGCTGATTTTGTTTGCCCCGACCCGAGGCGGCGGCAGCAAAATCAAGGGGTTTATGGTTATTATTTTGGGTTTAAGATTGTTTAATTTGGTTTAGCGTGGTTTAAGGTGGTAGGGGTTTACGGTTATTTGGTTTTTATTTTTAATTCTTTTCTTTTTTCTTGATGAAAAAAGAAAAAAACAAAAAATTACTCCAGTTTTTATTTTGCCTAGGGATTTCGTGAATCTTCGATTTCAAGCCTCACTAGTTCAAGCTTGAAAACTTCTTCGTCAGTCTCTCCGCAACCCAAGTCGCTCGTCGTTAGCTGAGGGGCTGAGGTACTGAGGTGCTGAGGTACTGAGTTTTGTTCGCGGTTAGTTGGTTTTCATTTGATGTTCTTTTCCCTAGATAAAAAAGGTACTCAAGTTTAAATTTTTAATGTCACTAAATCGCCTTGCCATGTGAATGCCAAAAAAGTTAAAAAAGCAGTTTTTTTCTTTTCAACCACCAATAACTATTTTTTATTAATTTGATTATCAATATCTTATAATTCATTCTCAAACGTAAGAAATCGATTACCCGTTGTTAAAAACTACCCCCAGATTGTGAATAAGTTTGCTTTTGATTTACTAAAAAGAAATCCCAATTTTGTAAATGCAATTCTTGTTAAAAGAAAAAACAAAAATCAAACTGATTCAATATGAAAACCATGAAAACATTTAGAGCTAAAAGTAAAAAAAGTAAGTATTATGATCAAAGAAAACAAAAACACCGGGCAGTCGGAGATTAGCCAAGCCGCTGACCGGAAAAAAAACCGGTTAAAATGAAAAAGAAAGAAAAATTGAAAATCGACAAAAAAGATTTGAATTTGTGGTATGACAACTTTGATGTCATGCATATTTTAAAAATTAGCGACAGTACCTTGGCACGCTACCGTAAACAAGAGAAAATTCCGTTTACCAAATTGGGTGGTAAGTATTTTTATCCTCGGGAATTTTTCGAAAATAGCATGGCTGCCAAAATGGAAAATAAGCATTTGATTGAAAAAAAATAGGCCCCCAACACCTACACTGATTATGCTCTTTTTCACTCTGAGTTATCCTTTTTTGTTAGGAACTACTTCCTGACCCTACCTGTTATCTCTTGATTTTTATACTCTAGTTTAGCTGTAATTGACTACTGCTCGAGGTCTTCTTTTTATCAAACCCGTATAATTTTGGTACACCCGATCGCCTTCTTATAGGGTTTTCTTCCACCTTAGTGGCACATTTGTTCGGAAAACACCCCCCTTTTCCGAAGCCGGTTCGAACAAGTACCGAACAAATACCGAACAAAACCCCTCTATATTTCAAAAAAATCGTCATTTTGCCACAAAGGGAGTCAAAAGCCGTCAAAAGTCGTCATGAGATGTCAAAAGCCGTCAAAAAAAAGCAACTTGCTTTAAAATTGAGCAAAACCCGGCAATTGTATTTTGGAGTTGTCAAAGTGCTTCAACTTCATGTAAAAGCAATTCTTTACATGTATTTTTAGGCAACTAAAAGCAATTCAAATCAATCTTTTTCAGAAAGCAACAATTTAACGCAAAACCCTGAAATTCAAGTCACTATGTACAACTTACGCTTTACTTTTCTATCTTTGAACCGTTGAATGAGCAGTGCACGGCGAAGCAACAAAAATTAATTATTAAACCCTATAAAAAATTTTAAAATGGGTACATACAACAAGGGCATTTTAGGTGCCTTCTATGGAAAGGTTGGAACTGTAGTAGGTTCAACCTGGCGAGGAAAAGACGTGATGCGTAGTTTACCTCGCAAATCGAACGTGAAGCTACGCTGTTGCAAAAAATGCAACGCGACAAATTCACGTTAGTGTCAAATTTTCTCCTACCGATCTCGACCATTCCGGGGCGGTATTTTGGAGTAAAAGGTGGGTTAAAGACCCAGAAGAACCAGGCGATGTCTTACTTAATGAAGCAAGCCGTCTTACATAACGGGACAGAAGCCACTTGGGATTTCCCAAAAATTCTGTTGACCCGAGGGGATTTATTGGGTTTAAGCACCCTAACTGCAGCGGCAGGAACTAACCAAGAGGTGACCGTAAACTGGGTGGACAACAGCGGACAAGGCAATGCTTTAGTAACCGATTCGGTTTTAGCGGTTGTGTATGAGGAAACCTCCGGGTTAATTTGGTCTGCAGAGGCGATAGCCACCCGTGAAACAGAAACGGTAACTTTGCCACTTCCCACCTACTGGAGTGGTTTAGACGTTCATGTTTGGATTGCTGTTGTGGCCGAAGATGGTAAAAAGTATGCCACTAGCCAGTACCTCAGCACGATTACGTTGGATTAACCCCGTTGGGTTAGTGACCCTTTTCCCCAATTCGCCTATGGATGGTACCTACATAGGTAAAAACAACATGCTAGCTTCCTTGTTTTTTACCCCTACTGCTATGGTGGGGGTTTTTTTTTCTCTTTGCTGATTTTGTTTGCCCCGATCCGCCGAGGCGGAAGTCAAAATCAGTGTACAATTTTCATTAGACAATTTGTTCGATGGCGTTTTTTTTTGTGTTCGATGGGGTTTTTTGAGTGGGAATTGGGTTTATTTTAAGGGGTTCTATAAGAATTGTCATGATTAATTTTTGAAAACCTTGCTAAAGTTGTTTATATTTGATGGTATATACTTGTTATCGACATTTAAAAACAGAGAAAATATGAAAAAACAGAGAATGACGACAAAAACGATTTCACTTTTATTAACGGGTTCAGTTTTACTGACAAGCTGTGCAAGCACTACAATGATTCAATCAAACCCAAGTGGTGCGAAACTTTATTTAAATGGTGAACCTACAGGGACAACACCCTATACCTACACAGACACCAAGATAGTAGGCAGCACGACAACGGTTAAATTGGAAATGGACGGTTATGCCCCTTTAAACACCACCCTTTCAAGAAATGAAGAAGTTGATGTAGGTGCAATTATAGGTGGAATTTTATTATTAGTTCCATTTCTGTGGACAATGAAGTATAAGCCAACTCATACTTATGAATTGACACCAAGTTCAGGTAACGAACAGCAAATAATTAAAACAAATCCACAGCAAAATCAGCCCAAATCAAAGGCTGACAGACTAAGAGAGTTAAAACAACTACTTGATGAAAAGGTAATTACTCAAGAAGAGTACGAAAAAGAAAAGAAGAAAATCTTAGAAGAAGATGAAAAATAAACATTGCACACACACAGGTTTTGCATCAGGCGAGCTGACGTGCAAAATTCATGGGTAATTTTTCAATTGAACTTTAGTAATAATATCAGCTTTGTGCTTCGATTTCCCGCTCGAACGCAAAGCCCAGAAACCGTTATTCTCTTTTTCATTTTTTCTATTCTCTTTTTTCTATCTTAGCGATTCCAAAAACAATTGCCTGCCGAGTGGTGGGTTTACTCCTTAGAATTTTATTATTGTCAATGCGGGAATCCGTAAAAAAGTTAAACTAATTTACTGTTAATTTGACTCCCTAACGTATTAATACATTTCTGTTAAGTTTTGTCAGAGATTTTAACTAATTTTGAAAACAAACCTAATTCTTCATGATAGATAAAAAATCATTATCTGAGCGAGATATTTGTTCTAAATTTATTACCCCTGCTATTCAAAGTGCAGGATGGAATATTCAAACACAAGTTTTAGAAGAAGTATCTTTTACTGATGGAAAAATTTATGTTCGTGGAAAAATGACTGCTCGAGGCGAACGCAAAAGAGCTGACTACTTATTATACTATCAAGACAACCCTATTGCTATTATTGAAGCCAAAGACAACAGACATTCTGTTCGAGCAGGTATTCAACAAGCATTAAATTATGCACGGATATTAGACATTCCCAGTGTGTTTAGCAGTAATGGCGATGGATTTATTTTTCATGACAGAACCGCTTCGGACGAATCTATTGAAACTGAATTGAAGTTAGATGATTTCCCCTCACCGGAATTGCTGTGGAGTAAATACAAAAAATATAAAGGTATTGTTACCCCTGAAGGTGAGAAAATTGCTTTACAAAAATATTTTTCCGACGGTTCAGGCAGAAAGCCGAGATACTATCAACAAATTGCCATCAACAGAACAGTTGAAGCGATTGCCAACGGACAAAATAGAATTTTGTTAGTGATGGCTACCGGAACAGGAAAAACCTATACTGCTTTTCAAATTATACATCGCCTTTGGAAAAGCGGAGCGAAAAAAAGAATCTTATTTTTAGCTGATAGAAATGCGTTGATTGACCAAACCAAACGTGGCGACTTCAAACATTTTAAAGATAAAATGACCGTTGTCAAACATCGCATGATTGACAAAAGTTATGAAATTTATTTGGCTTTGTATCAAGGATTGGCTGGTGCTGATGAAGAAGCTAATGCTTACAAACAATTTTCACCTGATTTTTTTGATTTGATCATCATTGATGAGTGTCACCGAGGAAGTGCCAAAGAAGATAGTGCCTGGCGAGAAATACTAACTTATTTCAGTAAAGCAACACACATTGGTTTGACTGCCACTCCAAAAGAAACGAAAGAAACCAGCAATG
>Ga0209063_1001269_pt1 | contig 13290 bp, 15 predicted proteins | sample KloWWTmeKNB19Kit_FD_187177 | JGI IMG/M metagenome (GOLD analysis project Ga0209063, IMG submission 187177) | Active sludge microbial communities from Klosterneuburg, Austria, studying microevolution and ecology of nitrifiers - Klosterneuburg... | ecosystem: Engineered > WWTP > Aerobic digester >...
GTGGTCTTCACCATCATCTACTTCTACAATCAATATGAGTTCACGGTTCTACTGGCGGTGCAGCCCATGCCTAGGCGCAACATCGTAATGGGGCAATTGGTGGCTGTGGCCTTGGCGCTATTGGTCGCGTTCCTTTTTGGTGTGGGGCTCCCCGTACTTGTATATTCCCCGGGTGGTGCCGGCTGCACACTTCTGCTGACCGGAGCTGCTTTAACTGCGGTATTCACCGCCATAGGTGGGTTGATCGCGGTAAAGAACCGGGATCGGGCTCGCGGAGTTGGGATCGGGCTCGTTACTTGGGTGATCATGGTACTCGTATACGATGCCATATTGCTTTGGATCATGTTCGGGTTCAGTGATCGCCCGATCGAGCCAGTGATCGTTCCGCTTGCGGCCTTGAATCCCATCGACCTCGCTCGGATACTGATCATGCTGAAGATCGACCTCGCCGCTTTACTTGGATACACGGGTGCGGTATATCAGCAATTCTTCGGTAGTGCGGGCGGCATGTTGGTATCATTGTTCGCTTTATTCCTTTGGGTGATCTTGCCCACGTTCTGGGCGGTACGTGCTTTCAAGCGTAAGAATTTATAATGCTCGATCGGTACGTGTACTTGTTGACGATCATCGGTAAGCGCTATCAGCGCATTTCAATTCATCTGTGATGTACTTCACCCTGATCATCCTACATCTGTTAGGTGCCAGCGTTTGGGTAGGTGGGCATTTGGTCCTCCTTTTATCCGTGCTGCCCAAAGCACTTCGGGATCGCGATCCTACGGTCATTTTGCGTTTCGAGCATCCGTTCGAGCGCATCGGAATACCAGCATTGGTCCTGCAACTGATCACCGGTTTATTGTTGGCACATCGCTATGTTCCCGGCATATTGCCTGCGTTCGACTTTGCTGATCGTATCCATCAAGTGGTCGCGATCAAATTGATCCTATTGTCACCACAGCGATCACCGGCGCCCATGCCCGGTTCTGGATCATTCCATCACTCACCCCAAAACGACTTCCGTTCCTAGCTGCACATATCGCATTGGTAACCGGTATTGCTGTCGCCATGCTGGTGTTGGGAGCTTCAATAAGGCTATCATGAATATTACTGTGAACTATCATACGAACAACTGACATTGCTCATTTGCCGGTTTCACATCCCGGCAGACATTGCACCCATAAACTTTGAACCATGCGCAAGCAGAACATTTCCATTTTATCGATCCTGGCATTCAGCGTGACTTTATTAGCGGCCTGTGGCGGCGATGCACCAGCTCCTGTTCAGGACAACACATCCTCAACCCCTGTCGAAGGCGGACAAAGCACAGTTAAGGATGATCAGTCACAAAAAGATGTGGTGGGAATTGCTGTCGGTTCCAAGGACCACACGACCCTGGTTGCAGCAGTACAAGCTGCTGAACTTGTTGATGCACTCAGCAATGCCGGTCCATTCACGGTGTACGCGCCTACCAATGCTGCATTTGAAGCACTTCCTGCCGGAACAGTTGAGGGGTTGTTGAAACCCGAGAACAAAGGAGACCTCATTAATATCCTGGAGTACCACGTGGCACTCGGCGTTCTGAAACCAGAGATGCTGAAGAACGGCCAGAGACTTGGCATGGTGAACGGCCAAAATGCGGAGATCACCGTTGTTGACGGTAATGTTATGATCAATGGAGCAAAGGTGGTAGCCACCGTGCCAGCAAGCAATGGCATTGTTTGCGTGATCGAGCAAGTGCTCTTGCCACCAGCCACAAAATAATAATTCATCTGCACATACGGGAAAAGTGTGCAGTTGGGTGAAAGCGGCGAAAGCGTCCTGAACGGACGCTTTCGTTGTTCAACCCAAAATTTGCACAAGAAGAACTTTTGCATCACCTTAGCCCGGCCTGACGAAAGTCATCTTTCAAGCTGACCTAGTTCAAGGTAGGGTAAACTGATCATTATCAGTTTCGCGTCGCCTAAGGAGAGTACACTTGATGAGCGTCATCTTTCTACTGATCACTTGCAGCACAGTTGTAGCCCTGGTCTTTCTGGGTGCCTTCGTTTGGGCTGTTCGCAAAGGGCAGTATGATGATGACCGATCGCCCGCAGTACGTATGTTGCACGACCTTCCACCCCAAGTGGATCCCAAGACGACAGCCGAATAGCCACGCCCCTCCTTTTCGAAAGCAGCAAAGCAAGATCAAGAAACCATGATGGAACGTTTTCAATACGACAACCGCATTGCAAAGAACTTCATGTTCGTTACCTTACTATGGGGTGTAGTCGGCACGTTGGTGGGGTTAACAGCTGCCATGCAATTGGTACTTCCTTCATGGAACTTCGCTGAATGGGGCAGCTTCGGGCGGTTGCGTCCGTTGCATACGAACGCCATGGTCTTTGCCTTCGTCGGCAACGCCATTTTTGCCGGAGTTTATTACAGCTTGCAACGTCTGTTGAAAACGCGGATGTACAGCGATCTGCTCAGCGCGATCCATTTCTGGGGTTGGCAGTTGATCATTGTTGCAGCAGCTATAACCCTACCCTTGGGAATGACAACGGGTAAGGAATATGCGGAATTGGAATGGCCCATCGACATTGCGATCACCTTGGTCTGGGTGGTATTCGGTATCAACATGTTCGGCACTATACTCAAGCGTCGTGAGCGGCACTTGTACGTGGCGATCTGGTTCTACATCGCAACATGGGTGACTGTCGCCATGTTGCACATCGTGAACAGTATTGAACTACCGATCTCACTCACCAAGAGCTACAGTTATTATGCAGGTGTGCAGGATGCGCTTGTGCAATGGTGGTACGGACACAATGCCGTAGCATTCTTCTTGACCACACCCTTCTTGGGATTGATGTATTACTTCTTGCCCAAAGCTGCGAACCGTCCGGTATACAGCTATAAACTTTCGATAATCCACTTTTGGAGTTTGATCTTCCTCTATATCTGGGCGGGTCCGCATCACTTGTTATACAGCGCGCTGCCGGAATGGGCACAATCGCTAGGCGTAGTATTCAGTATAATGTTGATCGCACCGAGCTGGGGCGGTATGCTCAACGGCCTGCTCACCTTGCGCGGTGCTTGGGACCGTGTACGTGAAGATCCCGTGCTCAAGTTCATGGTGGTAGCAGTTACCTGTTACGGCATGGCAACGTTGGAAGGTCCTCTGCTGAGCATCAAGAGCATCAATGCCATTGCACACTTCACGGATTGGATCATTGCCCACGTCCACATTGGTGGATTGGGTTGGAACGGCTTCTTGGCCTTTGGTATGATCTACTGGATGGCCCCGCGCTTGTATGGCACCAAACTGTATTCCACCACGTTAGCGAACTGGCACTTCTGGCTGGGCACTTTGGGCATCATCTTCTATGCTATTCCGTTGTATTTCGCCGGCTTCTTCCAAAGTCTTATGTGGAAGCAGTTCACCCCGGATGGGTTCCTGGTCTACAAGAACTTCCTGGATACCTTGTTGGAGATCCAGACCGCATACTGGTTACGGGCATTGGGAGGCACATTGTACATCACCGGTATATTGATCATGATGTACAACATCAAAAAAACCGTGAGCACAGGAAAGTTGATCACCAACGAAGATGCTGAGGCACCGGCAATGGAAGCAGAAGCAGCAGGACACAGCGGCGAACACTGGCACCGGGCTATTGAGAAGCGTCCGATCCAAATGTTGATCTTGAGTTTGATCGTCGTTGGCATCGGTGGTGTACTGGAGATCGTGCCTACGTTTCTCGTGAAGAGCAACATCCCAACAATAAGTCAAGTAAAGCCATACACACCACTTGAGCTTCATGGCCGGGACATTTACGTACGCGAAGGATGCTACACCTGCCACTCTCAAATGATACGTCCGTTCCGCAGTGAAACAGAACGTTATGGGGAATATGCGAAGGCGGGCGAATTCGTTTATGATCATCCGTTCCAATGGGGCAGCAAACGCACAGGCCCCGATCTGTTGCGCGTAGGAGCCAAGTATCCCGATAGCTGGCATTACTACCACATGTTCGACCCCACGTCCATGAGCCCTGGATCCTTGATGCCGGCCTATACAGCAATGTTCGAGAACGAGTTGGATATTACCACTACGGAGAAAAAGATCGAGGCTATGCGAACGATGGGCGTACCGTATGCCGAGGACTTCCCTGCAAAAGCAAACGACGACATCGTGAAACAGCGCGATGCGATAACGGCTCGATTGAAAAAGGACGGGATCGATGCTCAAAGCGATCGCGAGATCATTGCGGTCATCGCCTACTTGCAACGGCTGGGAACGGACATCAAGAGCAAACCGGTCGTAGAGATCAGTCAGCTACCCTAATGCTGAAATTCATCAAGCACCACATGGATACGATCAACGGGATCGGTATATACCCGGCGATCTCGTTCGTACTGTTCTTCACCTTCTTCGTTCTGATGCTGGTCTGGTTGCGGAAAGTGGGTCGCGATCACATGGACCACATGGCAGCACTGCCGATCAACGAAGAATTTTCCACCCTCGAAATAGAACACAATGATCATTGAGCGCAATTCAATCCTACGCGGAACCGTCATTGCCTTCATGGCAACGACCACGCTACCCCTTCTCGCACAGGACGCAGTGCAGGCCGTTCAAGTAGAACCCGTGCTACACGTGAGCCGGGATCTCCTCTATGCGCTGGTTGCACTGGCTTTGACACAGGTGATATTCATTGCTTCTTTGGCGAGCATAATGCGCACCATGGGCGGTCCGGGAGGATGGATCACCAAATTGCTGAGTGATCGCAACAAAGCAGCCATTCTGCTGCCATTCCTGTTGCTCACCGCGAGCACCGTCAATGCGCAAGCATTCAAAGGAACTGATGCTGACATAAGCAGCTATCACACCTTCTGGATACTGACGATCATCAATGCATTTCTATTCATCATCCTGCTCGTTCAATTGAATCTGGTACGGAGGCTTACGCGCATGGTAAGCGGTTCAGAAGAAAAAGAAGCCGCACTTGAAACAGCAAGAGCGCTGGAACCAAGTTGGTGGGATAAGCTGATGAAGAGCTTGACCAAGCAGGTTGAGATCGAAAAGGAAAAAGACATCTTGTTGGAGCACGACTATGATGGTATCCGCGAGCTTGACAACGTGCTGCCGCCTTGGTGGGTGTGGTTGTTCTACGGTTGTATTGCATGGGGCGTATTCTACTTGGCCGCAGTCCATGTCCTGGATATCCTACCGGAACAGAACACAGAATACAAAGAAGCCATGGCACAAGCGGAGATCGACATTGCAGCATATAAATCGACCCAGACCGCTACAGTGGATGAGACCAATGTGGAAATGAGCACTGAGGCGAACTTTCTGGCAGCGGGCAAAGCCAACTTCACAACCTTCTGTACACCTTGCCACGGGGCCGATGCAGCTGGATCCGAGAACTCTGTTGGTCCGAATCTGACAGATGCTCATTGGATACATGGCGGTGGCATCAAGAACGTGTTCAAGACCATCAAGTACGGCGTTCCGGAAAAAGGCATGATCAGTTGGAAGAGCCAATTGCAACCTAAAGAGATCAGTGAATTATCCAGCTACATCATGAGCTTACAGGGCACAGGCCCTGCCACACAAAAAGCACCGCAAGGTGAGCTCTGGCAAGAAGATGGAGCCGTGCCTACCGATAGTACGGCCATCACTGCGGATACTACGTCCGTGGCGGTGACGCAATGACACCTCAACCCGCTCATATAAAGCGCGACACAGCGCCGGATGAAAGCTACCGGGATGCGATAAGCACGGTGGACAAAGCAGGAAAACGCGTTTGGGTCTATCCGAAGAAACCCAAGGGAAAGTTCACCAAGTGGCGACAGCTGTTCGCCTATTCCGTGCTTGTCCTTTTATTCGTTGGTCCGTTCATTCGCATAGACGGAGAACCCTTGTTGATGATCAACTTGGTGGAACGACGGTTCGTTTTCTTCGGGCAGGTGTTCTGGCCACAGGACTTCTTGATCTTCGTGATCGGCTTTCTTACGTTCATTGTCTTCATCGCTCTGTTCACCGTTGCTTTCGGTCGCCTGTTCTGCGGATGGGCGTGTCCGCAAACAGTATTCATGGAACATGTTTTCCGCCGAATAGAGTACGCCATTGAGGGCGATTGGAAACAACAACAAGCCTTGAACAAAGGCCCGATGGATGCCAACAAGGCGTGGAAGAAAACGCTGAAGCATATGATCTTCTTCGGCATCAGCTTCATCATAGGGAACACCTTTCTGGCCTATATCATCGGTTCGGATGAATTGTTGAGGATCATTAGGGAACCAGCGAACCAGCACATGGGTGGTCTGGCAGCGATCGTTGCGTTCAGCGGAGCGTTCTATGGCAACTTCGCGTTCTTCCGGGAACAAGCATGTACCACGGTTTGTCCTTATGGTCGCTTACAGGGCGTATTGTTGGATCGCAAAAGCATCATCATCGCTTATGATCATGTACGTGGCGAGACACGTGGTCTTTTCCGGAAGAACGAGGTGCGCGAAGAAGCCGGCAAGGGCGATTGCATCGATTGCAAGGCCTGTGTTCATGTATGTCCTACGGGGATCGATATCCGCAACGGAACACAATTGGAATGTGTGAATTGCACGGCATGCATTGATGCGTGTGATCACATGATGGAAAGTGTGAACTTGCCCAAAGGGTTGATCCGCTATGCCAGTGAATCCGAGATCGCGGACAAGAAGCCGTTCCGTTTCGATACACGGATGAAGGCGTATTCCGTGGTATTGGTAGCGCTGATCGGTGTACTCAGCACGTTGATCGCCATACGATCTGATACGGATACTACCCTTCTACGCACGCCAGGAATGCTCTTCCAAGAACAACCGGATGGCCGCATCAGTAACTTGTACCACGTTAAGACCATGAACAAGACACAATACGATATGCCCTTGCGTATGGAATTGATGAATGCTGATGGCGAGATCAAGTTGATCGGAAAGTCGATGGACCTGAAGGCTGGTGAATTGGCGCAAGGTGAGTTGTTCATCATCCTTCCAAAAGATCAATTGCAAGGCACCAAGACCAAGTTGGTGATAGGCGTTTTCAGTGGTGATAAGCTCTTGGAGAAAGTAAAGACATCCTTTGTGGGACCGATCGTGATCAATAAGAAATGAATTGGGGAAAAGGAATAACACTAGCGCTGATCGCCTTTGCGGGAATGATGGCCTACTTCCTGATCAGAGCTTCGGGGAATCCTTCACCTTTGGTAACGGACAAGTACTACGAACAAGAGCTGAAATACCAGCAACGGATCAACAATACCAACCGCGCAGATGCACTTTCGGCGGATGTAGTGATGCAGATCACTGCAAATGGCATTCGATTGGAATTCCCAAAAGAAATTGACCCTGGAACGATCACGGGCGAGCTCACACTGCTGCGCCCGAACAACCCTACTTTGGATAAAACGATCGCAGTAATGGCAAGCAGTGATGGTATTTTCGAGATCGAAGGGGATCTACTTGCGCCTGGCCGGTACAACGCCTTGTTGGAATGGAAAGCAGGTGAGAGCGCGTATTACTCTGAACAAAGAATAGTGGTACAATGAATGCGCTGCTCGCCACCGCTTTCATACTTGGTATTGCGGGCAGCGCGCATTGTGTTGGAATGTGCGGACCTATTGCTTTGGCCGTGCCCTCCCCTGCACCGGGTTGGCGTGCAAGGCTCAGCAGCACGTTGATCCTGAATAGCGGACGACTTCTCACGTACATGCTCTTGGGTGTAGCATTCGGAGCCTTTGGAAAAGCATTGGAGCTTGCCGGCCTCCAGCGCACCACGACGATCGTTGCCGGGACCATATTGCTGATATCCGTGATCGTACCGGGCCTCTTTGAGCGTTGGTCACCCACGGGATCAATAGCCCTGTTCATTGGTAGAATGCGTAGTCTGCTGGCAAGGAACTTGAAACGCACTGCGCCCGAAGCCTTGTTCCTTACGGGATCGCTCAATGGTCTATTACCATGCGGATTGGTCTATGCCGCTGCGCTTGGAGCCGCAACATTCGGAACGGTATGGCAAGGTGCATTGTTCATGGCGTTGTTCGGATTAGGAACTTGGCCTGCATTGATCGCGTTGAGAATGAGTGGATCCATGCTCGGCACCAATGCCCGTAAAATGTTGCGCCGAGCTTCACCTGTCCTTGTAACAACGTTAGCCGTGTTAATGATCCTACGCGGCTTGGAATTAGGAATACCTTTGATAAGTCCACCACCGCCGACAGTAGCTGGCACCATTATTAATTGTCATTGAACAAGATCCCATGAACACCACGACAGAAAAAAAAGTACACATTACCGACCTCCATAACGACCATGAACTTTGGTTGAACAAATTGGCGTTCTGCAAAGAAGAGATCAGCATTTTGGAACACCGCATGGAAGAGATCGCGAAGCGGAACACCGGATATGAGGTCATGGCAGAGCTGGAGCACTTCCAGAACCAATACATCCGTCAACGTGAAGTGATCGATGAACTCAGACACGAACTGAAGCTCCATGAGAACGGGTTGGCGAAAGAGAGCATAGAGCATCCCATAGCGATCGACCATCGGCTTTTTACGGATCACACCACGCATCGCGGAGCTATGGAGACATTCGACAAATTATACTACGAACTGAAAAGTGAATTCATGCAGTGGTTGGTGAAACGCATGTGATGGTATCCATTAAGTGATCGATCGCTTGATCGGTCACGTAATGTCCGGTCGTGACCACTATTTCAAATTGAATGTTGCGCATCCACTTCATACTATACGTGCAGGATCAACTCCGTAGCACATCATTCTACACCGCTCTACTAGGCCTGGAACCCACGCTCAACGTACCGGGCATGACGGAGTTCGAACTTCCCGGTGGCAGCGTTCTGGGATTGATGCCGGAGAACGGAATTGCCAAGATCATCAGTGGGCCACTACCCCATCCTTCTACCGCTAATGGCACACCGAGATGTGAGTTGTACCTGGTAGGTACGGATCTTGTTGCTGCGTGCGAACGAGCCAAGCAAGCCGGAGCGCGGTTGATAGACGGAGCCAAAGACCGCGATTGGGGACATCGCACAGCATATTTCGTGGATCCGGATGGACATGTCATCGCGTTGGCATGTCAGATCGATCATTGATCGGGGTTTATACCAGTTCCTTGCGTCTTCCCTGACATTCGTCAGGGTAATACACGCAATAGCCCGGTACGTTTGTGTATTGCGCCCTTGAGGCGTACGCTACAATGCCATTGCAATCGATCACATCGATACGTGAATTGGTGCGCGAACTTTTGCGGCACCGGGACCGAAGTGAATTTGGAGAGATCCTAGCACGCTACAATGTTCCAATAAAGGACATTGCGCCCTATTTCCGCTGGAACAATAAACACTACACCCGCACCTGCATCCAACGGAACAATGACTTTGAACTTTTGGTGATCTGCTACGAACCCGGCCAAAGTACAAGCATCCATGATTATGACAGCCAAACGGCCTGGATACATGCTGTGAAGGGGGAGGTGGTGGAAGAACGTTTCATCTATACCGGTGACGGACTCCAAAGAACATGCGAATTGATGCTGCGACCAGGAGAAGATGACTCGCTCACCAATGGCTCCTCGATCCACCGGTTCATCAATAAAGGACCTGAACGTGCAATTACGTTGAATCTCTACGCAAAACCGATGAGCAAGTGGCGTGTCTACGATCCAGGCACGGGAGAAGCCACTATCGCACCAGCAGGTCCAGCGCCGTGAGCTTACCTGCGCCTGCTCTGCCTTATCTTTCCGGCATGAGCACCTCAAAGGCAAAGGTTCTGGACACGTTGGACATGGAACGGGTCGGTGGTCTACTGTTCCGAACCGCAGCGGAAGGACTGGTGGTTGTTGATCGCGCTGGGGTGATCGTAATGAACAACCCACGGCTCAATACCATGTTCGGATACGCGAATGATGAATTGAGCGGTAGAACAATAGAAATATTGATCCCTGATGCGATACGCGGACAACACAAGAACCATAGAGAAAAGTACAATGAAAGGCCAGTGGAACGTTACATGGGGATCGGAATGGAACTCAACGGGAAGCGCAAGGATGGAAGCATATTCCCCGTTGAGGTCAGTCTCAATCACTTCAAAGTGGACGAAAAGCAGTATGCAATGGGGCTAGTGACCGATATTACGCTGCGGCACGAGGCAGAGGTCGTGTTACGCAGGAGCAAACAGGAATTGGAAGAACTGGTACACCAGCGCACAGCGGAACTGAAGACCGCGGAATCAACTATTCGTGAAGCATTGGAAAAAGAGCGTGAACTGCATGCATTGAAGAGCAGGTTCGTGGCCATGGCAAGTCACGAATTCCGCACTCCGCTCAGCACGATCATGAGCAGTGTGGATCTGATCGGCAGGTATACGGAAGAAGCCAGTGATGAGAAAGTGGACAAACACATTGGCCGGATACGGAACAAAGTGCGGGAGATGACCGCCATGTTGAACGAGTTCCTTTCACTGGAACGTATCGAGCAAGGCCAGGTACAATGCAATCCATCCACCTTCGACATTGTTGATCTCAGTATTGAATTGATCGAAGAATTGCGGCAATTGGCCAAACTGGGCCAAGCGTTGGATTATGACCACACGGCCGGAGAACGTACCGTATTATTGGACCGCCAGATGCTGAGCAATGTGATCACCAACCTGGTGACCAATGCGATCAAATACTCACCGGAGAACAAACCCGTCAAATTATCCACACAAGTTGAGCACGACCGATTGATCATTACCGTACGCGATGAAGGCATGGGCATCCCTGAAGAAGATCAACAGCATCTATTCGAACGTTTCTTCCGTGGTAGCAACGCATCCACGATACAAGGAACAGGACTTGGCCTAAATCTTGTGAAACGCTATTTGGAAATTCTCCAAGGCACGATCGACTTCAAAAGCGCACCTGGCAATACACTGTTCACGGTCACCCTTCCGACAAAACTAGCTACCTGACACAATTCATGAAGACCATACTATTGATAGAGGACGATGCCGACATGCGTGAGAACACCGCCGAGATATTGGAACTCGCGGACTACCGTGTATTGAAAGCGGAGAACGGGAGGCGCGGCGTGGAAATAGCCCGCAAGGAATCACCCGATCTGATACTCTGCGACATCATGATGCCGGAACTCGATGGACATGGTGTACTGTACCTGTTGGGCCGCGATCCGGCAACGGCCGAGATCCCGTTCATCTTTCTCAGTGCAAAAGCAGAACGCAGCGATGTGCGAAAGGGGATGGAATTGGGTGCCGATGACTACCTCACCAAACCATTCGAAGAGGGTGAATTGCTCAATGCCGTAGAAGGGCGTTTGAAACGGAGCGATCTATTCCGCAAAGGCTTTGACAATGGCTTCGAAGGCCTGAACAAATTCATGGACCAGGCCCGCGGTCTGGAAGCGTTGAAGGATATAAGCAGCCATCGCAAAACGCGCAAGATCGCGAAGAAGGAAACCTTGTTCCATGATGGCGACGAGATGCGCCAGCTCCCGTACATCGTAACTGGGAAAGTGCGCACGTACAAGATGAACAACGACGGCAAGGAATTGGTGACGGGCCTCCACGGGATCGGTGATTTCGTGGGCTACATGGGACTTTTGGAGAACGGCCGTGCCATGGAGACCGCCGAAGCGTTGGAAGACTGCGAAGTTGCGCTGATCCCGTGCGAAGACCTCTTGGCCCTGCTGCATAAGGACCGTGATGTAAGCATCCGCTTCATCAAAATGCTCACGCACGATGTAAAGGAAAAGGAAAAGCACTTATTGCAACTTGCCTATGCCAGCGTTCGTCAGCGCGTTGCGCAAGCGCTGTTACGTGTGCATGACCGCTATGCGGAGGAGGACAAAGCAGACCTCGGCTTGCGCATAAGCAGAGAAGACCTAGCAAGCATCGTGGGCACGGCAACGGAATCACTGATCCGGTGTTTGAGCGACCTGAAGGATGAAGGACTGATCACCACGCAAGGCCGGGATATTCAGATCGCTGATAAAACAGGTCTGGAGAAGCTGGCCTATCGGTGAGAGTACCATCGAGTTTAAGTGGATCACCAGCATACCGGACAGTCTAGATCTTGCTGCGCATAACCAAGGATCTTATCAACGCCAGAAATACATTATCTTGGCTTTCAATTCCTTACGATCTCTTTTCACGGCGCTTGGATAGCGGAACTATCTAAGGGTCGTTGGATAGCCTCTTGTTGGCCATAATCAAAAAACACAATAATCATGGATTCAATATTTGAAAATAAGGAATGGATATTTAGTGGAATCGGTGTATTCGTTATTGGAATTATATACGCATTATTCAAGAAAAAAAAGAAATCGAAATCCACCAATATGAAACAAAAATCGGGAGATAATTCAACTAATACACAAATAGGTGGAGACTATAATGGATGAAAAGATGAAACAAGAATCCGGGGATAATTCAGAGAACGTCCAGATTGGTGGTAATGTAAATATTGGTGTCACAGCAGCTGAAGCTAGACAAATCGCAATAGATGTATTTAAAGCGAATTTTTATACATTTTCTGAAAAAGCTGCCAAGAAAGCATTGGAACGTGCAGAGGAGTTAACTGATGAATTTATCGCAAAATTCTACGTAAAGATTCCTGAATTAGAAAGTAAACTTCAAGAACCTTCTGTTCAATCTTCCATGTTTAATACACAAAAAGAGTATGCAAAAAGTGGAGATTCAGAGTTAAAAGAACAACTTCTGAATATATTAATTGAAAGAATAAATTCAGAAGAAAGAAGCTTAAAACAGATTGTGTTAGACGAAGTGTTAACGATATTGCCTAAGTTAACAAAAGAGCAGATTAATGTTATGACTCTTATTTTTTCTGCTGTATATATCAATCACAATACAATCGTAAATATCCCAACATTTATAGAGTTCATTGAGAACCGAATTTTAGTCTTTTACCCCAATACTCCGCCCAGTTATTCATTTTACACACATCTTCAATTTACAGGATGTTGCACTATCCTTTCTGAGGGTAGTTCTTATAAACCTTTAGAACAAATTTTTAAAGTAAGATATAAAGCGCTAATCTCTAAAGGATTCACTGAAGAAGAGCTTAATCAAGAGTTTCGGGATGACAAAAATAGGTTGGCCCCTTTACTAGAAGCCATCTCAAAAATAACTTTTGAGAATTATCATTACGCAAGCCAACTGCACCATGCCTAAGAAGAGGTCTGCATGGTATTCATACCGAACGAATGTACGGCGCGAGTTAAACAACCAC
>Ga0209063_1001273_pt1 | contig 13274 bp, 7 predicted proteins | sample KloWWTmeKNB19Kit_FD_187177 | JGI IMG/M metagenome (GOLD analysis project Ga0209063, IMG submission 187177) | Active sludge microbial communities from Klosterneuburg, Austria, studying microevolution and ecology of nitrifiers - Klosterneuburg... | ecosystem: Engineered > WWTP > Aerobic digester >...
CGGGTCAGTGCCTGCGTTGCCAAGGTGGTTGCGGATCATTACCAGGCCGGTCTGGCTGGATTGACCCGTGGTGTGGCCGCTACCGACGCGCATACGCACAAGGGCGAAGACGGCTGCTGCTAGGGAAGGTCTGATCAAGTATTGTCGCGAGCAAGCTCGCTCCCACCATTGCTTGATCTTGTGGGAGCGAGCTTGCTCGCGACGAATGAGTTCCGTGCTTGTTCAGAGTTTCCCTGGCAGGCCAGTGAAAACCAGCCTGCGTTGCCATCGCTGCGTCAGGGCAAGCTCGAGCAGGAAGTTTCCGTTCGTGGTGCGATTCCATGGTGCAGGTCAACCAGCTCTGCGCAAGAAAATTCCGTTCGTGGTGAGCCCGTCGAACCATGAACGGCTCCCAACCCTTCCGTTCGTGGTGAGCCAGAGCCTGTCCTGAGCTTGTCGAAGGGAACCATGAACGGGCTCGTGCCAAGTTCCGCGCATTCTTCGAGCGGCCAAGAGCGAAACCTATCCCGGATGACAGGCCGGTTCCCCGGCCTGCCCTTCGGGCCAGCGCTTTGCGCATGTTCGCTACGGCATCCTGCCTACGCAGTGCGCTGCGCTTCATCCGGGCCACGCCACTGATTACGTTCGTGGTGAGTCAGTCGAACCATGAACACAATCAAGGCACTCGATCAGCGACTGGCGGGAATGCGGATCAATCGCTCGCGCGGGCAGGACATGCGCACGCCGCGCCCGCAACTGCGTGGATTCAGTTCCTTGTCCACGCAGATGCGCACCTCGGACAAATCGCGACCGTCGCAACTGACACCCAGCATGTCTTCCTGCATGCCGGGGTTTGCATCAACGAATGCGGAGCGAACCGCGTTGGCGGTCATGGCGGGCGGCTTCACCCCGGCTTGCAGCAACGGCGGGATGCGCACGCTGGCAAACGCACGATCGGCCAACTCGAAATAGCTGGTCGCATCAAGTCCCGAGCAACTGCCGTGGGCACGCCATTCGTGCTCGATCAGGTTTCGGCTCGGCATGAAGGCCAGTGCGCGATTGCGGGTGACGTGGTCGGGCCCCTTCCCGGCTGCGCAATGCTGCGGTCCACCACCGCGCTCGTGTTGCGGCCATAGACCATGCAGGATGAAGCCGAAGCCGCGGCTGCCGCACTGCTCCTGATCTCGCGGATTGTCCTCGCACCAGGTCGGCGACCAGGACAAGGCGATCAGGTAGTAGTCGAACGAGGAAGTCTCGGATTGCCGGTCCGCGCTACTCGGGTTGTGCGGAGTGGGGGAGTCTTCCAGCCAGCGCGCGAGTGCGGCCAGCAAGGCCAGGGCCAGGATGGTCACCAGCAATCGCCCATGGCGCGCCTTGAGCATGAATCGATCCGCTTCAACCTTGCAGGACCCATGACGCTATCAGGAAACCATCCGGTATCGCTATCATTGGCGGTTCGAGAATCCTGTTGCACTCATCCATGTCCAAGCCATTCAAGCGTCGCCGTTCTCCCATCCACGGCAATGGTGTTTTTGCCACGGCCAGGATCCCCGGGGAAACCGAACTCGTCCAGTACCGCGGTCGCCTGCTCACTCATGCACAGGCCAATCGAATTTACGACGGCACCACCGAAAACGGGCATACCTTCCTGTTCACTCTCAACGAGCGTTACGTGATCGATGCCAATGTCGAAGGCAACGTGGCGCGCTGGATCAACCACAGTTGTTCTCCCAATTGCCGCGCGGTCATCGAGGAGAACCAGGAAGGCAAGCGCAGGCAGGATCGCGTGCTGATCGAGACCCTGCGCGAAATTGCCGAAGGCGAGGAGTTGACCTACGACTACGGCATTTCCCTGGAAGAGCGCCTGACGCCCCGTCTCAAGCAGATTTGGGCCTGCCGTTGCGGGCATCCGGGCTGCATCGGCACGATGTTGAAACCCAAACGCCGACCGGCATCGGCCAGCAGAACGGAAAAAGCCTGAAATCCACGGCAATTCGTTGCATTGCGCGCTGCAAAGTTGCAGGCTAGCCACGGGATGGCGCCAATATCGCGAACCGTTCAGGGGCCTGCCTTGGGAACCAACGCGGGGAGGCGGATCAGGAGATGGCAGAGAAGGTCATAGCGGCAGTTGGCATTTCCGACGAGGAAATTGCGCGCCTGCGCCTGCTCATGCGCAAGGCTTCCGATCAACTCATGCAGTCCTGGCGCTGGGGATCGGAAACCCACGCGGATCTGCTGGTGATCGATGTCAACGGGTTCGCCGGACAAATGGCGCGATCGCGTGCCAAGGTATCGGGCTTGCGCGTTGCCCTGGTGGTCGAGCCGGGGGGCGGGACGGAAGGCGAGCCAGCCATGTACCGGCCATTCAAGCTCGAAAATGTCATCGACGTGCTGAACCAGGTATCGGATGCCGGCAAGGTTTCAGCCCACAAGCCGGCGCCTGTCGAAGACTATTTCGAAGCCAGCCTGAGGCGTGCGGGATTGCTGGCCGACGAAGATGGACTTGTCTTCGACGAAACCGGAGCCCAGCGACTCGTCGATGAGGACGTCGCGCCAGGTCTTGACGACCTCATCCGTGGCCATCCGCTGGCGGATCCGTACACCAATCTCAACCCTTCCATGCTGGATGATTCAACGCGGCTGGAGCCAACCGGCGAGCACACCCGCCGCAGCGAAGCGCGTTCTGATCGCGAGCGCGAATTGCAGGGCGTATCACCTGCGCAGCAGGGTGCAGCGCGCTCGGCTTTGCCGCCCGAAAAGATCGATACCGACCTTGCGGCTGGGCATCGCCTTCGCGATTACCTCAAGGGTCATCTGATTGCCGGTCCCGTGCAGATTGCCTGGGCGGGAGCCGGTGTGCTGACCCTGGACCCGAAGAACGCCAGCTTCCATTCGCCGGATCCGCTGGCCAAACTGGAGGGCTACTGCCGCCAGCCGATGAAACGCGCGGATTGGCGTCGGCTGACGTCTGCGGAACTCGCGGGTATTCGCCAGAGCCAGCCAGCGCAGCCGTTTGAACGACTGGTGTGGCTGGATACGCTGGTGAACGCACAGCAGAAACTGGCGTCCCACCTCGATCCCGGTGGCAGCTTCCAGTTGAGCCGCTGGCTTGAACTTGAGCGTGACCATCCGCGTTTTGCGCGCATTGGTGATGCCATGCGCAGGCCGGCCCGTTTGCATGAAATTGCCGCAGCCAGCGGCAGCCAGATGGGCGACGTATTTGCCCTGGTGACCGCGTACGACGCCATTGGCTGTCTCAAGTGGTCACCGCGCCCGCCGCGCCATGCCGAACCGGAAGACGATGGCAAGATGGCATCGCTGATGAAGAAGCTGCGCAAACCGTTCCGCAAGTCCTGAAAGCTCCGCCGTCATGCACGTGTCGGGTGGTTTCCCGGCAGCCAAGGCAACGCTGATCAAGCCGCTTCCGTTCGTGGTGAGCCCTTCAGTCGTGCTCAGGACAGACCTGTCGAACGACAAACGGAATCAAGGCGCCATGCGCCCACTTTTAGATGCGCACTGGACAAGCATGACTTGATCATCGTCGCCCTAAGGAAGGTCTGATCAAGTATTGTCGCGAGCAAGCTCGCTCCCACCATTGCTTGATTTTGTGGGAGCGAGCTTGCTCGCGACGAATGAGTTCCGTACTTGTTCAGAGTTTCCCTAAGCTACGACAGGGCGTTGAAAAACGTTGGCGAGGCAGCCAGAGCAAGTCAGAAACAGGCGAAAAATGCAGTTTACGAGTTGTAAATGAGCATTTTGAGCCTGCTTTAGACGCAGCAATGGCAACGCTGGTGGTTTTTCAGTTGTCTGAAAGCGGTCAGTCTTCCTCCACCCGCGGCTTGTACGCCTCCACCAACTGCTTCTGCACGTTGGCAGGCACGGCTTCGTAGTGGCTGAACTCGATGGCGTAGCGGCCGCGACCGCCGGTCATGGCCTTGAGTTCGGTCTGGTAATCGGCGACTTCGGCCAGGGGCACCTGGGCCTTGATCACCAGCTCGCCACCGCGTGCCGAATCGGTGCCATTGATGCGCGCGCGCTTGCCGGCCAGTCCTCCGGTCACGTCACCCATGTGTTCCTCGGGCACGTTCACGTCCATGTTGACGATGGGCTCCAGCAGCAGCGGTTTGGCCTTGCCGACCGCGTCCAGGAAGGCCTTCTTGCCGGCGGCGACGAAGGCGACTTCCTTGGAATCCACGGTATGGAACTTGCCGTCGGTCACCACCACGCGCACATCCTGCATCTGGAATCCGGCCACCGCGCCGTGAACGAGTACCTGGCGCACGCCTTTTTCAATGGCGGGTATGTATTGGTTTGGGATCGCGCCACCCTTGATCTCCTCGGTGAACTCGAAACCGCTGCCGCGTGGCAAGGGCTCGACGCGCAGGAACACTTCGCCGAACTGGCCGGCGCCACCGGTTTGTTTCTTGTGGCGATGGTGGCCTTCGGCCTTGATCGCAATGGTCTCGCGATAGGCAATGCTCGGCCGGCGTGAGGTGACCTCCACCGCGTAACGATCCTTCATGCGCTCCAGCATCAGTTTCAGGTGCAGGTCGGAAAGGCCTCGAATCACGGTTTCGTTGAGTTCGAGGTTGTGCTCGACGCGAAAGCAGGGATCTTCCTCACTCAGGCGCGCGAGCGCAGTGGCCAGTTTCTGTTCCTGTCCCTTGTGTGCAGGCTCGATGGCCAGGCCGAACATGGGGCTTGGATAATCCAGCGGCTTGAGGTGGATCTGGTCCTCGTCGTGGGAATCATGCAGCACCGCGTCGAAGTGGATTTCATCGATCTTGGCCACTGCCGCGATGTCGCCGGCAACCGCAGAATCGATTTCGAGATGATCCTTGCCCTGGATGCGGAACAGGTGCCCCACCTTGAACGGCTTGCGCCCATCGTCGATGAACAACTGCGTGTCACGACGGATGGTGCCCTGGTAGATGCGGAAAATACTGAGCTTGCCGACGAACGGATCGTTGACGATCTTGAACACATCCGCGATCACATGCTTGCCGGGGTCGGCCTCGGCGGTGATCGGCTGGGCCTGGCTGCCGCTGCCCTTGACGAAGGGGGGCGGATTGCCTTCCCTTGGGTTGGGCAACAGGCGCTCGATCAGGTTCAGCAACTCGGATACGCCGGCACCGGTGCGCGCGGAGACGAAACAGATCGGAACCAGATGACCCTCGCGCAGGCATTGTTCGAAGGCATCGTGAAGTTCGCTTCCCTTGAGCCCGCCTTCGCCCAGGTCGAGATAGTGGTCCATCACGGTTTCATTGATCTCCACGACCTGGTCGATGATGCGCTGGTGCGCCTCGGCCACGCTGGAAAAGTCGGAATCGCCATCCGGCTTGAAGAAGCAATCGGCCACCGCACTGGCATTGCCGGATGGCAGGTTGATCGGCAGACATTCCGTGCCGAACTCCTCGCGCAGTTCCTCGACGAGCGCCGACAGATTGCATTCGGTATCGATCCGGTTGATCACCAGAACGCGGGCGAGGCCGCGGTCGCGTGCATAGTCCATCATGCGTCGAGTCGCATGTTCAATGCCGTTGGTGGCGTTGACTACGATGGCGCAGGTTTCCACTGCGGCCAATGCAGACAGGGTGGGGCCGCGGAAATCGGAGTAGCCCGGAGTATCGATCAGGTTGACATGACATTCGCCGCGCGTGATCGAGGCGATGCTGGCCTGGATCGAGTGCTTGCGCTCTTTTTCCATCGGATCGAAATCGGAGACCGTGCTTCCGCGTTCAATGGTGCCCGCCGTCTGGATGGTGCCGCCGGCATGCAGCAGGGCTTCAAACAAGGTGGTTTTGCCGGCGCCGGCATGGCCTGCCAGTGCAATGTTGCGAACGGCCTCGGTGCTGTGCGACATGATCTCCTCCCACGGTTGAAGGGTTGGGCATGGCCGCCGACCGGGCAGTGCGGATCCGTATCGGCTGCACCCTTGAGAGCCTTGCGCGATCGGGCGGGTTGGTCAAGCGGCGCTGCCGCAGAGCCGGGAGTTGCGAGCCTATTGATATGGCATTGTCCGACTGTATCGGTCTTGTCCTGGTCGCAGAGATTGTTCTTGCCCCTCTCCCCCGACCCCTCTCCTTCATGCCCCTTGCGTACCCAGGGGGCATGAAGGAGAGGGGTCGGGGGAGAGGGGGAATGACGAAGCACGCCTCGCGCTACTCCCGCGCTCCATGGACTGAGCGTCTGCGCCTTAACGAGGGTTTAGCCTGACCTGCGTATGCTGCGCGGGCGCAACCTTTCCGATTTGAATCCCCCTGCATGCCCAGCCCTCCCGCCGCTCCAGCAACGGCCCCCGTTTCCGATGCGAATGAGCTGGCACGCCTGCGCAACCAGTACGTGGGCCGCTCGCTGGCACGCGATCGACGCTGGCGGGCCCGGGCATTCGAGCGTCGCACCTTCATCGGCATGGCGGCGGTTGCCGTTCTTCTCAACCTGATGTGGATCTTCGGCCTGGACCGGGTCATGTTGAGCTCGTTCGAGGAGAATCCGGACCGCGGGCCGATCCAGGTCAGCATCATCGAGCCGGATCCGGTGTTCGAGATTCCTCCCGAACCGGTGCCTGCGCCAAGCGAATTCAAGCAACGCCAATCGGCCATCGTCATTGCGCCGCCGGTGGCAAAGATGACGCCGCCGCCGCTGAATTCTGCCGACAGCAACGCAACCCAGGCCCGCATCGGTGCCGCGGGTGCCGGCGGCCTCAGGCTGTTCAATGCGGATGGATCCATCCGACTTCCGGAAGCAGGCTCCGCAAACGGCACTGAAACGGCTGCCAACCCAATCGAAGCGGGCAAGGCGCGCTGGGCGGAAATGCAGGTGCGTGGCGAAAACCCGCTGGATTGCCAACGCAGCCGATTCGCGGCGGCCTATGCCCCTGATGAATCCCTGGGTGACAAGGTCTCGCGCAAATACCTCAAGTGGATTGGCCTGGCCGACCCGGCCGGCATCGCCGAGCGGGCGGCGGCCAAGCAAGCACGCGCGGCGGATGGCTGCGATCCGGTACGACCGTAGCGGACCGCAAACAGCAGACAGTTACCCGGTGGAAGCCAGCGCGCGCATGCAATGATCTGGCGCAATTGGCAAACGGATTGCAGAATGCCATGCACATTGGAGATTAATCCGGGGGATTGCAAATGATGCGCTTGCCATGGATTGCTTTGTTCGTCGTTTGCATCGCGTTGCTGCGCATGGGTTTCGCGCAGGAAGTCATGCCTGCTCCTACTATCACGCGTGCCAGCGTGGATTCGTCGGGAATTGACCTTTACTTCAGTGAATCCATGCTGGCATGGAATGGCGATGGTCATTTCACCGCTGCAACGATCCATCCTTCGCTTCACTGTCGCTGGTACTGGTCGAGTGACACGGAATTGAGGTGCAATGTCGATGGCGACAAATTGCCTCCGGCCAGCCGTTACCGCATCTCGATCCAGGGCGGACTATGGTCGCAGCAAGGGTTTGAACTGAAAGCGCAGGAGCTGTGGGTGGAGACCCCCAGACCCGAAATTGACTACGAATATGTCGATGAATGGAATGATGGCGTTCCCGTGATCGACCTGCATACCAACTTTCCGGTCAACGCGACAACGCTGCATGAAGCCTTGCACCTGACCCTGGATGACCAGGTCATCGGGTTTGATTTGCAGGCAACGGGGCAATCCACGCCGACAGAAGGTGACCGGACAGACAGGGATTGGCGTATCCGGTTTTCACCTGCCGATGGGTTGCCACACGAACTGGCCCTGAGTGTTCGCCCGGGCTTGCGCGCTGCCCAGGGCGAGCTGACTGGCACCCAAGACGAAGTGCTGCTGCGTGCCAGGGTAAATGAACCGTTTCGCTTGCGTCGGACAGGCTGTGCGGTGGGCCACGAGGCTTATGGAGCACCGGTTACCGATGCGCCGACACCGGTCAGACTGAGTTGCCCGGCAGGCCAGATGTTGATCCTGGAATTCTCACGGGATTTGTCTGCGGGTTCGTTGACTTGGCTGCGTGAACATTTACCGCCTGGCCTGCGTTTTGAAAGGGAGGATGCGCACAGCTATTTTCGATTCCGAGCAGAAGATGGGGATGTTTCCCGGCGACCCGGCTCATTCATTCGCTTGACCTCGGATTTGGCCAATCGACTCCTGGAGCTGAAGCTGCCCGATTCCCTCACGTCGGATACCGGCAAGCCCATCGTGCGTGATGTTCTGGTGGAGTTTGCCACTACCGATTTTCTCCCCGATCTGAGTATTGAGCCGGGGTACATGGTTGTGCCGCTCGACTCGGAAACCCCAAGAATCATCTCCATGGTCAACCAGAGGAGGCCTGCGGTTTCACAGGCAGAGTTGGCCGACGCCAATCTCAAGCGAACGAAGTCGCATTTGCGCAACGGACGCAAGAACACGCAGGTCTGGCGCACGCCACCGGATCCGAGGCGAGAGCTGCGCAAGCGGGGAGGCTTGATCCAGGGCGCGGTGACGCCCTTGAATCAAGCATGGAGCTCTTATGTGATCGCTTTCGCCGCGTTCAATGTCACGGTGAGCCGGTCGGGCGACCATTTCCTGGTCTGGGCGACCGACTGGAAGAATGCAGAACCGGTTCGTGGGGCGACAGTGGAGCTGCTGACGCAAACGGCTACCGATACCGTTTCCGTACTGGCCAGCGCGATTACAGGTGAAGACGGGGTCGCTCTGATTGATACCACAGCGGTCGCTGGTGAACTCGAGCGCAATACCCCAATCATTCGGGTGCAGCACGAAGATCTACTCACCGTCATGCCGTTGGTCCAGCAGTTGGCAAATGGCGGCAGGTATGAATACCGTGATGTCGCGGCCGAGGAAGGGCAAGCGGTGGCATGGGGTGTAACCGAGCGCAGCCTCTATCATCCTGGCGAAACCGTGCAGTACCGCCTGTGGTTGCGCAAACGCCAGCAGAACCATCTTCGTCCAATTGCCGATACCGGCAAGCTGAAGCTTCGCCTGGTTTCCCAGTGGACACGAAAGCAGATGCTGGAGGTGAACGCAGAGCTTGACCGCTTCGGCAGCATGAGCGGGGAATTCCGCTTGCCGAAGAGGATGCCCGATGAAAACTACTGCATCACGGCGGATGCTGTCGATTCCTATCTTGTGCAAGGTGCCTGCTTTCGTGTGTCGGGCTATCACGTCAACAACCTGTGGGTAGAACTGCACGTTGACCGAGATCTGGTACGCGCAGGTGAATCCATCGAGCTGGTTACCCGGGCCGGGTATTTCTCGGGTGGGGCTGCGGCGGGAGCAAAATCCCAAATCAACAATCTGCTGCTGCCGTTGCGGATCGAAGATGCGTACCCCGAGTTCAGTGAATTCACCTTTATTGATCCCTATGAGCAGACCGCAGGCTCCGGGGGGGAGATGTTTGAGCTCGATCAAGGCAAGCCGGTGTTCACCGATACCCAAGGCCAGGCGCGGCGACGCATCACGCTGGAAGACGAGTCAGGAAATGCGGAGCCTCGGCCGGATGGTCCGCAGCCGATTCCCTTTGGTCAACTGGATTTCTCGGTTGCCGTCTCGACCTCGCCAAGCAATTGGGTGACCGCTCCTGCCTCGCTGCGGTTCAGCCGCCATGCCCGCTTCGTTGGCCTGAAGGTCTCGCCCTGGTTTCTAGATGGCAGTGCCGATCCCGAAGCGCAAGCCGTGCTGATTTCCGACCAGGGCAAGCAAATCGACGACGTTGCCATTGAGGTCCGGATCCTGAAGCTTGCCGCTGACGAAAGCGAGCAGGACAAGGAAGTAGCCAGCTGCCAATTGCGCAGCGGCCTTCCCGGTCATTGCCGTTTCCGACCACAACATTCGGGGAGATACCGTTTCGTGGCGACGGCCGAAAATGCAGCTCCCGCATCGCTTGAGCGCTATGCATGGCTCGAAGGCGACCGGCAGCTTGCGGAAAAGGATGCGGCAGCGAACCTGAGCACAGAAAACACGGAGCCGGCGGCGGGAAGCGTGGTCGAGGTGCTTTTGCATCAGCCCTTCAAGGATGCGATGGTGTTGTTCAGTGTCGAGCATGGAGGCGTGCTCAAGCACTGGATTGAGCGCATCAAGACGCCGACCGAACACATCCGAGTGCCTGTCGAGCGGGACTGGACGCCCGGATTCACCCTGCATGCGGTGGTTCTGGATTCCAGTAGTGATCCATTTGCAGCGGGGCAAGGCACAAGCAATCGGGCGCAGACGGCGAGCCTGGATTTCCATGTAACAGGGGAGACGGGCACCCTGCCGCTTGAGCTCACCTTGGACAAGAGCCAAATCAAGCCGGGTGGCAAGCTGGCGATCACACTGCGCAATCCGCGTTCCAACGAGGTCCAGGTCACCCTGGCCGTGGTGGATGACGCGGCCCGTGCACTGGTGCCGGAGATCACTGCGGCGGCAAGTCCCAACAGCGAAGGATGGCTGGGCTTGCTCAATAGCTGGTCGGTTCCGGACTGGTTTGCCCTGGGCAATTGGCCGCGTCAACCAGAAGAACACGCCGGGGAGCTTCCTTACATTTTCGGATTCACCTCCGCTTCCGCCACCGCCAATGAGTCCAGCGGTGACTCCGGTAGTGAGCGCCTCGATACAATCGTTGTGACCGGCTCGAACATTCGTGCGGTCGATCTGTTCCAGCCAGGCCAGGCCATGGACCATTCGCTGGCCTACAAGGTACGAGGCCAGATGAGCCAAGGTGCGCTGCGCAATCGCTTTGTCGATGCGGCCTTGTGGAAGACAGATTTGGTGCTTGCCGCCGGAGCCAAACGGACCGTTGAATTGACCTTGCCGGACAATCTCACGCGCTGGCGTGCGCTGGCTTGGGCGGCGGATGCCAATGACGGCTTTACCTTGAGTGAAGCAACCGTGGAAGCGACCCTGCCCCTGGAAGTGCGGACCGAGGTGCCAACACGCCTGTTTCCGGGCGACCACTCGCGCATTTCGGCCAGCGTGCGTGCACAGGGTGAAGGTACCCTGGTCAAGGCCAGTCTGCAGGCGGAAGGTGCGGGGGTGACCCGCTCAACAAGCTGGCAAGGGGCGATTGCTGAAAACGCACAACAGTCCGTATCGCTGCTGGCAAGCCCCACCCAGGTCGGTGAAATCGTGGTGAATACCAGGGCCAACAGCAAGCGTGGCGCCGATGGCGTGGCCGCAAGTGTCGAAATTGCTCCAACCCTGATGCATCAGCGAATTCCGGTTGCCGGATGGCTGACGCCTGCCGGCGTGGATTTGCGCATACCGGAGCTTCCTTCAGGTGCCGTGCATCCCACTCTGAGTGTCGAGGCAAGTCGCGGGCTGACCGCCATTGCCTCCCCATGGATTGATGGATTGCGTGAATACCCGCACCGTTGCTGGGAACAGACGCTCAGTCGTGCCATTGGTGCCGCAGCTTCGGTTCGTCTGGGCTTGGCAGATGCCAACTGGCCGGATGTGCCGCAGGCTATTGATGAGGCCCTGCGCGCCGCCGGACAATTTCAGGACCGAGAAGGCTTTTTTCATTTCTTCGCTGACGTGGATGGATTGGAAGTCTCTCCACGCAGCCTGATGCTTACGGCCTACTCGGTGCAAGGTTTGGAGTACTTGAAATCCTTGGGCTACCAGGTGCAGGCAAGCAGGATTGATCGTGCCAGGCAAGCATTGCTCAAGGAGTTCAACGGGGAACTCGAATGGCTTGAAGCGGCAAATACACCCTATCGAAACCAGGAATTGGTGGCGGCGGCCACGGTGATCGGAGCCAATTCGGCCATCCCGGAAAGCGCGCTTGGTGCTCTCTGGAAGGAGCGCGGCAAGTTGAGTTGGCAGGGTCTGGCCAACCTTGCCTTGGCGCTGGCCCAGCGCAAGGGCTGGGAAGCAAACGTGGAGAGCTTGCTCGAATCCCTGCGCAATGCAGGCGAGCCACGCGGAGCGGCACGCGTAATTCAGGGCAGACCCGGTGATTTCTGGCCCTTCCAATCCAATGCGCTGGACCATTGCGGAGTATTGCGCGCACTTGGTGAGCTCGATCACGCCAGCGATGCTGGCAATCGACGCTTGGCGCTGATGCGCGGTTTGGCCGATCTGTATGCCGGCGGAACACAAGCCCTGGATACCCAGTCGAGTGCCCAGTGCCTGATGACGGTGCTCGGCTTGCCGGAGGCGTCGGGCCTGCAAGCTCCGCTGGGCATTGCGCTAGGGGCCGGTGATGCGGCGGCAAAGCTCGAGTTGGGTCATGGGCAGAATATGGCCCGATGGAGTCGGGAGTTTTCCAGCTTTCCGGACAAGCTGGAGATGCGTGCAGATCTAGCCGATGATGCGCTGGTGTCCTTTGTGGCCAATGTCGAGTACGACATCGATGGGCGCAAGGCGCAGCCGCTTGCTGTCGGATTCTCGCTTGAACGCGAGTACAGCGTTATCCGCGACAAACAATGGGTAACGGCAGACACGAGCCAGATGCGCGAGGGCGATTGGGTGCGCGTGCGGCTGCGCATTCACAGCAGCCGCATGCGTTATTTTGTGGCCATCAGCGACAGCGTACCCGGCGGATTGCGGCCGATGGATCTGGAACTGGCCGGGGTTACGGAACTGGATCTCGAGCGAATCGCCAGCCAGGGCAGTCCATGGTTTCCGGTACGCCAGGTGGATGATCGCCATGCACGCTTCTACGCCGAACAATTGCCGCCGGGAACCCACGACGTCTACTACTATGCGCGCGCGGTGTTTGCCGGAAAGTTCCTGTCGCTGCCTGCCATTGCGGAACTGATGTATGGCCAGGCATCGGTGTCGCGAACCGGCTCTGCAACCGTGGACATTGACCCGGCCCTGCGATCACGCGAGTAGTGACGGCAGCGAGCACGAATAATCTATTGACACTGCATTGCGCGGCTCAACGGGCCGGGCGAGACAATCAGAGATTACCCCTCGGCCGTGAACGGCCTCCTACAACTGGTGTCAAAGGCCGGATGTAGCGGGCGCATCGTCCTCTTCATCCGGGGCCTGCACCAGCATTCCCCGTTCTCGCAGGGCTGCCAGATAGCCATCGCTGGCGACAACCTGTCGCATCCCGAGGACGGCAAAGCTCGTGGGGTATTCATCAAGTGTTTTCGCGGCGGCTTCCAGCCATGCGGCTTTCACGCGCGCCTTGAGGTCGCCGACGTCACGAAATACCGCGGCACCCTGGATGGCCTGCGTGCAGGCGGTGTACTGGTCTTCGTAGGGCAGGGCACGCAGCGACTCCAGATCACCCATCGCCCACGCGTTGGCGCGAAGTTTCATGTTGTCCAGATCGGTTTCGATGCGATCCAGAGTCTTGCTGAAGCATTCGAGGTCGTCGAGCCT
>Ga0209063_1001274_pt1 | contig 13271 bp, 8 predicted proteins | sample KloWWTmeKNB19Kit_FD_187177 | JGI IMG/M metagenome (GOLD analysis project Ga0209063, IMG submission 187177) | Active sludge microbial communities from Klosterneuburg, Austria, studying microevolution and ecology of nitrifiers - Klosterneuburg... | ecosystem: Engineered > WWTP > Aerobic digester >...
CGCACCAGTCCCAACGACTGCTGTTCCTCTACTCAATCCGTCTGTAGAGTCCATCGAAATGGTTCTAACGGTATTTTCTCCAATGTGAGATTGCACTTCAAGTACTAATTTAGTTCCGTTTGCATTATTGATTTCTAATGAATCATAAATTTTTGGTAACTCAACATCTTTAGTATCAAATACTACGTCAACTACTGGACCGATGATTTGCGAAACTTTTCCTATTGCTTTAGACATTCTTTATGTATTTATTAAATAGCTGTTTAGGTTTGAAAAAAACACTCTTTTTTCAGAGTGCAAAGGTAAATTTTCTAATGAAATAATCAATAGATAAAATGCTTTTTTTACTCATTTTTTATGTTTTACTGTATTTTGATAGTATTAAAACAAAAAACCACTAACAAATGCTAGTGGTTTTGAGTAAATAATAAGTATTAAATTTAAAAGTCTTATAAATTCTTAGGATACAATACTCTAAATGTTCCTACGTTTACACCTTTGAAATTAGAGCCATAAGCTACGTTTACTGCTTTTAGAAATTCGTTAGCAATTAGCGCATAACCTCTAGGGCTTGGATGAATTCCATCTAAAGAAAAAGCTGCACCTGTTACAAAAGTCGAAGTTAAAGTATAATTGTTTGCAATGATTCCTGTTGTGCTTAATTTTCGCATAATCTCTTTTGCGTCAACAAAAGCTAACCCATTTGCATCTGCTGCATTTTTTATTGTTACGTTATAGGCATCAGTAGCTGCAATTATTTCTAAAACTTCAGAAGGGATTAAAATGTGTCTATCTTCTAATGGATAAGTGATGCCGTATTTACCTAAATCAGCAGGAACACCAGGAGGTAAAGCTGCATCTGTTCCAATAACTGAAGAAGTTACTAAAGGAATTAAATCACCTGTTGTTGTTTGTCTAACTTTACCAAATGTAGCACCTAAGTAACTAGACAAAGCGATTAATTGAGGGTTACCACTTCCTAAAGCCGCTCCAGTAATTTGGGCACCATAATCAGCCAGTTCATCATCTTTCATCAAAACTGGGTTTGCAGTTGTTGTAGATAAAATATTAATTCTGGAACCTTGACCATACGCTGTTAGGACTTGGTCTAAAAATCCTAAAATCCCATTGATTGTATTAATAGTTGCAACATCTCCCGCACTAACTACTCTTGACTTTTTATTTTCATCACCATCAACATAATACTTGAATGGATCCACGACAACATTCGGGTTTATGTATGTAAACTGAGGCAATGTTGTTATATATGGTAAATTTGCAACAACTCCTTTTCTTCCGCCAGCCGCAAGTTGACTAACAATTTCATTATATGAGGCATCAAAACCAACACCAATTCCACCGCTAGATGGCGTTATTGGATTCAATGTAGAATCTCCTCCAGCTAAAGCATAACCCAAAACATCATTTCCACCAATCCACAAAGAAAAGAATGTTGGCGATTGACTAATGGCATCACTCAGCACAGTTGTAGATGGTGAAGTAGCAAAACGAGCAAAATATGGATTGCCAAAACTACTTCCATATCCAGGCGTTACTAAATGAATGCATTTTGCTCCTGGAACACCTAAATTAGTATATAATCCTGACAACACCGTTGAAATATTTGTAGAAGAAACACCTTCTACCTTAAGCGGCTCGTCAAAATCAGAACCTGCTTTCTTGCCAAAATATAATCTCACTCCATATGCAGGACTTTGAACTCCACCAGATAAAAAACCTCCAATATTATCTGCCATAAATGGAGTGTTAAACTCTCCGCCACCAACTAAAGCAAATTGAGAAGCGATTATATTTGGATAGGCGTTTTTCTGCCCTTCCATAAACAAAGCATTGTCTGAAAAACCTGCAGCAAAAGAATCACCCAAAGCTACATATTTTGAAAAATCGGCACTACCTGCAGTTAAAGGTGTTCCGTCTGTTGAATTTGGATCAGCAACAACATCATCATCACTGTTACATGCCACAAAGGCTATGGCTACAAAGGCAAGCCATTTTATATTTTTAATCATTTTCATAATGTTTTTAATTTAAGGATTAATAGTTAATGAAACGAAATATTGTTGTCCGATTAATCCAGGACCAAGAAGTTGTCTGTATTCTTTTCCGCCAAGATTTGTAGCTCCAACTTTTAAAATTGATTTTAATTTTGGAATACCATAACTAATTTGAGCGTCAACTACGGTAGCAGCATCTATCATTCCATCTGCAAAGGTTGATTCCCATAAATATTCATCACTCCATCTTGCACTTACATTGAAACCGAAGTTTTTAAATACATTATCATTGCTGATTGAACCTTTAACTCTGTGTTTAGGAGTGTTAAATCCTGCTTCGAAACTTGGATCTTTAGCTTGATCAAAATCAAATTGAGCATAATTATAATTTGCAGAAACCTCAAAGTTTTTAGGTAATTTTTTAGACAATCCTATACCAAACCCTAATGATTTGATTTCGATATCAGTGTTGGTGTAAAGTTGGAAAGCTCTATAATTACCAGATTGCAAAGCTTGAAGCGATTGTACTTCAGGATTGTTTTGATTCGGGTCGGCTGATAAATATGGAACTGGATTAGTAGCTCCTTTGGTAAAATCAAAACTAGTTCCTGCTGTTCCATATAAAGGCGCAAGTACTGTTAAGTTTCCAATGAAATCATTGTACACATTATAATATCCATTGATATCAATATTAAATCCTTCATATTGACCTCTGTATCCTAACTCAAATGCTTTTACTGTTTCTGGTTTTACTAAGTCAACATTAGTTTTTTCTAATAACGCTGCTGCTCCAGGTAAGTTACCAGGGTTTGCAGAAGCAAATGCGCCAAATGCTTGAACAGAAGATGAAGTATAAGAGTTATAATAAGCATTATTTCCATCGATGGTAACGCTTGATGCCGGATTAGCTGGATCACCACTAGCATAAATTTGTCCTACAGCCGTTGTTACATCCAAAGTTTCAGTATATCTTGTTAAATTATCAGGAGCAGAACCTAAAAGGATTGCATTTCCTACATTGAAACCAATGTATTGATCTTGCGTTGTTGGATTACGGAAACCTGTTTGGAAAGAACCTCTAAAAACATGATTTTTTGATTCTCCAACAGAATAAACTGCAGAAATTCTTGGAGAATAATTACCATCAAAATTCTCCGATTTATCATAACGAACAGAAGCTGTTAACTTTAACTTGTCTTCCATTAATTTTTTCTGAACTTGAGTATAAGCTCCATATTCGTCGTATACAATTCCACCAAACTGTGGCGTATCTGTATAAATTCTACCAAAAGAATTTAAGTCATATCTTCTATAAGAACCACCTACTTGAATTTCAGCAAATTTTACTAAATCTCTAAAGTTATAGTTAGCATCCGAATGATAAATTTTTGAATTATCTACCAATTTAGAACCTGATAAAACATCTGGATTTGCAATTACATTGTTAAATGCATTTTTGAATTCTGTTGATCCTGGTAAAAATCTACCTGTGTCTGCAACACCTCTAGCTGTAGCGTGTGCCTGCTCAGGAGTTGCTCCTGCCAAAGTTGATTGTACATAAGCTCCTGCATATTGACCAAACCAAGTTTTATCATCTTTCCAAGCTCTGTTAACGTTAAGACCTGTAAAAAGCATGTCGTAAGAATTCCCTCCGTCTTCAGTTATCATATACCCTCTTACGAAAAAGTTTTTCCCGGCCAACTCTAATTTGTGTTGTTGCATTTGGAAACCATTCAAATAATAACGGTTAGCTCCTTGATAAACTGAATTTCCAAATCCGAATTTACTTTGCCAAATGATTTCAAAATCATTTTTAAAAGGTTTGAAATGTAATGAAAAATCAATTTTCGCATTCTTAACCACATTGTCAGTCAAATCTACTTCATTGTAACCTGTTCTTGAAACATTTGAGTTAGGCAATAAATTTACTGCTGAAGCAGGCAACAAGCCCAAATCAGCCAATGTCTGACCTACACCTTTAATATTTATAGTAGCTTCATCACCATAAACGTTCATCCCGTTATAATTTGGGTTGCTTCTGTCTGCGCCTGGCATGGTTTTATCGCTATAATCTGTAGCGTACCATTCAGTACCTTTCATAAAAGTAAAATTTGCTTTGGCTGCAAAATATTCATTAAATTTATGAGCAACTCTTATGCCATAATCATAATAATCATTTGCTCCAGCAGCTTTTTGATTGGTTTGACCATATTTAACATAAGCCGAAACACCTTCGCTCACAAATGGATTTTTACTGTTCATAAATAAAATACCATTGAAAGCATTTGCTCCATATAGTGCAGAAGATGCTCCTGGTAGTAATTCTACACTTGCTACATCAATATCAGAAACACCAATAAGGTTTCCTAACACAAAGTTTAACAAAGGCGATGAGTTGTCCATTCCGTCTACTAATTGCATAAAACGAGTATTTGCTACAGTGGCAAATCCACGAGTGTTTATCGATTTAAACGACATACTACTTGTGTTCATTTGAACTTCTTTCATGTTCTCCAAACCATCGTAGAAGGTTGGTGATGCTGTTTTCTTAACATCCGCTGCTGTAAATCTTTCGATAGTTACAGGCGATTCTCTTAAGCGTTCGGGCGCTCTTGAAGCGGAAACCACGATTTCGTCAAGTTGTGTTTGCGCGTCACTTAAAACTACTGTCACTTTTTGATTGTTACTAGTAACATTAACTGTCTTTTCTCCATAGCCAACGCTTGAAATTTTTATTTCAAAAGGTGGTTTTTTTGAAGTGGCTAGGATGAAATTCCCTTCGTTGTCTGAAACAGTTCCTGCATTTTCTCCAGAGACAATAATATTCGCGCCAGGGATGGGTTGGTTACTACTATCTTTTACTGAACCAGTAATGGATGTTTGAGCAAACGAAATGCTACAAAAAAACAATGAAGCAATAAATAAATAAATTTTCATTTGGTTTTTAATTTTGTTGGTTTATGTAGCCAAAGTACAAATATTTTTTTTATATTTTTAAAAAAACGCACCTATTTTTCATAATTATCTAATTAAATCACACTAATTTGTTCATTTACTAATAATTCCATTTTTATGATATTGTTAACAATTTGGCTGTTTTGATAAATAAAATACTATGCGTGACTATTATTTTTAATTTTCGTTTCATTAATGATAAATTTTCGCCACAAAAAAAGCGAGATTACTCTCGCTTTAAAAAATTATATTTTTTTGTGTTTTTTATTCAACCGTAACTGATTTTGCTAAATTTCGGGGTTGATCTACGTTACATTCTCTCATTACTGCAATATGATATGATAATAATTGCAATGGAATCGTGGTAATTAATGGAGATAAAGCATCTGATGTTTCGGGAATTTCGATAACGTGATCAGCTAATTGTCTTACTTGAGTATCTCCTTTTGTAACAATAGCAATGATTTTTCCGCTTCTTGATTTAATTTCTTGAATATTACTAACTACTTTATCATAGTGTCCTTGTTTTGGAGCAATAACGATTACTGGCATTTTTTCGTCAATTAAAGCAATTGGTCCGTGCTTCATTTCTGCTGCCGGATAACCTTCTGCGTGAATGTATGATATCTCTTTTAATTTCAGAGCACCTTCTAAGGCAACAGGAAAATTATAACCTCTTCCTAAATAAAGACAATTTGTTGCATCTTTATATATTGCTGCAATTTCTTTGGCTTTATCATTGGTCAATAACGCTTCGGCAACTTTTTCTGGAATAATTTCTAATTCTTGTAAATATCTGAAATAATCAGAATTTGAAAGTGTTCCTTTTGCTTTTGCTAAACGCAACGCAATCATAGTTAAAACAGTGATTTGTGTTGTAAATGCTTTTGTTGAAGCAACTCCAATTTCTGGTCCTGCGTGAGTATATGCTCCAGCATGAGATTCTCTAGAAATTGATGAACCAACTACATTACAAACTCCAAAAACAAACGCTCCTTTTTCTTTAGCTAATTTTATTGCAGCTAATGAATCGGCAGTTTCTCCTGATTGAGATATTGCTATTACAACGTCTTTCGAAGTTATAATTGGATTTCTATATCTGAACTCTGATGCATATTCTACCTCAACAGGTATTCTTGCAAATTCTTCAATAATGTATTCTGCTACTAATCCTGCATGCCAAGATGTTCCACAAGCTACAATTAAGATTCTTTCTGCTTGAAGGAATTTTTCGATATTATCTTCAATTCCAGCCATTTGAATAATTCCTTCATTGGCATGAAGTCTTCCTCTGTAGGTATCTTTGATTACATTTGGTTGCTCATAGATTTCTTTTAGCATGAAGTGATCATAACCACCTTTTTCAATCTGCTCCAAATTCATTTGAAGTTCCTGAATATATGGATCAACCAAAGAGTCGTCTTTAATTTTTCTTATTTTTAATGCTTTGTGTAAACGAACAATTGCCATCTCTTCGTCTTCTAAATAAATAGCGTTTGAAGTGTATTCAATAAAAGGTGAAGCATCTGAAGCGATGAAAAACTCATCTTTTCCAACTCCAATTGCTAGTGGACTTCCTAATCTTGCCACGACAATTTCGTCTGGTTTTTCTACATCAAAAACACAAATAGCATAAGCTCCAACCACTTGATTTAAAGCAATTTGAACTGCTTTTCCAAGTTTTATGTTTTCTTTTTTCTTTACTTCTTCAATAAGATTGATAAGCACTTCCGTATCTGTATCTGATTGAAATGTATATCCTCTTTTGATTAATTCTTTTTTTAATGGCTCATAATTTTCAATGATTCCATTATGAATTATAGCTAATTTACCAGAGTTTGATAAATGCGGATGCGAGTTTACATCGTTAGGAACTCCATGAGTTGCCCAACGTGTATGTCCCATTCCTACAGTAGCTTTTGACGAAGCAATATCTTTTGATTTTTCTTCAAGGTCAGAAACTTTTCCTTTGGTTTTTGATACTTTTAAGCCACTTTCATCATGCAACATGATTCCAGCACTATCATATCCTCTATATTCTAATCTTTTTAATCCTTTTATAACTATAGGATAAGCTTCTCTGTATCCTATATATCCAACAATTCCACACATAATTTCTAGGTATTAATCAGGTTTTGTATAATAAATTTCTAGTTTTAGTCTTTGTCCTTCTGGCACATCTATACTTGACCCATAAAGTATTGTTCCTACTGGAGATAACACTGACATGGTTGGTGCACTATTTGTATTTGAATTAGCCGTTTTTAATTTTGAAAATGCTGCATTATTGATTGTTTCAGTAACAGCTAGTCCTAATCGAACATTAGTCGAATCATTTTTAATTAAATTTCTAATATGATTCGTTAATCTGATTTTGTATTTGTGTCCTTTGTTTGCAACTTCATCTGTCGTTTCACCTTTTATTTGTTTTACAAAAGTTCCATCTTCATTTAAAAGATTTCCACCGTGAACATATTTGTTTAATTTTGGATATGTTCCATTTGTAGTTCCATCTAAAGCATAATCAAGTAATACTCTTTTATTATTTAAATCATATAAAAGCAATCTATTTGGTTCAACTGATTTTACATTTGACATGGCTGTTTTGTCAATATAGAAAGTTAAATTAGCTTCATTAATTAACCAAGTTTTAGCTTTTGAATAATAAATACTTGAACCATCTGAATTAACATTTGCATATCTCAAATCGTCTAATTCGTCTGAAACGCTATTTGGTGTAATTGACTTTATATACAATACATTTCCTTCAGCATCTTTAATTTGATTTCCACTACCATCTAATGCAGCGTTATATTTATATAAATCTGTAGTTCCAAAAATATCTATGACGGCTATTGAACCTTGTCCTCCTTTTAGATAAAGTTTGCTTGCTTCAGCAGCAGAACTTGTAGCTGCTTGATAATTAGTGTTTTCATTTGAATTTGATTGTAAACTTACTGTGTTTCCAGTCATGTTTAGAACTAAAGTTTTGTCAACTCGTGTGTAAGTAATCACTCCATCACTATTAGTTGTTTTTCTATCTTCGTTGTAATAAATAGTAACTTTTCCACCTTTAAAGTTCATCATTGCCATATTTCCTGGATTTCCTAGACTTTCTGTCTTGAAATATAATCCTCTGAAATAATTTTTAAAAACAGCATTATTAGCTAGTTGTCCACTTGGTGCGTTTAGTATCTTATTACTGAAAACAGTTTTATCAAGATGAAGACGCATTGATGGAACACTTCTAACCGCAACAACTTCATCGTCAGAATCTAATGTAGTTGTTCTATGTTCTCTTTTATCAAAAAAGAATTGAGAATTTTGACGCCCATCAGAATTAAGTGGATTAGATGTTGGCATATTGTTCAAAAGAACCGGAATCTTATTGTTCTCGATATCTTGATTATCTGTGTAAAAAAGTTGTTGCCCAACAAGTGATTGACTTGGATCTAAATCTCTAAGAAAAAAATTAGATTGATAAATACTCAATTTAAATTTAGATTCACTTACTCCATATATAGAATCCAATCGATAAGTTTTTTTACCTTCACTATCCGTAGATTTTAATCTATTAAAATAAGGAACTTCAAGTATAACGCTATCTATAACCGTTGGAAGTAAATCATATTCTTCCGGGTCAACATTATTAAATATTGGATTAGCTGTTCCAAGTTCAAGTTGTGTCACAAAACTAGCTGTTGTAGTTCCAAAAGCAGGATTGTCAAATATTCCTAATGGATTAATTGGTAGATTGTTACTAGCAATTGCATCTAACTTTTGGTTATATGATTTTACTGTGGCTTCAGTATATTTTGTAAATTGATAATGATCGTTATCACCACCAACTATGTCTGTTCCAATTTCATTAAAATCTTTATCACAAGAAATTAGTAGAACAACTGATAATAAGACAACAATTTGTTTAAAATAGGTATGTAAATTCATTTGGGTAAAAAATATTAAAGCAAACTTTTATAAAACTCTGTATATGCCGAAGCAAAATTTTCTTTGGCGGTGAAAGGTAAAAAAGGTTTTTGTGAAGATTCTATAAAATTTGTTAAACTTGTCGAAATACTCGATGAAGCGACAATTACACCATCAGAATGGTTGATTGCCGACATGATTAAATTGTCATAATTAGGCGTTTCTAATTCTTTTACAGCTTCGTGTGGAATGTTGTCAAACTTTACTTTGTTTATCATTTCTGCATCCAAAGTTCCATCGAATGATTGTCCATAAACTGAAGTGATAATTTTTGTTTCAGAAAAAAGCGCTTCGTTTTTATAAAAATGTTTCATATAAACTGGTAGCATACTTGCCATCCAACCATGAACATGAATAATATCTGGAACCCAATTTAGTTTTTTTACCGTTTCAACAACGCCTTTTGCAAAGAAAATCGCTCTTTCGTCATTATCTGGATACAAAACGCCATCTTCATCAGTAAAAGTGGCTTTTCTTTTAAAATACTCATCGTTATCAATAAAATAAACCTGAATTCTTTCTTTAGGAATTGATGCTACTTTTATAATCAACGGCATATCTAAATCATTCACCACCAAATTCATACCCGATAATCGGATAACTTCATGCAATTGATGTCTTCTCTCATTAATGTTGCCATATCTTGGCATAAAAATTCTAATCTGTCCGCCTTGATCATTAATCATTTTTGGAACATCATACGACATTAAAGAAACCTCATTTTCAGCCAAATACGGCACTACTTCAGATGATACATACAATATCCTCTTATCTTCCATAATCTATTTTAATTTATTTATTGGCAATAAAAAGCATGCAAAAGTACAAAATTTTATGGAGTTATTTATGAAAATAGTAAGTTTGCAACTCATTTACAAAAGCGTATGCTCATTTTTAACACTAATAATGAATTAGTTTCTCATCTCAAATCAGTTACTAACTCAAAAACTTCAATAGGTTTTGTGCCAACAATGGGTGCTTTACACAAAGGTCATTTATCACTATTAAAGACTGCCTTAGAGCAAAATTCAGTAGTTGTAATTAGCATTTTTGTAAATCCTACTCAATTTAATAATCCTGAAGATTTAGCAAAATATCCTAGAACTCTTGATACTGACGTTGAAAAAATAAAAACAGTTTCTTCTGAAATAATTGTTTATGCACCAACTGTAAATGATATATATGAAGGAAAAACCGTTTCTCAACATTTTGATTATGATGGAATTGAAAATCAAATGGAAGGTAAATTTCGTCCTGGTCATTTTGATGGTGTTGGCACAATCGTAAAACGGCTTTTCGAAATAGTTCAACCAACTCATGCTTATTTTGGCGAAAAAGATTTTCAGCAACTTCAAATAGTGAAAAAATTAGTTTCAAAATACAACATTCCTGTCAAAGTAATTGGCTGTCCTATTTATCGCGAAACGAATGGTTTAGCAATGAGTTCACGAAACGAAAGATTATCTAAAACAGAAAGAGAAAAAGCAGAACTGATTTTTGAAACCTTAAATCATGCCAAACAACTTTTTGGCACGAAATCTGCAAAAGAAGTTAGCCAATGGGTAGCAAATGCTTTTGCGAAACAGCAATTATTTGAATTGGAGTATTTCCAAATTGCAGATGAAGAAACTTTATTGCCTTGCGTTAGAAAAACCAAAAGCAAAAAATATCGTGCATTTATAGCTGTTTTTGTTAACAATATTCGTTTGATAGATACAATTTCATTAAATTAATTACTTTTGCACCATGCAAATTCAAATAGTAAAATCAAAAATACACCGCGTAAAAGTAACTGGAGCCGATTTAAATTATATCGGTAGCATTACTATTGACGAAGCTTTGATGGAAGCATCAAATCTTATTGAAGGTGAAAAAGTATTTATAGTAAACATCAATAATGGCGAGCGTTTTGAAACGTATGCTATTAAAGGTCAAAAAAATTCTGGCGAAATTACACTTAATGGTCCAGCAGCTCGAAAAGTCCAAAAAGACGACATTATCATCATCATGTCGTATGCCATTATGGAATTTGAAGAAGCTAAAACATTCAAACCATGGTTGGTTTTTCCCAACGAAAAAGACAATTCTTTGACCTAAGATTTTGAAAAAACAACTTGGCAAATGGCTCACTATTATTATTCCACTCTTTATTGGAATTGGAATTATATACTATCAATTTAACACGCTTACTGCCGAGGAAGTTGAAAAAATTAAACTGAGTTTTCAAAAGGCAAATTACAACTATATCTTTTTATCGTTAGTAATTGCTTGTGTTGGTTATTGGTCAAGAGCTTACCGATGGAAATTTGCGCTCAATCATTTGGGTTATCAGACAAAATTTTCAAACAATCTTTTAACGGTTTGCGTTTCCTATTTGGTCAATTTAACCGTTCCGCGTTCAGGCGAAATATCTCGTGCTGCTTTAATAAAAAAATATGAAAATGTAGCTTTCGACAAAGCTTTTGGAACAATCGTTGCCGAGAGAATTGTGGATTTATTAATTTTTCTATTATTCGTTTTTATTGGGTTTGTATCACAGTTTGACACTATTTATCAATTCCTAATGGACAAAAATGTCTCCTTAGAATCATTGATTTATACTGGAATAATTGGCGTAGTTTTATTTGTGATTTTTGTTGTAATTTGGATTTATGCCGAATGGAAAATCATCAAAAAACTAAAGAAAAAATTATCCGGATTGATTGAAGGAATGACAACCATTTATAAAATGAAAGACAAATGGAAGTATATTTTTCATTCTTTCTTTATTTGGTTTTCTTATATAGTAATGTTTTATGTTGCCAAATTTGCACTTCCCGAAACCTCAGAAATCGGTTTTGATATTGTAATTATGGGGTTTGTTTTTGGAAGTTTAGCCATCGGATTTTCTAATGGCGGATTAGGTGCGTATCCTTTTTCAATTGCCTTAATCTTTTCACTTTATGGAATTTCCAATGATGTTGGAACCGCTTTTGGTTGGTTAGTTTGGACATCTCAAACCATTTTGACTATACTTCTTGGTTTGATTTCTTATGTTTTACTTCCTATTCTAAATAGAAATAAATAATTTACTATCTTGCTAATCATTTTTAGCAATGATTTCTATTTAACCAAAAAACCAATTTTCATGAAAAAGCTGTGTGTTCTTTTACTGCTAATTTGCTCCAACAGTTTATTTGCTCAAAAAACAATTGTCGATACAATAAATTCGCAAAAACTAAATGAAGACCGTGAAATAAAAATTTCGCTTCCGCCTTCCTATGATAAAAACAAAACGCAAAAATATCCGCTACTTGTTTTATTAGATGGCGATTTTCTTTTTGAACCTTTCTACGGAACGTTAAGTTATGGTTACTATTGGGACGATTTACCCGAAGTAATAATTGTTGCCATTAGTCAAAATAAAAACAACGAACGTGAAACCGATTGTATGACTGATGCTGATACAGGTTTGCCTTCAGAGAAAGGAGAAGATTTCTTTGAATTTATTGGAATGGAATTAATACCAACGATACAAAAAAACTATAGAACAGCACCTTTCAGAATCGTTGCTGGACTTGATGTAACAGCTGGATTTATGAATTGCTATTTATATAAAGACGATCCTATTTTTAACGCATACATTTCGCTAAGTCCAGAACTTCCAACAGGAATGGAAGAACAAATTCCAGAGCGATTAGCAGCAATTCAAAAACGTATTTTTTACTATCACTGCACATCTGATGGCGATTTAAAAAAAATGAGAACTCGCATTCAAGCAATGGATGAAGCGATAAAGAAAATCTCTAAACCCACACTAAATTACAGGTACGAAGATTTTAAAGGCGCATCGCATTATTCATTGGTTCCACATGCAATTCCAAGTGCTTTGTATCAAATATTTTCAGTATATCAACCTATTTCAACAACCGAATTTCAAGAAAAAATTGCAATTCTTCCCGAAGGTTATGTTGATTATTTAATTGCAAAATATGATGTTTTAGAAAAAGAATTAGGGCTTAAACTCCAAATCAGAATGAATGATTTCAAAGCCATTGAAGCCGCAATCATAAAAAACAAAGCTTATAATGAATTTGATTTACTAGCGCAATTAGCCGAAAAAAATTACCCAAAAACAATGCTTGCCGATTATGAAATGGCGCAGATGTATGAAAAAAAGGGTGAAATTGCTAAAGCGGTAAAGACTTGCATGAGAGCTTATCAATTGGAAGAAGTGGGCGATTTAACCAAAGAAATGATGATTAATCGTGCCGATGAACTAAAAGCAACTCTACCTAAAAAAGGGCAAAAAGTGGAAGAACCAGCAATTGAAGA
>Ga0209063_1001276_pt1 | contig 13245 bp, 8 predicted proteins | sample KloWWTmeKNB19Kit_FD_187177 | JGI IMG/M metagenome (GOLD analysis project Ga0209063, IMG submission 187177) | Active sludge microbial communities from Klosterneuburg, Austria, studying microevolution and ecology of nitrifiers - Klosterneuburg... | ecosystem: Engineered > WWTP > Aerobic digester >...
AAATCATAATCCTTCTGCTGATGAAGTGACTAAATTAGGAAAACAATGGTTGGAAGAAAAATATGGTAACTTGTTTACAATGTACCAAAAAATTACAGATGAAAATCCGTATGAAACTCCAATGAAAATTTATCCAGCAGTTCACTACACAATGGGTGGCGTATGGGTTGATTATAACTTACAATCTACAATTCCTGGTTGTTTCGTTGCCGGAGAAGCTAATTTCTCTGATCACGGTGCAAACCGACTTGGAGCTTCGGCTTTAATGCAAGGTTTAGCTGATGGATATTTTGTTCTTCCTTATACGGTTTCAAATTATTTAGCAGACGAAATCAGAACTGGTAAAATATCAACAGAATCTCAAGAATTTATCGATGCCGAAAACAACGTTAAAAATTCGATTGAGAGCTTATTAAAAAATAAAGGTTCTAAATCGGTTGACCATTTTCACAAACGTCTTGGTTTGATTATGTGGAATAAAGTTGGAATGGCACGTAATGAAGCTGGATTAAAACAAGCTATTGAAGAAATTGCTGCTTTAAAAGAAGAATTCTATAACGATGTTTATGTTCCTGGAACAGCAGACGAATTAAATCCTGAATTAGAAAAAGCACTTCGTGTTGCCGATTTTATCGATTTAGGTCAGCTTATGGCAATGGATGCTTTACAAAGAAACGAATCTTGTGGTGGACATTTCCGTGAAGAATATCAAGATGCTGAAGGAGAAACACTTCGTGATGACGAAAACTTCTCTTTTGTAAGTGCTTGGGAATATATGGGTTATGACATCAGCAAAGAAATTCTTAATAAAGAAGAATTGAAATACGAGTTTATCAAAATTGCAGCTAGAAATTATAAATAATATACAGTATGTCTTCAGCAAAAAATATAAATATAAACCTTAAAATTTGGCGTCAGAAAAACGCTAAAGCCAAAGGTAGCATGGAAACTTATAAATTAGATAATGTTTCTACTGCAAGTTCGTTTCTAGAAATGCTTGATCAATTGAACGAGCAATTAATTAACGACAAAAAAGAACCAGTAGCTTTCGACCACGATTGTCGTGAAGGAATCTGCGGAATGTGTTCGCTATACATCAACGGACGTGCTCACGGACCAGATACTGGAACAACAACATGTCAGTTACACATGCGTAAATTCAACGATGGCGATACCATTTTTATCGAACCATGGAGAAGTAAAGCATTTCCTGTTGTAAAAGACTTAGTTGTTGATAGAAGTGCATTCGATAGAATTCAACAAGCTGGTGGTTTCGTTTCGGTAAATACATCTGGAAATACTATCGATGCCAATGCAACTCCAATTCCAAAACAAGATGCTGATAAAGCTTTCGAAGCTGCGGCATGTATTGGTTGTGGTGCGTGTGTTGCAACTTGTAAAAACGGTTCGGCAATGTTATTTGTTGGAGCAAAAGTATCGCAATATGCTTTATTACCACAAGGAAAAGTAGAAGCGTCTCAACGTGTTTTAAATATGGTGCGTCAAATGGACGAAGAAGGTTTCGGAAACTGTACCAATACTGGCGCATGTGAAGTAGAATGTCCGAAAGGAATTTCTCTAGAAAACATCGCTCGTATGAACAGAGAATTTTTAAAAGCAAGTATTAAGTAATTAATCACTTCTCAAAATATCTAAAACGCATTCATTTATTTGGATGCGTTTTTTTATGGCGTTACCTTTCAGGTCGGGCTTTCCGTTCCAATCTTTTATGGCAGAAAAAGCCATAAAAGGATTTCACTTCAATCCCTAACGCAAAATCCGTATATTTGAGAAACCTTATTTTAAAATGAAACAACTATTTACATCCGTATTTTTTGTGATTTCAATTTTCAGTTTTGCCCAAAATCTAAAACTAATCACCTATAATATTCGTTTGGATTTGGCCAGTGATGGCGAAAATGCTTGGTCAAACAGAAAAGATTATTTCTGTTCGCAACTAGCATTTTATGAACCCGATATTTTCGGTATTCAAGAAGCGTTACCCAATCAAGTTATAGCTATTGCATCGGCTTTGCCAAAATATAATCACGTTGGAATAGGAAGAGATGGCATCGGAAAAGGAGAATCATCTAATATATTTTACAAAAAAGACAGATTTGAATTGTTGCAAGAAAGTACTTTTTGGTTGTCAGAAACTCCAGAAGTGATGTCTAAAGGTTGGGATGCCGCGCTGAATAGAGTTTGCACGTATGCTTTGTTCAAAGACAAAAAAACCAACCAAATCTTCTGGGTTTTTAATACACATTTCGACCATATTGGTGAATTGGCACGAACAAATTCAATAAAATTAATTCTTTCGAAGATTAAAACTTTGAATGCGAAAAATTATCCTGTCTTTTTTATGGGCGATTTCAACTCTGAACCATCCGAAGAACGCATTGTAAATCTAAAAAAAGAAATGTTAGATACTTATGATGTTTCTATCGAAAAACCATTTGGTCCAACAGGAACTTTTAACGCTTTTAAACACAATGAAGCAGTTACAAAACGAATTGACTACATCTTTATAACGAAAAACAATAAGCTAAAAGTAAAGAAATTTGCCGTTTTAAGCGATTCCAAAGATTTGAAATATCCATCAGATCATTTGCCAGTTTATACTGAATTCGAATTTAATTAAAGAAACCGAATGCAATTGCAACATTGTGTGGTAAATCTTATTTAAAAAAATTATAAAAGTATATTTATCGTCAATTTTATAATTTAATCGAGTATGCAGTAAAGTTAATATTCCAAATGATTGACAGTATGCAATTTTATATATATTTGCTCGTTATGAAAAATTTAACATTTATATATAAAAACCTTTCCTATTTGTATTAACTCAATGAAAAAAATATTTATTACCATATTATTTTTATTGGAAACCATACTTTCCTATGGTCAAGTTGGAATAAACACTACTTCACCAAATGCACAATTTGATGTTAACTCGTCAAACCCAGCAAGTCCATCAAATATAGACGGAATATTAATTCCTAGAGTCATAACCTTTCCTGCAATAAACCCAACAATACTCCAACACGGAATGTTAGTTTTTTTAACAACTATTTCTGGATTAAATCAACCTGGTTTTTATTATTGGAATAACCCAACATCAAGTTGGATTGGCATTTCAAGTACAGGTAATGGATGGTCAATAACCGGAAATTCAAACACAATCAATGGAACAAATTTTATTGGAACTACAAATGCACAAGACATAGACTTTAGAACAAACAATCAACTAAAAATGAGATTGTCACAAAAAGGACAATTAGAGTTTATAAATAATGGAAGTTCTGTCTTTATAGGTAACCAAGCCGGCGAAAATGACGATTTAACGAATAATCAAAATGTATACATTGGTTATGAAAGCGGTCTTACCAATACTAATGGATTTTCCAATGTTGCGGTTGGCTATCATTCAATGCGGTCTAATATAACTGGATTTAACAATTCATCTTTAGGTTTCCAGTCTTTGTTAAATAATACAGCAGGAACAAGCAACACGGCCATTGGCAACCATTCTCTTTTTTCAAATACTATTGGAGTTAGTAATACTGCTGTAGGATCAAAAGCACTTGAATTAAACACCTCTGGTTCAAGCAATACTGCTATTGGAGTTGAATCTCTAAAAGACAACAACATAGGCGAAAGCAACACGGCTATTGGATTTTCTGCTTTAAAGAAAAATACATCTGGTAGTCAAAATACTGGAGTTGGATCTTCATCTCTATTGAATAATATTTCAGGAATATTTAACACCGCCATAGGAAATACTGCATTATTGTCTAATACCATTGGAAATAATAATACAGCAACTGGCGTATCATCACTCTACAATAATACAATTGGAAATAATAATACAGCAACTGGCGCTTCATCATTACTTTCAAATATAACTGGTAATAATAATACCGCTACAGGAATTTATGCCTTGACTACAAATTTATCTGGTAGTGGAAACACTGCTACAGGAAGAGGATCGCTTAATGGAAATACTATTGGAAACAATAATACAGCAAATGGTGCAAACACTTTATCGTCAAATGCTGATGGTAATTTTAACGTGGCAATTGGCTTTACATCAATGCTAACTAATACTTCAGGAAGTAATAATGTAGCAACAGGAACTTCTTCTCTTTATTTAAATACTATTGGGAATTTTAATACAAGCTATGGCACAACATCGCTTTTAAATAACACCACCGGAAACGCTAATACAGCTATAGGTAGTGGCTCAATGTCAACTAATATAACTGGAAGTAATAACACAACTGTTGGAAACAATTCGAACGTTTCAGCCGCTAATTTATCCAATAGCACAGCCGTTGGAAATCAAGCCATTTCGAATGCTTCCAACAAAGTTCGGCTAGGAAATACATTAGTTACTGTCGTTGAAGGGCAAGTTCCTTACTCTAATCCATCAGATGCAAGATTTAAATCAAACATAAAAGAAAATGTTCCAGGACTGGATTTTATTCTAAAATTAAAACCAGTAACTTATAATTTTGACACCAAAAAATTTGCTGATTATTTACATCAAAATATAACCGACAGCCTAAAAACGGATTTAAAAAATAATGACTATTCCGAATCAACAGCTATTATTCGCTCTGGATTTTTAGCACAAGACATTGAAAAAATAATAAAAGAAATTGGTTATGATTTTGACGGATTACACATTCCCGAAATAGGAAATTCAACCGACACATACTCTGTTGCTTACAGTCAATTTATAATGCCAATTGTAAAATCTATACAAGAACAGCAAACCATTATTGAAACTCAAAAAAATCAAATCGCCAATTTGCAAAAAGAAAACGCTGAACTAAAAAGAGAACAAGAAAAGCAAAAACAAACACTCGAAAAAATTATTCAAAAACTCATTGAATTAGAAAAGAAATAAATTGTTGCTTATCTTTGGGAAGCAAACAACAACCCAATGAAAAATTTATTTCTACTATCACTTCTACTCTTTTTAAATTTAATTCAAAGTCAAAATCTTCATAAACACGTCAATCCGTTCATTGGAACCGATGGTCATGGACATACGTATCCTGGCGCAACTGTTCCGTTTGGAATGGTGCAACTTTCTCCAGATACTCGAATTGACGGAAGTTGGGATGGATGTTCGGGTTATCATTATTCTGACAAAACGATTTACGGATTTTCACATACGCATTTGAACGGAACAGGTTGCAGCGATTATGGTGATATCATGCTGATGCCAACAATGGGAGAACCATCATTTGACAATAAAATTTATTCTTCTACATTTTCGCATCAAAACGAAAAAGCTTCCGCTGGATTTTATAGTGTGAAATTAGATAAACATAATATTGACGTTCGTTTAACGACTTCAACTCGTGTTGGTTTTCATGAATATACTTTTAATCAAAACGGCTCAGCCAATATTATTTTAGACTTAAATCATCGCGACAAATTATTGGAAGGCGAAGTTAGAATAATTGATCAAAAAAGAATTTGGGTAAAAAGACGAAGTGAAGCTTGGGCAAAAGACCAATATGTTTTTGCATTAATTGAATTTGACAAACCATTAGAAATTTCAAAAGTTAAATCAAATGATGAAAAAGGAAGACGATTTACAGGAACAGAATTAGCTCTTAGTTTTTCAAAACAAGTCAAAAAAGGCGAAAAAATACTCGTAAAAGTAACCTTATCGCCAACAGGATTTGAAGGCGCGGAAAATAACAGTTCCGAAATCAAACATTGGGATTTTGAAAAAATTAAGGCAGCAGCCGAACAACTTTGGGACAAAGAACTTTCTAAAATTCAAATTACAGAAACCAATAAAGACAAGTTAACTGTTTTCTATACGGCTTTATATCATACAATGGTTCAGCCGAATATTGCACAAGATATCGACGGAAAATATCGCGGTCGTGACAACAAAATCCATGTTGCCGAAGGTTTTGATTACTATTCCGTTTTCTCGCTTTGGGATACATTTCGTGCCGCACATCCGTTGTATACATTAATTGACAAAAAACGAACTGCCGATTTCATTAATACTTTTCTGAAACAATACGAACAAGGCGGAAGATTGCCAGTTTGGGAATTAGCATCTAATGAAACCGATTGCATGATTGGTTATCACTCGGTTTCGGTTATGGCAGATGCAATGGCAAAAGGAATAACTGGTTTTGACTATGAAAAAGCATTTGAAGCCGCAAAACATTCGGCGATGTTGGATCATTTAGGTTTGGATGCCTACAAAAGACAAGGATTTATTTCGATGGACGACGAACACGAAAGCGTTTCTAAAACTTTAGAATATGCTTACGACGATTGGTGTATTGCTCAAATGGCGCAGATTTTAAACAAAAAAGATGATTATAATTATTTCATGAAACGTTCTCAAAACTGGAAGAATATTTTTGATTGGAATACGGGTTTTATGCGCCCAAAGAAAAACGGCGGTTGGGATAAACCTTTCGATCCAAGAGAAATCAATAACAATTTTACCGAAGGTAACAGTTGGCAATATTCCTTTTTTGTGCCACAAGATATTCCCGGAATGATTGAAGCGTACGGCGGAAACGAAAAATTTGAAGCCAAACTGGACGAAATGTTCAACAGTGAAAGCAAAACTACAGGTCGCGAACAAGCCGATGTTACTGGATTAATTGGTCAATATGCGCATGGAAACGAACCAAGTCATCACATGGCATATTTGTACAACTATATTGGAAAACCAGAAAAAACTACCGAAAAAGTACATTACATTTTAAATAATTTCTACAAAAACACACCTGACGGATTAATAGGAAACGAAGACTGCGGACAAATGAGCGCTTGGTATGTGTTGAGTTCTATGGGAATTTATGCGGTTACGCCAGGGAATGGTGAATGGATAAGAACTACTCCTTATTTTGAAAAAGCAACTCTTAATTTTGAAAATAAAGAACAGCTTACTATTACCAAAAAAGCATTAAAAGGTTATTTTAAAGATGTTTTAGCTAAATCTAAAAACAATAATTCTGCTGAAAAGATAACTCCAGTTCCAGTCATTGAAGCCGATAGTAAGTCGTTTAAGGATAAATTGAAAGTTTCGTTTAAATCTTTCGATAATGCAACGGAATACTTTTACAGCATTAACGATGGAAAATTCCAAATGTTCAATCAAGAGTTAGTTTTAAATGAGACTTCAACGATTAAATTTTATTCAGATAATGGATTTGGAAAAGTTAGCGACACCATTTCCGCAACATTCTTCAAAAAACCAAACAATTACACAATTGACATTAAATCTACTTACAATCCACAATATCATGCTGGCGGAAATGACGGTTTATTAGATGGAATTAATGGAACTACTAATTGGAGAAAAGGCGATTGGCAAGGTTATCAAACTCAGGATTTTGAAGCCATTGTTGATTTACAATCAGAGAAAAATGTGTCCGATTTTAGTGCAACATTTTTGCAAGATCAACGTTCATGGATTATGATGCCAACCAAAGTTGAATATTATAGTTCATCAGATAATGTCAATTTTACATTAATTACAACTGTTGCAAATGATGTTGATCCCAAAAAAGACGAAAACACCATTAAAGATTTCAATTTCACTTCTTCAAAACCTATAAACGCAAGATATATAAAAGTGAAAGCATACAATCTTGGAAAACTTCCAGAATGGCATTTAGGTTTTCCTTTTGATGGTGATGCGTTTATTTTTATAGATGAAATAACAATTAAATAAAATCCGCGAAAATCTGCGTTTTCACGAAGTGAATCCGTTTCATCCGCGTTCCAAAACAATGAAAACAGCTCTAATCCAAACTTCCCTAATCTGGGAAAACCCAACCGAAAATCGAAGTCATTTGGCACAAAAAATCACGGGATTTATGGAAGACGTAGATTTGATTGTCTTGCCCGAAATGTTTTCGACTGGTTTTACGATGAACCCAAAAGCCGTTGCCGAAACCATGAATGGCGAAACCGTTGCATGGATTCAACATTTGGCGAAAGCTAAAAATTGCGCCATTACCGGAAGTTTAGTCATTGAAGAAAAAGGAAAGTTTTACAACCGATTGGTTTTTGTATTTCCAAATGGCGATATCCAACACTATGACAAACGACATTTGTTTACTTTAGCTGGCGAAGACAAAGTATATTCCGCTGGAAAAGATAAATTAATTGTAGAGTACAAAGGTTTCAGGATTTGCCCGTTGATTTGTTATGATTTGCGCTTTCCTGTTTTTTCTCGAAATGTAGAAGATTATGATGTGTTGCTTTATGTTGCCAATTGGCCAAAAATCCGAACCAATGCTTGGGATATTTTGCTAAAAGCACGAGCTGTCGAAAACATGAGTTATGTAATTGGCGTTAACCGAATTGGAACAGACAACAACAATCACGAATACATTGGTCATTCGCAAGCTGTTGATTTTCTGGGAAATTACATCCTCGAACCACAAGAAACCGATGGCGTTTTTATCATCGATTTAGATAAAGAAAAAATGCTTGAAACTCGAAACAAGCTAGCTTTTCTTGACGATAAAGATGATTTCAAACTGTTAAAATAAAATTGAAGTGCTAATTTTTTATACCTAAATCAAAATCCTGTTCCCAATCCCAGTTAGCATTAATCGGAAACTCTTCTTGTAAATAAATTACCTCTTCTGATTGTCGTTTTTCTAAAAAATTACCTGTATCCCAAACGCCATTTTTATTATCATCATAAATAGCTCTAAGAGTAAACCTGCTGGGTTCTAAGCCGAAAAACTCAACAATAGGATTATTTTCGGTTATAGCAGAAGCTTTTATCTTTCCGTCTTTATCGGTTAATTGAATGATAATTGGATATCGATTGACATTTTTTAATGTGACTCTCAAATTGCCATAATCAGTAACATTTCTCGTAGAAATTTTATAACTCAACGTATCATTCACATTGTCATAAAAATCAGTTATTGCGCCAGGAAAAGCTTTTATAGTATACTTTTCCAAAGGTTCTAACTTAAAATTAATGTACATTCTTTGGTCAAATTCATCATATTGTGTCGAAAAATCTACCGCAACAGAATCTTTATTAATGATATTTATTTTGCTTTTATCAAAATTTACTAAAGGCGTAGAACTACTCAACGAAAACTGTTCGCGCAATGGTATAGTTCCGCTAAACCTAGCCGTCAATTTTAAAGTGTCTTTCTTTTGATCTTTAATTTTAGTCCAAAATTCTTTTTTGAAATTCTCTTTTTCAACTGAAACCAAAAGCGAATCTACTTTTATAGGTTTATACCAAATCTGCAAAGAATCTTTTTCGGGCAATTGCGTTATAATTGATGGAATCGTAGTTTCTCCATTTTTTACCAAAATTTTTGCTCCCTTTGGATTACCTTCATAACCCATTGTCATTCTGCTTTTTGCAGCTTGCGAAGGTTTCAACGGCTTAAAAGGCAAAACTTCCTTAAACATTTCTACCTCAAAAATAGTATCATTCGGAATAGTAATGTATTGTTTTTGAAAACCAATTTTGTCCGATTTTGGATTGTATTTGTTATTTCCGTTGTCTTTCAAAGCTACTAAAAGATATTTTCCGGCTTTAATATTATCAATCGTAACTAATTTTAAACTATCCAAAGTATTGGTTATATATCTCGGCGTTTCTTTATAAATGGTCGAATCAGTATATTTTTCATTGATTTCATATAACATTACCGAAACAAAATTATCCGTTTTTTTCTCCAAAGCATCTTTCACTTTCACATTCAATTTTAGCGAATCAATATAACTTCCAGTCGAAAAAACATACTTAAACTGCGAATACGGATTTCCTTCATTATTATCTTCAATACTTTGTCCAAAATTCAAACTATACGTAGTATTAGGCAACAATGTATCTTTAATTTTTACCGTAATTGTTTTCGAAGCCGTATAAGGCAAAATCTCTGGTTGATTTTTAAAAGGTGGAGAAACAATCAATTGTTTATTGACATTCTTCAGTTTTACATACTCATCAAAAACCAATTTAATTTCTTTTCCACTAAAATTTGTCGTCATGTTTTTAGGAAAACTAGCCGACAAAACTGGCGCAATCGTATCTTTATCACCGCCAGTAATTGTGCCGCGTTTAGCACAACTAATAGTAAACAATAATGAAAACAAAAAAAGAAAACGAAGAATATTTTTTGGCATCGTGCTTTATATTTCAAACCACAAAATAACAATTATATTTAAAGCTAACGAAATGTTTTTTAGTAAACTTAACAAATCAATTATGTGACATCGCCATACAAACAATACTAATCTTCACATCAGGAATTTTTAGCAAAGCTCTGCTACAAGTTTCTAAAGTTGAACCAGTAGTAATCACATCATCAATCAAAATAAAATGTTTCCCATGATGATTTTCATCAAAAACAGCTTCAAAAGTCGCATCTTTCACTTCCGTTCTATCCAATAAATTTTTCTTAGTTTGTGTTTTAGAATATACATTTCGTCTAAGAATAGTTTCTTCAAACGGAATCCCAAGAATTTCAGACAATGCTTTTCCAAACTTATCCACTTGATTATAACCGCGTTGTTTCCTCCTTTTTTCGTGAAGCGGAACCGGAATAATATAATCCGCCGATTGAATAATGGCATTTTTTTTCAAATCCTCAGCATACCAATAACCAATCGCTTCGCCAATTTCTTCCTGACCTTTATATTTCAACTTGTGAATCATTTCCTGAACAATTCCCTTTTTATGAAAATAAAAAAACGAAGCAGCAAACTCTAGCGGAACACGACCATAAAACTTTTTCATTACTTCATTTTCCTCAATCTTATGATGATTCGTCAGCGGAATATCAAACCGACATTGCGTGCAAATCACCAATTCATCCGCCAACAAAAACGAAGAACAACCCGCACAAGACTTTGGGAAAAATAGATTTAGAAGATGATTTAGCATAAAAAGATTTTTTTCTTACATAAAAATATAAAATAATTTTAATGAAATCCATTTTACATCAGTTTTTTAACCCTACTTTTTATATTTTTGCACCATTATGGCAAAACAAGAAGATTTATTTAAGAATGTAGTTTCGCACGCAAAAGAATACGGATTCATATTTCCGTCAAGCGAAATCTATGATGGTTTAAGCGCAGTATATGATTATGCGCAAAACGGTGTCGAACTAAAGAAAAACATCCGCGAATATTGGTGGAAAGCAATGGTGCAAATGCACGAAAACATTGTTGGGCTAGATGCTGCAATATTGATGCATCCAACCACTTGGAAAGCTTCTGGTCACGTAGATGCGTTCAACGATCCGTTAATTGACAACAAAGACAGCAAAAAAAGATACAGAGCCGACGTTTTAATTGAGGATTATGCCGAAAAATTAAACCTGAAAGCCAAAAAAGAAATCGAAAAAGCCCGCGAACGTTTTGGCGAAGCTTTTGATGAAGGACAATACAAAACCACCAATCCAAGAGTGATGGAATACCTTTCAAAAGAAAGAGAAATTCTTGAACGAATGGGTAAATCATTAGGCAACGGCGATTTAGCAGATGTAAAAGCACTAATCGAAGAATTAGAAATTGCTGATCCAGAAACAGGTTCAAGAAATTGGACAGATGTAAAGCAATTCAACCTAATGTTTGGCACAAAACTCGGAGCTTCTGCCGAAAATGCAATGGATTTATACCTTCGTCCAGAAACCGCACAAGGAATTTTTGTAAACTTCCTAAACGTTCAAAAAACAGGTAGAATGAAAATTCCGTTTGGAATTGCACAAACCGGAAAAGCATTCCGTAACGAAATCGTAGCAAGACAATTCATCTTCCGTATGCGTGAATTTGAACAAATGGAAATGCAATTCTTCGTGAAACCAGGCGAAGAAATGAAATGGTACGAATACTGGAAAACAACCCGTTTAAATTGGCATCTATCATTAGGTTTAGGAAAACAAAACTACCGTTTTCACGACCACGAAAAATTAGCGCATTATGCCAATGCTGCTGCCGATATCGAGTTCAATTTCCCATTCGGTTTCAAAGAATTAGAAGGAATTCACTCAAGAACCGATTTCGATTTAAAAGCACACGAACAATTTTCGGGCAAAAAACTACAATATTTCGACAACGAAACCAATTCAAATTACGTTCCTTACGTAGTTGAAACTTCGGTTGGATTAGACAGAATGTTCTTGTCCGTTTTTGCAACATCATTAAAAGAAGAAACGTTAGAAGATGGTTCAACAAGAACAGTTCTAGCTTTGCCATCGGTTTTAGCACCAACCAAAGCCGCCGTTTTACCATTGGTTAAAAAAGACGGTTTACCAGAAGTTGCGCAACAAATAATTGAAGATTTAAAATGGGATTTCAATGTAGCTTATGACGAAAAAGATGCTGTTGGAAGACGTTATCGTCGCCAAGATGCACTTGGAACACCTTTCTGTATCACGGTTGATCATCAAACTTTGGAAGATAAAACAGTAACCATTCGCCACAGAGATTCAATGAAACAAGACAGAGTTTCAATTACTGAACTAAGAAACATTATTAACGAAGAAGTTTCAATGAGAAATTGGTTAATGAAAACAGTTTAAAAATTCATTTCACGAAATCTAAAATACACAGTAAAAAACTCAAATTCACTCCAGAATTTGAGTTTTTTGTTTTATTTCGATGTTTAAAAAAAATTGTCCATTCGTTTAACGAAAATACAAGCGTTTAATCGAATTTTTTTTTTATGCTGAAATATAATGCCAAACTTCGCCAAGAATAGTCCCCAAAACTACTTTCAAACCAAAAACTACTGTGCTTTCCCTATTAAACCAAACAGGAAAAGCTTAGATGAATTATACTTACATCATTATTGACGATGATCAAAACAGTGTTTTGAAAACAAAAGCATTAGCTGATAGTTTTCAAAATTTAACTTGTTTGGCTGTTGCTTCTACTTTTGATGATGGAATTAACTTAATTCTTGAGCATCAACCAAAATTAGTTTTCTTAGAAATAAATCCTTCAAATAAAGAAAGTAATCTTTCCTTCTCTTTAATAAGCGAATTGTACCGTTATCTTAAAGTGGTGCCAAAGATTATAATCACAACAAATACTAAAGAATACGCTTTTGACGCACTAAAGTATGAAGTGATTGATTATATGCTAAAACCATTACACATTAATGAGTTTAGAAAAGCAATTTTCAAGTTAGTACGCGATATAGAAGTTAATTATTCTGTTGTTCAACCAACAACTGTATCTATTCAGCCAAAAGCG
>Ga0209063_1001279_pt1 | contig 13224 bp, 5 predicted proteins | sample KloWWTmeKNB19Kit_FD_187177 | JGI IMG/M metagenome (GOLD analysis project Ga0209063, IMG submission 187177) | Active sludge microbial communities from Klosterneuburg, Austria, studying microevolution and ecology of nitrifiers - Klosterneuburg... | ecosystem: Engineered > WWTP > Aerobic digester >...
TTGATTTTATTGCCATTTGTTTTTTTACAAATGGAGAAATATGCCATTAGCTAAATGTATTGAGCGCCATTAATTTATTAATAGACAGCTGTTTGTTTCCTTAACTTAATGACATTGGACTTGCGCCAGTGGGGGAAAATATCAATCCAGCCAATGGTTGTAAATGTTACAAAATATAAACCGCCCGGAAAAGTTTTATAAACTTCAGACATTTGTTGTTTGCATATATGCAAAAATGATAATTTTTAGATCAGTATATGATTGAAGTAAAACTTCCAAACACAAAACCCACGAAGCACAGCTTCGCGGGTACGGGGATGCTGCGCTTATGTATTTGAGTAATTTCATTTAAAACAAAAGTTATTCAACAATAAATTTATTTACCAATCTTTCTTTTTCTGTTTGCAACGAAACAATGTACATGCCTTTTGCAAGTGCGCTGCAATTAATATCCTGTGTAAAATAACCGCCTGCGCTACCCCCAACCCCTGAAGGGGAGAGCACTCGCGCAGTGTTATAAATTAGCTTGCCTGTAACATCATATAGGGTTAGTGTTATATTTTTCCCTTTTAAATGCTGCGCATTTACAAACAATTTTTGCCATGATGCCATGTAGGTAACAAACAACTCCGCTCCCTTTGCTGATGTTGCAAGAGGTGCTATACCCGTTAATGTATCACAGGGACTGCCTGATATTGCAGGCAGTGTATAATCAGGATTATTAGGCAAACCTAAATACGTTCTTTTACCGCCCAGATAAAAACTGTACGGCTGAAAATCGCAAGCACTTCCTAAACTATCAGGTTGATTTATTACTGACAAGTTCATATTGTACATGTTGTAAACAGTATCCTGATATGGATAAGGAAATTGAACTCCGTTATAGTATATGCTGGCTAAATAAATTTTATTGTCTGGAGCTAATTTTAATCCGCCACCTGCATATTGTGGGCTGCTTATAGTCCAAAGCGTGTCTTTTGATAAAGTAATATTAGATGCATTCAAATCGTACTGAAAAAGCCATGTCGGTTGGTCAGCAGTGCTTACATAAAGTTTGCTTGCATCGGGTGAGAATGCGCAACTAAATAAATATGGCACTGATGGCAACGCTTCCGGTTCAATGGTAACAAGATTGCTTAATAATCCTGAGCAACGGTCAAAATCATATAGCTCTGTTAAACCAATCAAATTGGTATGTCCAGAGTTAGTTTTGTTTAATGAACCTATTGACTGAACGGAAACATTCTGAATGCTGTCAGGTGTTATTAAATAAGAATACCAGTCATTGTTGCCATTTGATAAAGAACCTGCTTTTCTGAATAATACCCACCAGTCTCTTCCATTGCCATGTTTAACAGCATTCAGGCAATCCACCTGCTGAAAACTTTGCAATTGAATATTTTTAACTGTAACTGCACCCAATCCATTATTTAGCCGCATATCAATAATACTATAGCACAAACCAAAAGTGGTAGTACTTCCAATAGAAAATAAATAATAGGTGCTGTCATTGGCAGGATTAGGCACTATTACCAATTCCTGATACCATCCTTTGCCAAATATAGAATCACCATTAGCCATTATTGAATTTGTGGAGTTAAAAACAATGGTTGAAAATGCGGGATTTGAACCTGAATAAGGCATTGTTGCTGCATAAAAAAGTAAATTCCCGTTATTGTCTGAAATGCTGACACAGCTTCCTCTACTATCCATACCGGATTGAAAAGTTACAGGTACTCCCGAACCAAAATCTATTCCCGCACTATCACCAAAGCACCAAACAGAATTCTTGTTTTGTGAAAAGCAAAAAAAATGGCAGCAACAGAGTGTTGCTGCCATTAGTAAACATTTTAAATTATTTAATAACCACAAACCGCTTTTTAAAGTATTCGCCTGTTTCATTCTTTATTCTAATATTATACACTCCGTCAGAAAGCGAAGATACATCTATTACACCACTGCTGCTATTATTTTGCTTTTTCAATAATAACCTGCCGTAAAGGTCATAAACCTGCATTTCGTTTTTGCCTTCAGGCATTCCGCTAGCATACAATGTACTGTTGGCGGGGTTGGGATATAACCTCACTCCCTCCCGATAGCTATCGGGATTCTCCAAAGGAGAGGGAGCAATACCTGTGATTGTATCACACACACTTCCCGCTAACGCTCCCAAATCATAATCGGGATTATTGGGCAAGCCGTAATATGTACGTTTACCGCCTAAGTAGAAACTGAACGGTTGATAATTACATGCTGCGCCAATATTATCAGGCTCGTTAATTACACTCAGGTTCATGTTTATGTAATTATACATGCTATCTGCATAAGGATAACTGTTTACACCCGGGCTTTTATAAGCACGGCTGTAATAAATTTTTCCATCAGGAGCTAAACGTACTGCTCCGGGTTCAATTGGAAATAAATAATCATCAAGTGTATCGCAGCTTGCAGGAATATCTGATGCAGTAAGATCAAACTGTAATAAATAGCAATTAAGCAACAATGGATAGCGATTGGTAGCAATATAAAAAACACTGTCATTGGGAGAATAAGCCCCCTCCCAAAAAACTCTGTTGTAAGGGAGTGAGGTTATTTCAGGATAAATGACATGAGGATTGCTGATGACACCGCTGCAACGGTCAAAATCAAATTCGCACATATAGCCATAAAGATTAATATTCATAATCTTAGTATAAGAGTTATTGAATATAATTTTTTGGAAATCCATGTCCATGGCATCATTAAAATCATAAAACACGGGATTAGAAATGCCATTAGACGTAACTAAAAAAACAGCAAAGCGATTTAATGTAGTAAGGTTAGCATCCGAAAATTTAGTAACTAACCACCAGTCCCTGCCATTGCCATGCTTAACAGCCTGCAAACAATCGGCTATACGGTGATTAGTAATCTGCTGCCCTTTGATAATAACCTCACCTAAACCGGGTGTTCCCCATACGGTATTCATATCAATAATGGCATAAAAAATACCGTCAATAAATCCACGAACATTAGTATAAAATACATAATATTTATTTTGTCCGTCAGGGAAAGGTACTATCTGTATGTCATTATATCCCCCCCCCCCCCCCTGGGGTATGAGTTAGTCATGGTATCATTTAAAGCATTCCATACTATTGTTCGGGCTGTATACATCCATGTATTACTATAAAATAAAAGATTACCGTTGTTGTCTGCTATGCTAACACAAGAACCTCTGCCTTCAACAGATGAAGTAAAAGGCACAGGGTTATTTATGTTACTAAAATTAATCCCTGCGCTGTCGCCAAAGCACCAGATGCTGTTTCGGTTCTGCGCTTTTGATTCATCGGTTACTAATAACACAGAAGCTAAAAACACAAAAATGAACTTGAGTTTCATATAGCAAATATAATCAAAAAGGGGCTGCTACAGCAACCCCTTTTTGAAAAATACTAACGAATAATAACTAATTTATTAATCATTTTAAGATTAATGCTGTCGTATAACCTGCACGAGTAAACACCCGGCTTTAATCCGGATAAATTAAATTCGGCAGAACGGGCATTGGGATTAAGCGGATAAGATGCTGCAAGGCTGCCGTAACTGTTGTAAATATCCAGTTTAGCACTTGCTCCAAATGCGGAACTCATTTCAAAAATAACCCTGCCTTTGGTGGGACTTGGATACAGTTTCCCATCCTGCTGATCTATGAATTTATTCTCTGGCGGTGATGCGGTGTTAGCCATGCGGCTTTCTTCTTCGCCAGGCAGTATGTCTATTATATCTAAATTAAGCATTGCCCGTGCAAAATAAACGCCCTCACCACCATAAAGCGGATGCTGAACAGCTACTTTGTTCAGGTTTTCAAACGTAGCGGAATCAAGCGTAAGCGTGTCGGCAATGTATTTTAAATAGCAGTCAAGCACAAACTTTTTGTCAAGATCCTGTTCTAACGAAGAGGTGATTCCGGTAAGGATTCCGGAAGCCGAAGAATAATTTTGTGAAGCTATGGAATCCTGAACCGTTGCAAAGTTTCCGGCATTGCCGGATTTGCCTGCATTGTATCGGTCAATATAAACCGAATCGGAAGGCACGTGCAGGTGAAGCCATGAGGTATCGCTCCGCATCAGTTTATAAAATACCTCTTCCATGAGGTATTTTATTTCGGACGAATCGGTATGGGCAATAACAGAATCATAAACAAGAGAACCAAATGCCTGGTCGCGCAAGCCCTCATCGGTGGTAAATGCTGGCGTGCAGCTTCCGGTTTCATTATCGGCAGATAATGTGGTAAAATAGCCTGTGAAATTACCCGGGTCATAATCAAAAGAGACTGAAGGTTTATACATCCAGTTAAATATATTAGGAGCTAATAAAACTCCTGCCGCTTTATCGCTAACGGGGCTTACCCAGTGGTTTTTCCAGCCTTCGCTCAGGGTTGGGTCATAAGTTCCCATAGTTTCCACTTTCAGACCCTGATCAGTTAGCTGATTGGAAGAATTGTTGTTACTGAAATACGTGGAGTTAAAACATGATTCAAACTTGTTGCAATACAAATTGGTTTGGCTGCAATTACCAAACACCATAATGCCCGACTCCATGTTTTCAATGGCATTGCCTGTAATGCCGCAATGCACGCTGTTGCTCAGGCGCAAGCCCTGCATAAGCTCACTGCCCGCACCGGAGGGTGTTTCAGTCCAGTGCACAGTATTGTTTTCAACCGTACCGTAAGCCATGTTTTCAAGCCATAAGCCTACATGGTTTGCCGTTAATCCGACAGGTATGGCAAACAGCACCGTGTTATCTTTTACATCAGCATAAGGCGCATAACCCACCGGGCTTATGGTGTAACCCACATTGCTCACCTGTATGCCGTTTTGCGCATTTTCTATGTGGTTGTTTTCTATTGTGAGCTTTACCTGCCGCGTAATAAAATTACTTACTTCAATGCCCATAGCTCCGTAATGCGCGGCATCATAGCCTGCACCCAGGTTCAAATCATTATCTTTTATTACAGTGGAGTTATTCATCCACACATTTGACAAGGAAATGCCTTTGTTGTACTTGTCTATTGTATTGTCTTCTATATTTACGGTGTTGCCGCTTCCGCCAATGGAGCTTAATGCAATGCCGGTATAACATTCGGCAAATGCATTGTTCCTGATGTCGGCATTCAACTGCATATAACCGGAAACACCTATTTCGCATTGGTTAAAAGTATTGCTCTGCCCGGTTGATGCACCTCCCACGTTTAAGGTTTTGTAACCGGCTTTAACACCTCTTGCATTAATGGCTGCATTAGGAATTGAAATGGGGGGAACAGGAGGAACAATAGCCCTGTTTTGGTAATTATTACCGCCAATGTTGTTAAAGATATTATTATACACATTCAGATTGGAAGCCTCGGCATATATGCCGTTAAGGGCATTATGAAAGGTATTAACAGCCTGTGAAGCATCGCCAACCGTAACGGCAGATACGTTATTCAAATAAATATGATGCAGAGGATCATCGCCTGCATGAGGCGCTTTATTAATTTGCCCGCCAGTGTTTTCAAAAGTGTTTCCGTAAATATCGCTTGCGCTGTAACTGCCGTTTTCAAGCCATATAGCCGTGTAATTATGGTCAAACACGCAGCCTGTAACATCCACAGCATTGCCCGAAACGGATTTAACGGCAGCAAGGGCATCATTAACGGTTGAGCTGGTAAGCGTTACGGTACCTCCTGTGTTGTTAATGCCATTCCACATATCGCCACAAGCTGAAATATGGCAGTTGTCACAACTGAATGTGCCGCCTGACTGCACATCAATTTCGCCACCTGCTTCAACGTTTATGATACATCCGGTGAGAGAAAGGTTGCTATTAACAATGTATGTGCCTTGTATATTCACAAAATCGTTATTTGAAATGGAAACTGTAGTGCTGCTTGTGTTATCAGGAATATCCTTATCATAACCACATGCCGAGGCGGCAGTAAATCCTGCATTGTTGTCAACATCCAATAAAATTCTGTCTATTTCCAAATCATCGCTCATGGGCAGCAGCGTGAGCACATATTGCTGGTCATCGGTAAGGCTGCTTAATGTCATAGCCGAGCCTGTACAATCATCCAGCTTATACCACTCCCATGAACCGGAACTTACGCACGATACTTTATTATCTTGTGTGAAATTGCTGTTGCCTACTGATGTGGTTGTAATTGTAAAGCCTGTTCTTGTCCCTGATCTGCTGCGTGCCCGCACCCATATATCATAATCATTGTTTACCCCGTCAGCCCTTGGTGTAAAGTTATATTGCACGCCTGTATTGTCAGGTGTTGCGGCAAAGGTTATGTAACTGGTGTAATTGGTAAAGTCGCCATTGGTAATAGAAGAATTAGAAGTCGCATCAACGGTTTTAATAACCACATTGACATTTTTATTATCAAACACTTCCGCTTCAAAATCAAAGTCCTTGCTCCATCGTTCAGGATGTTTATACTCATGCCATTTGTCAAGTTGATAAAATACAGGATCACCAGGATTGGTATTGTCAAAAATGTAGGTGGAGCCTTGCCGCCTGAAATTAATTTTGGCGGATGTGGTTGAAGAAAACGGCAAATCATTAATCACAATGTCTCTATCATCAGGCACATTTCCTGAAATATTGCTAAGCGGCTGAAGCGATCCGGTAATCAGTATTTTGTCCTCATTATTTATTTTACGAATCATAATAAGATCGTTCGGAAGGCTTCCTGCAAACCGGTACCCATATCCAAATGAAGCATCAGTAACTTCTAAAAGTACATTTCCTTTAGATAATGTTCCGTTAGTAAAATAATCTTCCGCATGGCTGAATACAGCCTGAGCGTAACTTGGTATTACTGCCTGCCAAACATATCCTGACGGATTGGCAAACCAAAAAGCATTCAGATTAAAATAACCGGTGTTATAAAAGTCAACACCCATTATACCGGCTGCTTTAACCAATGACAGCCATTGTGCAGGTCGTATATTAAATTCTTCCTGCTGCTCCCATCCGGCAGCAACAAAAGGCGCATAGCGATAGTCGCTAAAATTGTCTATCTCATTTGTCCTGCATTTGTTTACCCAGTCAATTCCGTGGTCAGCACTAACGGTAGTTAACCAGTTGGCAGCTCTGCGCGGATAAAAATCAGGGGTAGATAAATATTGAGAAGAACCGCCATACATTACCTGCGATTGCGTTTCTCTCATGTTTGTGTATTCAAATCTGTAGTTTTTATTATACTTATCAAAACCATCAACGGCATAATTCAAATAAACAGCATCAGCTAATTGTGGAAAATTAGTTCCTCCAAAAAACTGATCACGGTAATCGTTGTCAAGAGTTTTCTTAAATTCTCCAAGATAAGACTTCCAATCATCAGGTGTTGCACAAGTACTGCATCCCTGAGATAAGGTATAATCTCCATTAATAGTATTAGCCACTGCCGGAATTCCACTGGAATTATAACTGAATTGAGGAGTATATTCATTATTTTCAATAACGTAACTTACGTTTTTTGTTAAACTACCGAATATGCTGGAAAATATAACATTTTGATCAAATCCATCAGGTAAAAAATTACTAAGATAAGTTGGATCATTTAGGGGTTTAAGTATCTTAGGAGAAGAAACAATATTTCCATCAGAATCTAAGAATTGATTTGGAGACAGAGTAGGAGGAGTTGGATTCCAATCATAGCTCATTAAATAATAATCTTCATCCGGCACGAAGTCCTGCTTTTTTACCTTAGAGTTGGGTAAATGATTTCTATTAGTAGTAATTGCAAATTTTACAGGGCTGTCTGCCGGGTAACTATTTGCAGCATTTATCCATGCTTGTGTAAAAGTATTTGGATAAGTTGAAGAATTTTCACAAACCACAAAGGAGTAATTCCAGTTTTCAGAAAGTTCTTTTTGAATATCTGTACTGTAGGTAGGTGCGTTAGCAGATATTGAATAAGAACCTCCGCTTCGGGGGTATCCACTATATCCTAAATAATTAACCCCCATAAAATTAACATTTTGCCTGAATGAATGCCCGGGAAAATACCGTGGCAGAGGATATGATTTTAATTGATCTAACGGAAGAGCTACTCCTGTAAATTGCGCATCATAAGAGTTTTGTAAAAAATCGTCCAATTCAACGAACCAATTGGGATCAGATGAATTACAACTACATGTTGAGTTTATGTAATCAATTAAATCACCATCTGATAATGGAGCTGTGTTTATAGTATAATTTTCCGGAAAATCATTCGGATTCATTGCACCTGTGAGAGGTGTGGTGGGTATGGAAGTTATTAAACTAAGGTCGCAATTTGTATTATCATAACAATAGTTAGCAACAGGCTCTAAATTGGTTAGAAGAGGAAAACACGTTTTATAATTATTATAAAGCTGTTCAGGGCAAACATCATCATCATAAATAGCAATGTTATCCATTTTACCTAAAAAACAGTCTATTCCTGCATCCAAAAGCCGGAACTCTGGTTGTAAAATACTCAATGAATTATTTAGGTCAGCATCATCCAAATAAAAATCATTTAATTCGCCATCAACCCAAATTTCTAATCTTCCCGGTGCAGTTGAAGGTGGATTTTCATTATTATGAGTATTTATTTTAAAAACGAAATGGTGCCATCCTTGGTCATTATAATAATCTATGCTTTTCCTGTCAACACCATCTAATGGAATCTGTAATCTCTTTTCAATTTGAATGGGATTATTAGGATCGCTGATATTATCAATAACTTTAGCATTTAGGTAAAGATATGGATAGCCAATACCCCCATAAAAAGCATTATCGCCTGAATTATCTTTAAAATTAAAAAAACGTAACCCTCTTTGATTTACAAAATTTGCATCAAGTTTAACCAGCATTTCAACACATATCACCCCCTTTGTTAAATCAACAGGGTTTGAGCAAGTTAAAGAAGATGCAGCAGAGGATTCATTTTTTAAATAGTTTTGGGTTGTTCCAGAAAGTGTTCCAATATTGGCACTGGTAATACTAGGAAGAGCGAAACTGCTGGATGTTGATGCGATTGATGGGGTTAATGGATCTGAAGATTGATTATAATCATAACCGCTACCACTTACAACATCAAACGTAAAGTATTCTTTTGGAAAAATAATTTGTGGAGTTGAAGCACAAAGCATAGGATTAGTAGAAGAGATAGCCAATGCAAATTCTGAATATGATGTAACAGTGCCTGATGATGTAACTTTTCCCGAATTATTATTTCCATAAATTACTTTACCAAGATTCAGCCATTTAGTTCCATTCCACCCTGAAATATATGTTTTCGCAGTGTCATGCACCGCATAACTACCTCCCCAATAAAGACTGACATACACATTTGATGATCCATTGGTTCTGTTCAGTTTCCAGTATCGGTTTCTTGTAACATATCCCAATGTAGTATCTATGTTTGATGTATTAACACTTATGGAATCATAAAAAAATTCTGCTTTATAAGCATCAGTCGTATTTGAAGGTGCGCTTATTTCCACAGCTCTGTAACTGTTTCCTTTTCCTGTCGGAAACACAAATGCGCTGTTGCCTATTTTCTTAACAGGTCCGTCAATAAAGCTGCTGTCGCTTGCTCCACTCACTGTGCCACCGTTGTTTATCGTAAGCAAATTGCTGCTTGTGGTGGTGAGCGTTCCTTTTGTAAACGTTACCGTTCCGCTTACTACCAATGCCGTTGACAATGCTGCACTGCCACCGCTCTTGTTCAGCATCAGATTTTTTACAAGCGTATTACTGTGAAAGCTCAACGCCTGTGTTCCGCTGCCGGCAAGACACAGTGTGCCTGTGCCTGCATTAAAGGTGGTGTTGTTTGCTGTGGTTATGTTTCCGTAAAAGGAGCTTACCTCACCACCATAGCACACCCTTAGCTCGCGCGAGCCGTTAAAGGTGGCATCGGCATAGTAGGTGTTGGCAGTGTCGGCATCAATGCGAAGGTTGCCTGCCGTAGCGTTGTTGGTAAAAGTGGCATTGCCATAAAATGTATTGCCGCCATACCAACTGCTGCTGCCGCTACCTGTGGCGGTAAATGATGCCGTGCCGCTAAACGTACAGTTCTTAAATAACAGCACATTGGAAGTAATGCTGAAATTACCTCCAAACGTTGCTCCTGTTATGCTTGGCAATGCTGTTCCGGTAAAGGTGAGGCTTATAGCAGTGTTGCCATCCTGATAAAAATTAGTAGCATTAAAATCGCCTGCCGAAAAACCTCCGCTTCCAATGCTGATGGTATGCCCTGCTGTGAGCGTATCATTACCTAACATAATTCCTCCCGCTCCGGTGTTTATTAAAACTATATCACCATTAAATACATTAATGCCCGCACCTGTAAAAGTGATTTCTTTTGTTCCTTTGTTATGTATGGTTACTTTACCGTTAAAGCGGTGTCCGGTGTTGTTGTTCATCACCCAAATTCCCGACCCTGTGTAATTATGATACAGGTAAACACTGTCGTTAAACACTGCTCCACCGCTTCCCGTACCGGGTACATTGGAAATGGTTTCAAAATAACAGTAATTGTTAAACGTGCATCCGTTCAGGTTAATACGGTCAACTACTGCATCAATGGGAGCATTAAAAGTGGTGCTGTTAAATGTAATTTCTGTTCCGCGCAGTTGCAACAAGCCATTGCTTATGGTGCCACCGCTAAAAGTGCTTGTACCGGAGTTAAGCAACAAGGTATCGCCATTCAAATTAAGCGTTCCGCTGTGTATATAAATTCCGTTTAAGGTTAGGTTGCCTGTAAGTTGCGGATTGTATGTAGCACTGTAAATGTGTACAAAATCGCCTGTTGTAGGTGTTCCTGATGGCGACCAGTTAGACGTAGTGTTCCATGCAGTGCTTGTGTTTCCTGTCCATGTATAAGTGGTTGCCAGTGCAGGAAATGTATTTATAAACACAATATAGATGAGGAGTGAATATATTCTTTTCATGGTATTTGATTTTTAAATGTTAAACATTAAACATAATTTGATTTTATAATACAATCAGTTTGAAACAAAGGTGTAATTATTGCTCCATGTTGCACCATTTTTTACTCTTACGTTTCCGTAGTAAGAAGACTGTTCGGGAAAATTGCCCATGTCAATGGCAATGATGTTTCCGTTGCGAGTGTAACTGTAACCCTGCGGCAGGCTGCCGGGTGTATCATAAGTAAACACTGCATTTACCATGTCGGCAGATGTCCAGTCGGTGCCGAGTTTGATTTCAATTTGATTCACACTGTTGGTGTCGGCCAGTTCAATGTAATACACTCCGTGTACAGTACCTGCAACAGCAGTAGCCTTCATGCTTACGTAAGCATCAGATGGTTGGGCTATGCTGCTTGTTGAAAACAACAGTAGCGCAGCAAGCAAGTTCCCGCATACTGTGCCGCTTTTTAATTTGGTTGGTTGCATGATAGTTGGGATTTTAGTTTGGTAGTAATGTTATTTTTAAAGATTTGTAAAATTAATGAGTTTTCCTTTTCATATCCAAATTAATTTATCATCAAGGTTTAAGGGTGTTAATTTTTTTAAGTTTGCACATAAGTTTAGAATCCTTCTTTAATTTGAAAATCCTTCAACTGTGTTTGCGTATTCCGTTGCCGCCTTATGATGGCGCCACCATTGCCATGTACAACCTTGCCGAATCACTCACGGCATCGGGCGCAGAGGTAACAATGCTTTCGTTCAACACCAAAAAACATTTTACGGACATAAATTCCATTGATGCCGCATTGCTTGAAAAATATAAATTGGAAACAGTTTTTCTTGATGCCTCTGTAAACGCATGGGATGCTTTTGCCAATCTGTTCAAACCAAACGAGTCATATAACATTGTCCGTTTTGACTCGGAAGCGTTTCACCAAAAGCTGAAAGAACTGCTGCAATCGGAAACATTTGATTTCATATTGTTTGAAGGATTATTTCTTAGCCCTTACCTACAAACAGTGCGTACATTCAGCAAAGCCAAGTGCATATTGCGGGCACATAATGTGGAATGGCTTATCTGGAAAAGACTTGCTAAAGCAACAAAAAATCCATTAAAAAAAACTTATCTTTATTTTTTATCCGACAGACTCAAACATTATGAAAATATTGCCATAAATAAATTTGACGCAATCATTGCTATATCGCAGCCAGATAAAAATCTTTTTCTGAAAGATGGCTGTAATATTCCTATTGAAGTGGCGCCAACAGGAATGAATACTGCCAAATACAAGAACATAGAACAGATGGATGCTGATAGTCTTTCATTATTTCATCTTGGATCAATGGACTGGCTCCCTAATATTGAAGCCGTTGACTGGTTATTGAAAGATATCTGGCCATTGATAAACCAACAATCAAAAAAGATTAAGCTACACTTAGCCGGAAAGAATATGTCGCCAAAATATTTCAATCTGAAATCAGAAAACCTGATTATTGAAGGTGAAATCAAAGACTCGAAAAAGTTTATGCAGGATAAACAGATTATGGTTGTTCCGCTATTGAGTGGTGGTGGCATTAGGATTAAAATATTAGAAGGACTTGCAGCAGGAAAAGTAATTGTAACAACAAGCATAGGTGCAGAAGGAATTAATTACACAGACAAAAAAAATATTCTTATTGCTGATACGCCTCAACAGTTTGCTGACACTATTTTAGCCTTGCTGAACAATCCGGAAAAATTAAACAGTATTGCAAAGGAGGCACAATTGCTGGCAAGAAGCCAATACAACAACAATATAATTGGTGAGCAATTGGTCAGGTTTTATCAAACCATCCGATAATATTTTTGCGCTCTCTTCTACTCCACTTCAATTTCTACAATTTTAATCTGATGTTTGTGATTGTTTTGAATTACCTCTCTGTTTTGTATGGTAGTGTTGGTAAATTCATGTCTAATCAACTCAAAAAAGCCGGAAGCAAATTTTCTATTTGGCTCAGTGAAAACAATTCTGCCTCCTGATTTAACCAATCGTTTAAATGCATTTACAATGGCAGGAAACATTCTGCTTTCGTAAGCAACATCGGCAGCTAAGAGCAAATCACATTTTTCAATATCATCTGGTATTTTGCGCCAATCCAATAAAATTGTTGTCGGTTCGGATTTTACATTGAGTCTCCAGTTGGCAGATGCAAATTGCAATGGAGCGTCAACATAATCACTCATCATCACGCTGTAACCCATTTTGCCGCAAACCAATGAAGGCAGTGCCAGACCACAGCCAATTTCATGAAT
>Ga0209063_1001282_pt1 | contig 13209 bp, 12 predicted proteins | sample KloWWTmeKNB19Kit_FD_187177 | JGI IMG/M metagenome (GOLD analysis project Ga0209063, IMG submission 187177) | Active sludge microbial communities from Klosterneuburg, Austria, studying microevolution and ecology of nitrifiers - Klosterneuburg... | ecosystem: Engineered > WWTP > Aerobic digester >...
ATTTATTTCCAATTCTAATGAACATTACTAAAACGCCAATTATTATTTATTCGATCGTCACAGTACTGATCGTGATTTTGTTAAATATTTATATTGCTAATAATGATATTCATCAATCGAGAATAAATAAAATCGACAATAATTATGCCGAACTGAATAAGGCAATAACGAGTGATTCGTCTGATGATCTGTTATTGGTTATTGGCAATTCCTATGTCAATACATCTTTTAATCCTTCTTTACGACAAAAAAGCACAGTTAAGTTTGTTGTCCATGGAATGTTTTTAAGCGAAATAGTAAATATTGTGGAGAATCTTCCTGAAAAAACGCCAATCAAAGCTATTTTAATTGGTATTGGTTATAACGATGCCACTCCAAATAAGTCGGATTCTTCTGGCTACGAAAAGCATTTCTCAAAGAATATCATCAGTAAAATGTGGTATTCATTACCGATGGTGCGTGCGCACTCGAAAACCAGTTTAATGCTGCGTGAAGATATTCATTGTTTGGCCTCTGGTGTGATAAAAACTCGTTGTAAACAAGAAATTTTTGAAGAAACGAAAGATAAGCAAGCTGCTTTGTTTACTGACACCAATTATCGTGAAGTAGAAATCAAAAAGAAATTTAATGAGTACGCTCCTTTCACTTCATCGATGCATCAGAATTTCAACTTGTTTTTGGAGAGAATAACTGCGGCTTGCAAGTTGAGAGGAATAAAACTATACGCTTATACGGCTCCAGTCTATAAAGATTTATTGCATAAGTTGGATGAAGATGTGATTGCGAAATTTCGTGCAACTATATTAAAGAATGAAATCAATTATATTGATATGAATCTACTGTTTCCAGACTGGGACTATACTATGTTTTCAGATGCAACTCATGTCAATCCTGACAAAGCAAGTAAGCAAATAACAAAAACACTGCTGGACTGGATAGCTACTTTATAGATGGTGTAATCCCTCAATTTTTAACAGGAGCTCGCAGTAGAGGGTTTTAATTTAAAAGCTTCTGTCAACTTCATTGATGGTGTGATACCTCCAAGTGCCATACTTGGAGGTTCATTACTATAAATCCATAGCCATTGTGTCGCAGTGAGTTGCGCTTCTTTAATGATTGCAAATTCATTTATCTCCAGCCATTCATGACGAACAGTTCTGTTGTAGCATTCCACATAGGCATTTTGCTGTGATTTTCCTGGTTGGACGTAATCAAGCTGGATGCCTCGCTTCTTTGCTCAACTTTGAGCGTACCACTGATATTTTCTGGCCCGTTATCACAACGAATTTTCCTAGGTTCGCTATGCGCCATTCGATAATCCGATCCAGAACGCACTTAACGCGTTCTGATGGAAGGGGTACGTCACTTCGATTCCCAACCCTTCACGGTTGAAGTCATCTAGCACATTAAAAGTTCGAAAAGATCGGCCATTGGTGAGTTGATCAGCCATGAAGTCCATCGACCATGTGTTATTGGCCTGTCCTGACACCACCAATGGCTCGGGTTTCTCCCACTTTAATCGTTGGTGCGGCTTAATTCGTAGATTCAATGAAAAAGCATAAACCAAAGCCCCAACGCTTGTGACAAGTCGTCAGACTTAGTGACCAATTAGCGATTTCTTCGTTATCATCGTTGAGCGCCGGCCGGTAACGATAGCAGGTTTCAGAGACGCCAAATGTTGTACAGACCAAAACGATACTAATGGACTTGTTCTGTACTGCCCACTGTTCCATCACCTTGCGCTGTGAGGGCTTTACCACTTTTTCGAGTGCCTCCTTAAACAACTCATTCTGCATCTGGCTTTCCGTAAATCGCTGCTCCTTTATCAGTAAAATTCCTCTTCGTTTACGATAGAAAATTCTACTGCTTTGCTCGTTTGGTTTTTTGGGGGGATTACCATTCGGTTTAAATTCCTGTGAAAAATGAATTTCAGGGGGAATTATTGTCTCGTCTGAGCGATTAAGCCTCACTTAACGTGACTTTGTTTATTCAAGAATATATCATCGCAAGTACTCCCGATAATATTATAGTTTTTTGTAGGAATCTCTGATGGAACCTCACAGCTTATTTAATACTTTATGCGCAATCCCGAATACCGATTCTAGTGAATTAAAATACTACTCATTACCCGCTTTAGAAAAAAATGGCATTGGTAGCATTTCTCGTTTACCCGTTTCTATCCGGATCATATTGGAATCTGTATTACGGAATTATGATCACAAAAAAATTACCGAAAAGCACGTGCAACAACTTGCTAATTGGCAGCCTAATGCGGCACGAGTCGATGAAATACCTTTTGTGGTATCGCGTATTGTTTTACAAGATTTTACCGGCGTACCTTTGTTAGTAGACCTGGCAGCCATGCGTAGTGCTGCAGTAAATCTTGGGAAAAACCCTAAATTAGTGGAACCCTTGGTACCGGTCGATTTGGTGGTGGATCACTCGGTCCAAGTCGATTACTATGGGACGAAGCTCGCACTCGGTAGCAATATGGAAATGGAGTTTTCGCGTAATCGCGAACGTTATGAATTCATAAAATGGGGAATGCAAGCTTTCGATAGTTTCAAAGTAATTCCTCCTGGAATCGGTATTGTGCACCAAGTAAATCTGGAATATTTGGCGCGCGGCGTACACCAAAAAGACAATGTTGTTTTTCCGGATACACTGGTCGGGACAGATTCCCACACCACCATGATCAATGGCATTGGCGCAGTCGGTTGGGGAGTGGGTGGAATTGAAGCTGAAGCGGGAATGCTAGGACAACCTATTTATTTTCTTACTCCCGATGTAATCGGCATAAACCTTACCGGAAAATTGCCTGAAGGCGTCACGGCAACCGATCTGGTATTAACCATTACGGAAACACTACGAAAAGCCAACGTAGTGGGCAAGTTTGTCGAGTTTTTCGGAGAAGGAACTGCTTCTCTCGCACTACCTGATCGTGCCACGATTGCCAATATGGCGCCAGAATACGGCGCCACAATGGGTTTTTTCCCTGTGGATGATGCAACGATCACTTATTTCAAGGAAACAGGAAGAAGTCAGCAGGAAATTGATTTATTTCAAAGTTATTTTAAAGCACAAGGACTCTACGGTATTCCCTCACAAGGCAGTATCGATTACACGCGTGAATTGACACTTGATCTTGGTTCTGTGGTCCCCTCTTTGGCGGGACCCAAACGGCCTCAGGATCGGATTAACCTTGGGGACGTCAAAAGCAATTTCATCGAATTGTTTACTAAACCCGTAGCCAGTAACGGCTATGGAAAAAACGCTCAAGATCTTGAGCAGTGTTATTACACGCGCGATATACAAAGCGAACACTCTGATTTGTGCATACCCATTGAAACTATTACCGCAGCTGATACTTCTGCAAAATCTTCGAGTAAAGATGCCGCCAAGACAAAAATACCTGGGGGCGCTGTTCGCCACATTGTTGAAATGGCCAGTAATCGCCCGGTTCATGCTGAAGTTGATTCACATGGAAATCAAATGGTTGGCTCCTCCGTCGATCTGCGTCATGGTGATGTTCTAATTGCAGCAATTACCTCTTGCACGAATACGTCTAATCCAAGTGTGTTACTTGCTGCAGGGTTGTTGGCCAAGAAAGCGGTCGAAAAAGGCCTATCGGTAAAATCACATATTAAAACATCGTTAGCGCCTGGCTCTCGTGTTGTCACTGATTATTTGACCGCCACGGGACTGATGCCTTATCTTGAACAATTAGGTTTTGATTTAGTTGGTTACGGTTGCACTACTTGTATCGGTAACTCTGGGCCATTAGCAAGTCCTATTGAAGAAGCCGTTATAAAAAATGACTTGGTATGTGCTGCGGTGTTATCAGGCAATCGTAATTTTGAGGCGCGCATTCACCCCAATATACGAGCCAATTTTTTATCCTCACCCCCACTCGTCGTGGCTTATGCTATCGCTGGCAGTGTATTAATAGATATGACACAACAGCCTTTAGGGATTGGTAAAAACAATCAACCCGTTTGGTTAAAAGATATCTGGCCTAGCAGCGCTGAGATTCACGATCTCATGAAATATGCAACTAACGCCGACACTTTCCGCAAACTTTATGGTGATTTTACGAAAGATCACGATCTATGGAATAGCATCACATCAGTCACCGGAGATACTTTTAACTGGCCAAATTCAACCTATATTGCACATCCACCATTTTTTGAAGATTTTTCATTACAAGCAAAAATTAATCTTACCTCGGCAAATATAAAAGGTGCTTATGCTTTGGGGGTATTCGGCGATTCTGTTACCACCGATCACATCAGTCCAGCAGGTTCGATCAAGGAAACCTCACCAGCCGGTCAATATCTGCTAGCAAATCATGTCGATAAAACAGATTTTAATAGCTATGGCGCACGTCGCGGCAATCATGAAGTGATGATGCGAGGAACGTTTGCCAATGTGCGTATAAAAAATTTGATGATTCCTGGTAGTGAAGGCGGTATTACTCTGTGCTATGCCGATCATCCCAATAAACCTGTTGAAATGAGCATTTATGATGCCGCCATGAAATATCAACAACAGAAAATCCCGACGGTAGTATTTGGAGGCACGGAATATGGCACAGGTTCGAGCCGAGACTGGGCTGCGAAAGGTACTCAGTTATTGGGTGTAAAAGCAGTCATAACAACCAGTTTTGAACGTATTCATCGCAGCAACTTGATTGGGATGGGAGTGCTTCCTTTACAGTTTAAAGGCAACGATACGGTTCAATCGTTAGGTATTAAAGGCGATGAGCAATTTGATATTGAAGGTTTGGAAAGAATTGAACCCCAGAAAGATGTTACCTTAATCATTCACAGAAAAGACGGCTCGAATCAATCTGTACAGTTATTGTGCCGCATCGATACTCCTATTGAAGTCGATTATTACAACCAAGGTGGAATTCTGCCGTACGTGCTGAGAAAACTCATGACAGAGTGATAGATATCATCGAACTTATTGATTGAAAAATTCAAACTGCACGAAAAATAAAATCCTATTCGTGCAGCAACTGATAAGCTTAGTTAGTTGGAATGATTCCTAATATTAAAATAAATGTCGTATTTCTGAATTGAAATGATGATTAGAACTGCTAAGGCTCAGTGGTGTAATTCATCAATAGGCGTCATTGTTTTTAGGTAGCAAAACCCACATTTTTCCTGGTTGTTTCATTTTTCCAGCTTGCGTCGCTGCTTCTTCGCCAAATCCCCAGAAGAAATCGGCGCGGACACCGCCAGTAATGGCACTGCCGACGTCTTGCGCCACCATCAATCGATTTAGCGGCTTGCTAGTATTAGGCCAGGTTGTAGCAAGAAATACGGGTGCGCCTTGTGGAACGGAAAGTGGGTCAATGGCGATGCTGCGTCCTGCAGTCAGTGGTACGCCTAACGCACCAATCGGACCGGAAATATCGGCGGGTAATTCTCGGAAAAATACGTACCGAGCATTCTGCTTTAGCAGCTCGGGCAGTTTGCTGGGATTTTTTCTACCCCATTGTTTGATTCCCTGCATCGATGCATTTTCTAGCTTGAGTTCACCGCGTTGTACTAATATTTTTCCGATGGAATTATAGGGATGACCGTTTTGATCTGCGTATCCAATTTTTACAATATCACCATTCTCAAGTTGTATTCGACCAGACCCTTGCACGTGTAGAAAAAATAATTCCACTTCATCTTCTACCCATAGAAACTCATGTGCACTGAGCAGCTTGGGATTTTGCATGATTTCTGCGCGCGTGTAATAAGGCAGGATTTTGTTGCCTTCCAAACGACCTCTTAAACGTAGATCTTTGATTTCTGGATAGGTTGTGCCCAAATTAATCGTTAGCAATTGCGGCGGCGCAGCGTGAATCGCAAACCGATAGCGTTGGGAGGGTTTACGACTACCTTTCAGTAACGGTTCGTAATAACCGGTCACAAGTCCCTCTTCGGTGTTATCCTTATTAATTATTTGGTAAGGCGTAAAGTTGTTTGAAAAGAAAACTGCGAGTGTTGCATTGTCCGGATTGTTGAGTGTTGTAGCTGCTTTACAAGATTTTTGCCACAATGTTTGCTTATTCAGAACGCTACAACTTTTTAGAAATGCTTGCCACGCTGGCGATAAATCGTCTTTTTCCCAATCGGTCAATGCTGACCAAGTTGATGATTTATGAATCGATTTGGTAAATCCCTTGTCAGTAGAATTAGTAGGTGAAGGGGGCTGTATTGCAGTTGTCGCTTGAGAATCTGAAGAGGCGTCAGGTTTCTTAGCAGGCTTGTCTGTAGGAGCAACCGTGCTTGTCGAGCATGCTGACAATGCCAGCATAGCCATGAATGAAATGAAATAAAGCAATTTTTTCATTAAAATTTTATTTCGTGAATTAATCTATTTTCAATGTGAGAAGAAATTTAAATTATGTGGTGGTTACTTGTAGTCGAAGCAGCAGTCGCTTTAGCGTTATTCGTTTTTATCATTTGGTGGACAATGTTTTCGGGCAAGAAGAAAAAAGATGATGAAAACGACAACTCATAATGGCTGAATTTTATACCCAATTTTGCTGCGATACATAGTCTGTGATTTTGTTGTAGATCATACGGGATTATCCATATCGATAAACTGGTGTTGCAGTGAAAATTTCTGCGCAATATGATCACCGAGTGCTTGAACACCATAACGTTCTGTCGCGTGATGCCCTGCCGATATGAACGCAATACCGGTTTCGCGAGCCAAATGAACATTGTGCTCTGAGATTTCTCCGGTAATATAGGCGTCGACATTTTGTGGAATCACTGCGTCAAAGTAGTTTTGCGCTCCACCGGTACACCAGGCAATTCGGTGAATGATTTTATTTTCATCACCAATGACTTGCGGTTTACGCAACAAAGTACGTGATATTCTTTCCTCTAGCTCTTTTAGTGTCATTTTCTTCGGTAATTCGCCATGCATCATGATATCTTGTCCGCCAAAGCGCCCGGTTTCAATAAATCCTAACTTCTTTCCCAACAGTGTATTGTTGCCAAATTGCGGATGCGAATCGAGCGGTAGATGATAGGCAAATAAATTCACTTGGTTTGCCATTAATAAACCGATTCTGCGCGACTTTATGCCAACAATTCGACTGTCTTCATTGCGCCAAAAATAACCATGATGGACGAGAATGGCATCGGCTTTAGCCGCAATAGCTGCTTGCAATAGATCGAGCGAAGCGGTTACGCCACTGACGATGTTTTCAACCTGATGGCGCCCTTCCACTTGAAGCCCATTTGGGCAATAATCCTGAAAGCGATGGATGTCCAATAATTCATTCAGGTATTTTTCCAGTACATCGCGATGCATATGGATTCCTTTGTATGCAATACAGAAAATTAATACTAAAGATTCTAGCAGTCTAATTCGATTGGGGATAAGGGGTGTATGTATAAACACTGGTTAATTTTTGCACAAAGCGTCACGGTGTTGCTGGCTATTTTTTTTATCGTTTCGTCTTTACGGCCTGATTTGCTTTCTTGGCGACCTCGCGGAGAGCTTGTGACCATCAAAGAAGCCAGCCTATCTTCGGCCAATGTGAATCGATCCGATAGCTACGCCAAAGCTGCAGAGATAGCTATGCCTGCGGTGGTTAATATTTTTACCAGTAAAGAAATTAAAGAACCTTCTCATCCCTTGCTGGATGACCCGACATTACGCAAGTTTTTCGGCGACCCATCTGAATCGAAAGCACGCCGACGTGCCAATTTGGGTTCCGGCGTCATCGTCAGTGCCAAAGGATACATTTTAACCAATCATCATGTGATTGAAGCGGCTGATGAAGTTGAGATTGCCATGATAGATGGAAGAAAAGCAAAAGCAACTATCATTGGCACAGACCCTGAAACAGATCTGGCGGTGTTAAAAATAGATTTAAAGGACTTGCCAGCGATCACTTTTGGTCAATCCGAGCAAGCTAGGGTAGGTGATGTGGTATTAGCACTGGGAAATCCGTTTGGTGTGGGTCAAAGTGTTACGATGGGCATTGTCAGTGCGCTCAGTCGCAGTCAAGTGGGCATCAATACATTTGAAAACTTTATTCAAACCGATGCCGCGATCAACCCCGGCAATTCAGGCGGAGCATTGACGGATACCTTGGGTAATTTGATTGGAATCAACACAGGGATTTATTCCAAAACCGGAGGCTCGCTGGGAATCGGGTTTGCGATACCGGTGCATGTGGCCAAACAAGTGATGGAACAAATCATTGAATCGGGTACTGTCATTAGGGGTTGGTTAGGTGTTAGCATGCAAGACATGGCGCCTGAGCTTTACGAATCGCTGGATACAGATCAGAAAACGGGATCACTGGTGGCGAGCGTGTTAAAAGATGGACCCGCCGATAAAGCCGGCATTAAACCTGGCGATTTACTGGTGGCGGTGGAAAACAAGCCTGTTAAAAATGCTGCGGAAATTCTTTATCTAGTCGCTGCATTGGCACCTGGTGAAACCGTGAATGTCACGGTGATTCGTAATGATGAAAGGAAAGACATTTCTATAAAAGTAGGCGTGCGGCCTCGACAACAATAATCAAAAAATAATGAAAAAAAACGATCTGACTGAACAGTCTTCTCAATCACATTGGCTACAAAAAATCTTTATTTGGTTTGATAGCAATATTTTTTCACTCGGCAGAGAAATGCGCTTGTCTTACTTGCCTCCCTTGATGGTGTATGTGGCAGCAGGCGTTTCAGGATTGACTGGTATCGTAGGAACTTTCTATGTCAAAGAGAAACTTGGATTATCGCCTGAGTTTCTCGCGATGTTAGGGTTTTGGATGATGCTGCCTTGGGCACTGAAAATGCCTTTGGGTCATTTAGTGGATCTTATTTGGCGCTGGAAAAGCATCTTAGTTTATCTGGGTGCAAGCTTAATCATGTTGAGTTTGTTGATCATGGTAGGTTTGCTGGGATACACCGAAGCCATGGCAGCTAAAGCATCGGTTGAGACATGGTATGTTTTATCCGCATTACTGGCGCCTATCGGCTATGTTTTACAAGATGTTGTCGCCGATGCGATGACGGTTGAAGCGGTGCCGCGTGTTGATGAAAATGGCGAAAAATTGTCGTTGGAAAAGCGGAAGTTGATGCACGTAACCATGCAAACGCTTGGCCGGGTAGCGATAATCGGCGGTGGTCTTCTGGTGTCTATCGTAAACGTTTATCTATTGCGGGATGCAGAGGCCATGTCTGGCTCCGAAAAAGATGCGGTGTATCTATTGGTGTATCAATTGGCTTTAGTTATTCCAATGATTTCGATCTTGGGTGTGATATTAGCGTCTTGGCTTAATTATCGAGAATACAAACGTTTGCACTCGCTTGGGCATGATCATCACGAAATCAACGCCATGTTAAACGCTCATTCGGAAACGCCGTCTGTGAATTGGTGGATTCTCGGTGGTGGATTAGCTTTTACAATCATGTCGATAGCCGTTGGTCTGACTCGAATTCCAGCCGGAGAGGAAATCGTATTTGTTGTTTCTATGACTATCGTCATCTTCCTGATGTGGCGTTTAACGCAGGAACTTGAACCGGAAGCGCGCAATGTTTTAGTGGGAACTGCCATTATGATATTTGTGTTTCGCGCCATACCAGGCCCGGGCGCGGGGTCTACCTGGTGGATGATCGATGAATTGAATTTCGACCAGCAGTTTCTTGCCGTGTTATCACTGGTCGGCGCGATTTTGACATTGTTCGGCATGTTCATTTTTCGCCGTTTCATGGCGGAACGCTCTATTGCTTACATCATCGCTTTTCTGACGATCGTCGGTACCTTTTTATCGTTGCCGATTCTGGGAATGTACTTTGGCTTGCACGAATGGACGGCTTCTGTAACAGGAGGGGTCGTAGACGCTCGCTTTATCGCGTTGATTGATACTGCGCTAGAATCACCTTTGGGACAAATTGCTATGATCCCAATGCTGGCTTGGATTGCCAATTCTGCACCGGAAAAGCTAAAAGCAACGTTTTTTGCTGTGATGGCATCGTTTACCAATTTGGCGCTTTCAGCCTCACAGCTAGGCACTAAATATTTAAATCAAATTTTTAACGTCAAACGAGAGGTGAAAGACAATCTCACCGATCAAATTACTGTGCCGGCCGATTACAGCGAATTAGGCCAATTGCTGATTACCACAACGATTATTGGGTTCGTCCTTCCACTCATAACAATTTTGATCATTAAACATTCGCGCTTTCAGAATGCTTAACGACTGGCTCCTGATAGTCAACTGCCTGTTTAAAATCAATAATTGCAACGCTTTCCGATGGTATCCATACCTTCATTATGATCCGCGAAAATAGCACTAGAAGAGACCTTTGCACGGTTTTGAATTGGTCCTCAGTCAGGCCGCTATAATGGTGCTTTAAATCAATAGTGTCGGAGTAGTAAGTATAATTTTTTCCGAATTTGATGTAACCCACTGCACCCGGAAAGGGAGTTTTTGAAACAAATTGACCAGTTGAGATTTTTGCACGAGTCCATATAGACATCCCTAACCCGCTGTTTTTATTGAGCCCAAATTTTATAAAATAGGGTTTTGCAAAGGTCTCCAGTTAATAGACTGGTGGAACTCGATCGAGAAAGCAATCGCAGTCCATTATGCACCGGTTTGCGATGCAGCGGGGCGGCCAGCTTATTCGGGGTTGCTGTTGTTTAAGATGCTATTGGTCGGGATTTGGAACGGTGGTCTAAGCGATGAATCGGTGGAAGATATGGCGAATTCGAATCTGCACGTAATGCGGTTTCTGGGCTTGTCGTTGGAAGATGATGTGCCGGACCATTCTGTGCTATCGCGATTTAGAACGCGACTGACGGCAGCAAAAATATGGGATGGGTTATTGGCGGAAATCAATCGGCAGATCCAGGCTTACAACATCACAGTTAAACAGGGTTGTCACGTTGACGCGAGCATTACGCAAAGTCCGCGAAAACCTAAAACCAAACCAGCTTATGACGTGGCCAGTGACCGGGAAGGACGCGATGATGAAAACGAGGCTGAGAAAGCAATGCAGGTTATTGAAGTCACACAACCGGGTGTCGATGCTGAAGCACGCTGGGTTAAAAAAGGCGACAAATCATTATTTGGCTATAAGCAACACACGGTGGTCGATGATAATGGTTTGGTGGTGGCGGTTGAGACCACTGCGGCCAATTGTCATGACAGCAAGTCGCTGCTGGATCTGCTCGATAAAGCCAATATTCAACCGGGAACCCGCATTCATGCTGACAAAGCCTATAGTAGCCAAAAGCACCCGATGCTTTGAAATCACGCGGTATTAAAAATGGCATTCAGAATAAGGCTACCAAGAACAATCCATTGACACGACGGCAGTTGCAGCGCAATCGCTTGATTACCAAAGTCCGCTATGGGGTAGAGCGAACCTTCGACAGCCAAGCACGCTGGTTCAATGCCAAAATACTGCGTTACTGCGGTCTAGCCAAAGCCCATACCTGGCACATATTACTCGCTATGGCATACAACTTGAAAAGACTTCCTAAGTTCTCCGCTGAGCGGCAAATGATTGCGCAAATATAGGAATTATTGCGTCCTCACAACCGAAAATAGCCGGTTTAGGGCGATTATTCCCAGTTCACTACAGAAAAATAGCTAAAAAATATCTTGAAAACTTACAAATAAACCCAGAATTACATTGAAACAAGAGCTACGTGTGATTTTGCAAAGGTCTCATGATGTGAGAAAAACACACTGCGCTATACCTGAACACCAAAAATAATGAAAATCAGAAGCGCAAAACCAGAGGGCAAATCCCTCTTTTTTATTAACCTAATTGGCACACTCTTCGCGCGCTATTTGGTACCTTTTTATTCCGCCATTGACATGTGATACTCTTAATCAGTGTTACCAGTTTTGTTACACTATATGCAGGAACGCTTTGCACTAAAAAATGAATATGATCTTCATCTGTTCCGATCTCCAGAAATTTCAACTGGTAACGATTCTCCAGTTCAAGACATACATCTCGAAGTGTCTTATCTACTGCCTCATCGAACACAGCGCGACGATATTTCGCTGGAAATACCAGGTGATAAAGCAATGTTGTTACGTTATGTCGCTTATGTATATATTCGCTCACGCGAATATTTTACGCCCCAAGGACCGAGGAATTAAACCCGGTAGTGATTAAACCTTCAACACAGGAGATGATCTTGCTGAATCACTTCAAACAACATTTTGTGCTCTGGTTTGTTTTTATCGTCACGATCATTTGGATCGTCAATACATTTATTCTGGATGATCGCGTTGAACGCCACGAGCTGCAAGATGATTCGGTGATTGTAGTGCTGGGACAAGAAAAGAAGCACCGTTTCAAAATACCGGTGGATTATTTGCGGTTATCTCCAGATTATAAATTTAAAAAAATCTACCATAGCAATGGTTATTTTTATATTTATGTCACCTACCCCGACATGAAGCCTGTGGATCGTTCGAATGACAAACCGGGGCATGGTAATAAAATTTCAATCAGTATTGGTATCGATACTAGACCTATTCCTTTTCAAAAAAGTGCATTCCAATATGTGAGTGGCAGGCATCCCAATGGTGGAATGATTCCAGAAGGTTTTGACAGTACGGAAATTATTCAATATGAAGAATATGATCGGGAAAATTATTTTTATCGAGATGGTGACATTCACATGGAATGCATTAAACGGGAAGAGACGCTCGATTATTTTCCATCATGTATGGTTTATTTTAATTATAAGGAACTGGAATTAATCGTAAATTTCGCCAGCAAATACAAAACCAATTTTCTGGATATACATGCCCGGATACACGAATTATTAAAATCATTTGAACAATGAGCAATCAAAAAAGGAGTTTCACAATATGTCTGCTCACAATTTAACTCAAGCTGAAATACAAGAACTAATAAACCTAAATAATCAAGGTCGCACGGGTGAGGCGTGGCAAGTGCTTTCTTTTCGCGGAGATCGATACGCTGACAATGCAGCGGCGGTTACCGGGGTGCCCAGTGCCAGCACATTCGGTCATGAAATGAATACGTTTGTTCGTATGCATTGGTATCAAACCGCTGGAAAAGAAGCATACGATGAGACCTTTGCACGGTTTCGATCTTGGTCGTCCAGTCGATCGATATAATGGTGCTTTAACTCAATAGCGTCGGAGTAGTAAGTATGAATTTCTCCGAATTTGATGTAACCCGCCGC
>Ga0209063_1001283_pt1 | contig 13199 bp, 13 predicted proteins | sample KloWWTmeKNB19Kit_FD_187177 | JGI IMG/M metagenome (GOLD analysis project Ga0209063, IMG submission 187177) | Active sludge microbial communities from Klosterneuburg, Austria, studying microevolution and ecology of nitrifiers - Klosterneuburg... | ecosystem: Engineered > WWTP > Aerobic digester >...
GAAGCCATGCTTGAGGCGATCGGCTGAGTTCGCCGGATCTCGTCGTTCCGATTCGCAGAGGCCCCATTCGGGGCCTTTGTCTGACTGGCGGAGAGGGTGTCCGCTTTCAGAATAATCGCTGACGTCCGCCCGAATACGTGAGTGACTCCGAAAACCAAGCAATCATTGGGTTGCAGCGTCGCCATCAATCGCAAACGCTCGTTGACGTCCGCCCCTATCCGCCCTATTGTGGTGGGAACAACGACGGGTATAGGGGTTTTCCGATGGGCGCAGAACGCAAGAAGCTGGACCCGAAAACGATTCAACACCTAAACCCAGGGCGCCATTCAGACGGCGGCAATTTGTATCTCTTGGTCAAGCCGGATGGCCGCAAGACTTGGCTATTCCGCTACCGCGACAGGATCACCGGCAAGCCGCGCGATGCCGGCCTAGGGCCACTGAGCGACGTAAACCCCACGCTGGCCCGCGAGAAGGCCCACGCCATGCGCCTGCAGTTGCTGGACGGGGTTGACCCACTGGCGGCCAAGCAGGAGCGCCGCGAGGCCGAACGTGCCGCACGTGCAAAGCGTGTGACATTTGCATGGTGCCTAAGCCGCTTCCTTGCCATGAACGAGGCCGAATGGAAGAACGAGAAGCACCGCGCCCAGTGGCGGGCCACGATGGACACTTACGCGTCGGACCTGCTTCCCATGTTCGTGGAGGACATCGAGACGATGCACGTCGTCCGAGCCTTGGAGCCGATCTGGACGACCAAGACCGAGACAGCCACGCGCGTCCGGGGTCGGATCGAAAGCGTCCTGTCATGGGCAAAAGCCAATCACCTGCGGCATGGAGAGAATCCGGCACGCTGGAAAGGCCATCTCGACCAGATATTGCCCAAGCCCACGAAGCTAAAAAACGTCCAGCATCATCCTGCCGTTCCCTACTCGGATATGCACGCGTTCCTGACCGACCTGCGCGAACGCTCAGGATTGGCCGCTCGCGTGCTGGAATGGCAAATCCTGACCGCTGTGCGCCCCGGAGAGGCTACCGGAACGCGATGGGATGAACTCGACCTGGAGGCTGGCGTCTGGACGATTCCCGGGGAGCGTATGAAAGCCGGATTGCCGCACCGCGTCCCCTTGTCGAAGTCCGCGCGCGTATTGGTCAGCAACCTGCCCCGCATGGGCCCGTATTGCTTCCCGGGGCTCAAATCAAACCCGACCATTTCACTGGCTGCCGGCCTGAACCTTATGAAGGAATTGCGCCCCGGATTCGTCCCGCACGGTCTGCGCTCCTCCTTCCGTGACTGGTGCGCGAATACCGGCGTCCCTCGCGACATTGCCGAGCGATGCCTAGCGCACGTCCAGAAGGATAAGGTCGAGGCCGCCTATCAGCGTAGCGATATGCTGGAACCACGGAGGAGAGTCATGGAAACTTGGGCAAAGTTCCTCGACATCGTCCCGCAGGCTGGAAAGGTAACCAGCATTTCTCGAAAGTCGAAGGGCCAGCGCTAGATTCACATTCTTCTGCGAATTCCCGCGATTCGAAGACCTCGCCACTATTTAGACATTGAAGGATGGTCATGGCAGGCAGCAGGACACCTAAGCCTCTAACGTATTCCGGGCCGGGCACCACGGGCACGCTTCCAATGGACGAGATTGCGGCAAGCACTGGCCGCGCAAAATTGTCGCTGCTGGATCAACCGTACAAGACCGTTGAGCCCGAACTAAGTCCTATCGAAAAAGCCCTGGCACAGACCATGTTTGAATATCTGACGTCCGACCCGACACAGCGAACATTCGAGAACGCACTTCTCGTCGCCGGCTACCTTCACATCGGATTTGCGGCGACAAATGAGGCGCTTGATTTCGTTCCGCCGAACTTCTACGACTGGGACCTAATCTACAAACTATCAGAGGCTCAGATGACTGCGGCGCTCGGACTGGTTTCTCTGTATGGCGCAAATTCCGTCGGTCCTACTGAGGCGCAATCAAACCTTCTCCGGACGCATTTCGCCAACACAGTCCCCACAACCGCGGCACTACACGAAGCGTTAGCAATACGCGAACAACGCGTTCGGGGAGGAAAAGCGAAAGCAAAGAACGACCCTCGTTCCGAGGCGATGGTGCAAGTCAAAGCGGAGTTTGATCGCTGGAAGCGAGGGGAAGTGATATTTACGAGCAACGCAAAGTTTGCGATGGAGATGGTGCGGCGATATCCGATCATCGAAAACTCACGGTCAATCGAGAACAAGTGCCCGGAATGGGAGCGAGCCAGGAGGAAAAACTCATCGAGCTAGCTGCATGTCATCGTGCTAGCTGAGTGGATTAAAAAGTCGATTTCGACCCTATCGTATTAGCCGCCATCACCCGGGCGGCCACTAGAGATTCCCAGCGAATCCGAAAGCCTCGCCGCGATGGCGACGCATCCCAAAAGACGGAGAACCATCATGCTCCCCGAGCATCGCCAAGCCAGCACGAGCGCAAACGAACCCGATCTGTTGTCAGTCGCGGAATTCTGCCACGCCGTCGGTATAGGCAGAACGACCGCGTACGAATTATTCGCGTCACATGAAGTAACACCCATTCGGCTAGGTCGCCGGACGCTAATACCCCGCAGCGAAAAGGACGCGCTAATCGCCAATCGACTTGCTGCCGCGAAGGCGGAAGCGTGATTGCCCGGGCTGCCGAACCAATCGCACGTGGAATGGGGACCGCGTTGGATACGCTCCTGCAGCGCCTTCAGAGCGTTCGTCAGCATGGCGCGGCATGGCGCAGTGATTGCCCATGTGGACATAGCCATGCGCGCGGATCGCTGAGGATTGCCACCGGCGACGATGGGCGTGTTTTGCTTCACTGTTTCGTTGGATGCCAAGCCGTCGAAGTTGCTGCCGCTGCTGGCCTGAGTCTGGCTGATCTATTCCCGAAGCCGGTCACGCGCATGACGCCGGAAGAACGCAGACACGCACGCAATCGAGCACGGGAGGCCGATTGGGCCGCTGCACTTGGCGTGCTCAGATCGGAAGCGACCGTTTGCGAAGTCGCACTGACAAGCTTGGAACGCGGCGAGCAGTTCAGCGCCGATGATATTGCTCGCACCCGGTTGGCGATAGCGCGAATCCACGCCGCGCGGGAGGTCTTGCTATGAGTGCACTCCCTGAGCTACCACGCAGCATCCGCGAAATTGACGACCGGGCGGCGCGTGATCTGGATCGCTTGGCGCGGATGAGCGAACGCAACCAGCCGAACGAATTGACGGCGCAAGGTTCACACGATTCGCAGCTTCGTCGCGAAGCACCCGAACCGCTTCGTCGTCCGGTTCCACCGCCGGAGCCGTATCCAGTCGCCGAACTTGGACCGATTCTTAGACCAGCGTGCGAGGCGATCCGCCGCGTTATTCAAGCACCCGACGCGGTTTGTGGAGGAGCGCTACTAGCCGCCGCATCGCTGGCTGTGCAAGCGCTGGTGAACGTCGAGATCGATGGGCGAGCCATTCCGCTGACCTTGTGGCTTGTAAGCATTGCCGAGAGTGGCGAGCGTAAAAGCGCATGTGACGCGGAAGGTATGCGACCGGCACGTGAACACGAAAAAGCGCTGATGAAAGCCCATGTCGATGCGCAGGCGGGCTACGAAATCGAGATGGAGGAATGGACGGCAAGGCGTGACGCTGCGAAGTCGCAAGCAAAGAAGTTACAAGGTGAGGGCACCGCCAAAGCGCTGCGAGATATTGGCCCTGCGCCAGTTCCCCCGTTGCGCCCGACGCTACTCGCTGCTGACTTCACTGCGGAAGGGCTGGCGAAGCTGTTAGCAAATGGCTTGCCGAGTATCGGTGTATTCAGCGACGAAGCTGCACTGGTATTCGGCGGGCACGGCATGACAAAGGAATCCACCTCACGCACCGCAGGCACGTTGTGCAAGTTATGGGATAGCGGAACCCTTGACCGCATCCGATCAGCGGAGGGCGCGATCAAGCTTTATGGCCGTCGATTGGCCCTGCACCTGATGGCGCAACCAGTCATTGCCGAACGTGCGCTATCGGATGACGTTTTGAGCGGTCAAGGTTTCCTGGCTCGCTGTTTGTTGGCATGGCCTCAATCAACCGCAGGCACCCGCACCTATCGAGCCGAAAGCCTGCGTGATGATCCGGCAATGATTCGTTACACCGCCACGCTGGCCGCACGTCACGCGCTCCCCCTGCCATTGGCGGACGGCGAACGAAACGAGCTGGCACCGCGTGCGCTGCACCTTTCGCCCGAAGCCGCTGTCGTGTGGCGGAACCTTCACGATACCGTCGAAGCTGCGATGGCACCCGGCGCGTGTTATGCGACCGTCAAGCCGTGGGCGAGCAAAACGCCTGAGCAGGCTTTGCGAATCGCTGGCGTGTTGACGATTACTGAGCAGGCAGACGCGACGACCATCGATGCGCCGACCATCGAGCGAGCCGCAGAGCTTGCACTGTGGCACTTGGGCGAAGCGGCAAGGCTGGCTGGCACTGCTGAGCTATCCCCGGAAGTCCGTGATGCCGAAGCGCTGCTGGAATGGGCACACGCAACAAACCGCACGCGATTGCATTCGGGCGCTGCGCTACGTCTTGGCCCTGCACGTATCCGAGAACGTAGCCGATTCACTGCCGCAATGGCCGAGCTTGAAAAGGCGGGGTGGGCGCATCGTATAGAGGGCGGCGCAGAACTTGACGGCGCACATCGGCGGAACGTGTGGCGCATCACACCGAAGCCGGAGGGCTGACATGGGCCGTCTATTGGAAGCGTTGCGGGCTGAATCAGAGAAGCGGCTAGAAAATGAGCGTCGTTGCGAATCCGCGAATGTTGCGAATGTTCCCGCTGTTGAGCATCCAAGATTCGCAGATTCGCAAGATTCGCAAGGGTCTGACGTTTTGCAATCTGGTCGATTGCTGGCTGCACTTCGCCGCGAATGGTTGCCGGATGAGTGGATGGGTCTGGATCACGGAAGCTTGACCGACATTGCGGCGTTGGACGATGCCGCGCTCGATGCGTACGTTCGATGCCTGCGCGACTCCAATCTGCACGAACGCGGCAAGCAATCACCTGACGAAACCACGCCCGCGCTATGTCGGCACTGCGGGCCGATCTGGCTAGCGCCTGAGGTCGCTGCAGTCGCGCCCAAGCTTGGGGGCTTGCCTCGTGTTCTTGGCTGTCCCTGGTGTCACGTCAAGAATCGGCGACTCATTCCCCGGCCTTTGGTGAAGTGCGGAAACTGCAAGCACTTCGACTGCGACACCATAAACCCAGAAGCCGGTATAGGCGCTTGCAAGAACGGTCAAGACTCACGCTATCCGATGGCGGCACATGAATGCCTTTGCTTCCACCCAACGGAGGAGAAGCAATGAACAAAACCGGCACTGAGAAAGACGACAAGAGCAAAATCTTTCATCTCCGCGAGCACGACGGCAAGTCACGCGAACGACTGATTGCTGATGCAGCAACCTCGCCTTGCTTGTCGTCCGCGTTGGTTGTTGGCTACTTCTCAAAGTCGACTGCCGGCGAGCAGTCGCTAATGGATGTCTGCAACTCGCTCGGGGACCAAGCGGCCCTCGTGAAAAACGGAGACTTGTCGCATCTTGAGTCTATGCTCAATGCGCAGGCAGTTTCGCTCAATACACTGTTTGCGGCGCTTGCGAATCGAGCGGCTATGAATATGGGCGAACACATAGACGCCACCGAAATCTATCTGAAGCTTGCGCTACGAGCGCAAACGCAGTGCCGAGCAACAATTGAAGCGTTGGCAGAAATCAAGAATCCACCGATGGTTTTCGCCAAGCAGGCAAATATCGCGCAAGGCCCGCAACAGGTGAACAACTACCAGGACACCGCGCGCGCGGAGCAAATCAAAAAGCCGCAGAACGAACTATTGGAGCACAATCATGACAAATGGCTGGACAACGGAACGGCGGCAACGGCAATCGAAGGCGATAGGGCGATGGAAACCATGGAAGCGCTCAACCGGGCCACGAACAAAGGAAGGAAAGGCCGTGGCAAGTCGAAATAGTTGGAAGGGCGGGCAACGCCCTATGCTGAGAAAGATTGCGCGGGTACTCAGCGACCTGAGAAAGCCACGGGAAATTCTCGATTGATGCTTGTCAGGTCACGTCGAGGCATCCTGCTGTATGCGGGGCGCAGAGATATCGGGACGGGAAACCACGCCAAGACAAGATTGAGTCCGGAAAGCGGCGATGCAAGTGGCGTGGGGGATGCAGCACGGGGCCTAAAACGCCAGATGGTAGGAAAAGGGCGCTAGCAAACCTAAGGCAGTTTCGTCCGCGCTAGCCAGAGTTTTGAAGCGCTTCGGCGCAGACAATGCGATAGCTATTTCACGCAAATTCCGTAGATTTGGCCGCTACGCTTCATGCACGAATAACCAATCGGGCATTGGGTATCGTAAGAACACTGGTCTACCTTGTGCGGCTGCGAACTTGGCGGGGGGTTCGAGAAGGTTCTATTGCCATACTTGTCAGTTGGTGTAACGCAAACACCTGACAGATTTATGTCGTCTTTAGCCTTCACGCATCTGTTGCCATACCCGCAATCATAGTCACTATTGCACGCACCAAAGGCGCTTCCACTGAAGAGTGCGAGCGCCACAATGATTGCAAGTTGCCTGAACATGCCATTTCTCCATCTTGCGAAGGAACGCGGCCTGAGTGATCGTAATCTTCGCGAAGGTAATGAACACAAACTACGGCGTTAGACGCGTTTGTCTACTTCTTGCATGGCCACACGATTCGAAAAGAGTCCGCGATTAGGTCGCGGCCGTAATCTTGCCATTTCTCAGGGTGATCGTCGATATACTTCTTGGCGACCGCCACGATTTGTTTTCGAGTGGCCTGGGGGGGCGTGCACCAATAATGGCCCTCTCCCATATCACTAATTCCGAGTACGTAGCCAAAAACAACGCCGTCGATCCAATCGCTGGAGCCATTGGATAACGATTCCTGCAATTCGTTCCCAGTGGCAATTTGACCAAACGAATCAATGCTGGTTGCGCACAAGCAAAGGGCGAACAAAGCCCTGACGACCATATTGCATCCAGAGTGTCCGCCTGAGATGTTCCTCTCGCGCGAACTGAATGCGTCAAAGGTGACTGTGCCAAGAAATGCAAGTGCAATGGCAGAAATTGACTTGTCGGGCCAGCGCCACCGTTGAGTTGCAGATGAATCGCCCATTGAGATTCCTCCTTAGTATGCTATTCCCAAGTTCACCCACGATCTCACCCACGCAAGATGCATGCAAAGCAGCGGCGTCAGCACGTCATCACCAATTGAGGCCTATTCTGTCCGTGGCAATCGCCCGCAAGCACATGCTCTTGCTCAGGGACCGTGCCAAAGCTCTTGCTGGGGCACCGTCACGCTTTCGGGAGAGGCAGCGGCAAATTGCGCGCAGCGCATAGCCTGCTCAGCGTGCCGATCTAGCTAAGCAGCGTGTCAGTCTCAACCATCAAACCCTGCTGCGAAAATCAGATCGATTAACTCGAAGCAATCTCGATACCACGGTGTTTGGCCGGTGGCGGCATCCCAAGGTACGTTGGGCGTGAAAACCACAATATTCGGGCAAAGAATTGAATCGCCTGGATTCAAATTGTTCGGGATGGGGACACTTGGAACTTCACCTCGCAATTGGTTGCCACCGACACGGAAACTGCTGAGGTTGGTAATGCCTATGAGTGAAGGAAACGGACCAGTTAGCTGGTTGTGGCTGACGTCGAAGTCACTAAGGTTGTTTAGGGGCGGTATTTGTCCGGTCAGCTGGTTGTTTGATGCGACGAAACTCAAGAGAGGTAGTCCCGTCAGCGACGGAATCTGCCCTGCCAGTTGGTTGTATGAGACGTAGAACGTGAAAAGACTGGGCAGGCCAGCCAGCGAAGGGATTGGGCCGGTAAGTTGATTGACGGAAACGTTGAAAAAATTGAGATTAGGGAGGCCGGTAAGCGACGGGATCGAGCCCGTCAGTTGATTGTTGTTAATCGTCAGGACCGAAAAGTTCGTTAGGCCGGTGAGTGAGGGAATTGGACCGGTGAGTTGATTCTCCTCGGCAGAGAAGCTGTAAAGACTCGTCAGGCCAGTCAGCGATGGAATCGCTCCGGTTAGCTGGTTACGCGCTACGCCAAATTCATCGAGATTCGTTAGTCCTGCCAGCGACGGAATTGGCCCAGTTAGCTGATTGTCGGAGGCAAAGAATTTTTTGAGAGTGATCAAGCCTGTCAACGAAGGGATCTGGCCTGTCAATTGGTTGCTCTCGACAAAGACGTACAAAAGATTCGTGAGTCCCGTCAGCGACGGAAGTGAGCCGGTTAGATTGTTCTGGCGAAGTTCAATGTTTTGTACGTGTGCCTCTGCTGCGTCGCAGGCGACCCCGACCCAAATGCATTCAGTGCCTCCTGGCCCTAGCCAGCCAGTGTTGTTGGTCCAGTTTGCTCCCCCTGTGTTGTTGTACAGGTTGATCAACACCTGACGTTCGCTGGAAGGGATGGCAGCCAAAGCGGGTGTGATGATGGCGAGACTAGCCAACAAAAGCACTGCGTAGCGGCGGAGCGTTTGGAAAATGCAACGCGATTGGAGAGTGCATGAAGCGCTGCGCGACGTAATGTCCATTCTGTTCGTCCGAATGACCCGGTTTCAACGTAAGTATGGGCCACTTGAACCGCACGCGCAGGGACCCGAAAGCAATTCGAGCTGATGGGAACATAGATAGGATTTTGAAAGAACAGACAACAAAAAGCCCCATATTTCAGAGGCTTGGCTTTGTTTCTGGCGGAGAGGGTGGGATTCGAACCCACGGTACGCTATAAACGTACGCCTGATTTCGAGTCAGGTACATTCGACCACTCTGCCACCTCTCCGGAAGTGGGCCGCGAATGATACGGGCACGCTTGCGGACTGACAAGGGCTTCCCTTTACGGCGCGACCGGGGTGGTGCCGCAGAATTGTTGCCTGACCTGCATCGCTTCCGGCATCCACTCGTTCAACTGGTTGATGCGGGTGCCTTCGGCGGGATGCGTCGACATGAACTCGGGCGGTTTCTGGTTGCCGAGCGCGGCCATCCGTTCCCAGAGCTTCGGTGCCTCCCGCGGGTCGTAACAGGCGGCGGCGGCGAGCAACAGGCCGACCTTGTCGGCTTCGGATTCGTGGCTGCGCGAGAAGGGCAGGATCACTCCGTATTGGGCACCTGCGCCAATTGCCGCCATCACCATCTGGCGCTGCTGGGGGTCCATGTCGCCGGTCGACATGCTCGCCGCGATCGAACCAATCTGCACGAGCTTCTGCTGGGCCATGCGTTCGCCACCGTGGCGCAGCAAGGCATGGGCAATCTCGTGGCCCATGACCACGGCGAGGCCGTCGTCATTTTTTGCCACCGGGAGGATGCCGGTATAAACGGCGATCTTGCCTCCGGGCAGGCAAAACGCGTTGACCTGGTCGGACTGGATCACGCTGACCTGCCACTGGTAGGCGCTCCAATCGGTATTCGCCGGGGTTCCGGTGGCATCGGCAAGGTATTTTTCGACCTTCGGTGCCGCTTCAACGAGGCGCTGGGCGATGCCTTGCACTTCCTCGGGCAATTTGCCGGAGCGGATCACCTGGGATTGCTGCAGGATTTCCTGATACGACTGCAAGCCGAGCGCAGCTTCTTCCTGCGCCGATGTGTCCAGCAACTGCTTGCGTCCGGTGAACGACGCCGAATTGCTGTGACTGAAATAGTAGTAGCCAAAATACAGGCCAAACAGAATGATCGGCCAGAGTTTCAGGCCGCGCCGGTTGCCTTGCTGGCCCAGTTGCGACGATCGATTTCCGAAGATTCCCATGTGCCTGCCCTCGATTTCCCGCGCAGCTTAGCCGGTCGGCCATAACGCTGCCTGACCGGTCAACAATTGTTTTCCAACACCCGGCATGCCAGGCAAGTGGCTGCGGACACCGAGACAGCGCGTTTCACAACTCCCGCACGATGCGAAAACCGACCCGTGCGCTGCGCGTGCCGGCGGCGACACCGAGTCGATAGGCCGAGCGGATCTGCAAGGGCGAACTGCCCCAGGAGCCACCGCGAACCACGCGCAGCTCGCAGCCGGGGTTGATCCAGGCCGCGCTGCTGCGCGGAGCGCGCACATAGTTGTCGTGCCAGCAATCATCCACCCATTCCGAAAGATTGCCGTCAATGTCGAAAAGGCCGAACGGGTTGGCCGCAAAAGTCCTGACCGGTGCCGGCCCCCAGTAGCCATCGTGGTAGCGCGTGAAGGAGTGGCCCCAACTGCGCTTGCTCGGTGAGCGATCGCCGTCGCCGGTCAGGTTGGCCAGCACATTCGGCGGATTGCCGTCACCCCACCAGTAGCGGCTGGTCGAATTGGCGCGCAGCGCGTACTCGAATTCGGCTTCGCTGGGCAGCCGATAACGCTTGCCGGTGCGCTGCGAAAGCCAGGCGACATACTCATGGGCATCGTTCCACGAAACATTCAGCACCGGCAGCTTCTCGGCCGCGCGATCACCCTTGTAATCGCGCTGCCAGTCGATTCCGCGCCGATCGATCATGCGGCCGCTGCTTTCGTCATAGACACTGCCGGTGCCCAGACGCTCGGCATCGGTCTGGTAACCAACCGCCTTGACGAACTCGCGAAACTGGCCGACGGTGATTTCACTCTGGCCCATGGCGAATCCAGCGGGAATGACCACCGTGCGCTGCGGATCCTCCTCGTCGCGATGGCCCTCCTCGCTGGCCGGCGAACCCATCTTGAACTGTCCGGCCGGTATCACCACCACCGCTGGAGCCGAGCCACTGGTATCAAGAAAACGATCGCTGAAAACCTGGCCGGGCGAGAAGCTCGCGTAGAGGCGGGCATTGCGCAGGCGCTCGTTGAAATCGTCGAGTCCGACCAGATCCGTGCTGATCGCCTGCGCATCCTTGCCGAGCCTTTCGGCCAAATCGGCATTTCCGGCATCCAGAGCGGATCGCGCCTGTGCAAGCACCGTCTCGCCACGCTGGCGGCGCAGGCCCTCGATCTGGGAGCGCGTATCCAGCAGTGCCTGCGATCCCGGGCGGATCGACGAGGCCTCGGCGAGAATCTTGTCGACGCTGGCAAAATCATCCTGCGCTGCCGCGCCCAGCGCCCGCTCGAGGTAGCCGCGCTCGATGCGGCCGAGTCCTTCGTCGGCAATACGGTTGCCGGGATCGATCTTCAACACCTTGCGATAGACCGCCAGCGCATTGTTGTCGCCCTCGCCGACCAGGCGATTCTGCTTGAGCAGCTCCGCCGCCGCCGTCAGCATCGGCATGACCTGGCCCAGCCGCTGCAATCGCGCACGCAGGTTTTCCAGCTCGGCTTCCGAGTGCGGAAGATCGGCGAACTGGGCGGCATAGCGCTGCGCTTCCGCCTCGTCGCCGCGCTCCAGCGCCGCCAGCGACCAGTCGCGCACGGCACCCCCGATGCGCTGCAGCGCGTTGTGTGCGGCGGGATTGTTGGGGTCCCCGGCGAGTACCTGGCGATAGAGGCCCACGGCATTGTTGCCGGGCGGCTCGAACAGCTTGCCGGCCTCCTCCTGGGCGCGAGCTGCCTTGAGCAGGGCGGCGATTTCCTTGCTCACCGGCGCCGGAGGCCCCATCGCGATGGCCTCGGCCAGCGTGGTTCCGACGATCGGTCGCGTGCGATCACCCGCCTCCGCCAGTGGCTGGCTGCGGTCGATGACCCAAGGCTTGCCCATCTGCGGCGATGTCGTCGTCGTTTGCACCTGGGATTGCGGCTCGACATGCAGGATGCCCGGGAAAAACCGGTACACCAGCGCAAACGCCAATACGAGGATGCCAAGCGCGCCACCCCAGTTGCGTTGCTTGTTGACGTTCTCGGTGCCGGGCATGGGTGCGAAATGAAAGGCTGACAGCAGCGTGTCAGCACCTTAGGCTATCGCGGGAGGCATCCGCAACCGCGATTGCGCCTCCTTGTTCAACTCCCGTATCTGCAGAGGAAGGCGCAATTGGCAGCCTGGATCGACCGTACCGAAAGACTCCATGATTTCGACCACCTCCCCGGTCGGCTTGTCGGCCTGGATACCGAGTTCATGCGCACCGACAGCTTTGCGCCGAAGCTGGCCCTGATCCAGATCGAGATCGACTCGCGAATCGCCCTCATCGACCCGATTGCGGACATCGACATGAGCGTGCTCGCCAGGCGCCTCGGCGATCCAAACACCATCTCGATCATGCACAGCGCCAGCGAGGATCTCGATGCGCTGAGCAGCCTGCTGCCAAACAGCCTCGGCACGCTGTTCGATACCCAGATCGCAGCGGCCTTTTGCGGCCTTGGTGCGGGCCTCGGCTACCAGAAACTGGTGCTGATCGTATGCGGTGTCGACCTGCCGAAAGGTGAAACCCGCTCGGACTGGCTGCAGCGTCCGTTGACGCCTTCGCAACTGGAGTACGCCGCCCAGGATGTCATTCATCTGCCCGTCCTGCATGCCGATTTGTCCGCCCGCCTCTCCAGTCGCGGCTTTGCCGATTGGCACGCCGAGGATTGCGCACGCATGCTCGCGCGCGCGCGCCATCGCGAGCCCGACCTGCAACCGCAGACCGCCTATCGTGGTGCCGCCGAATGGACTCGCGAGCAGCAAGCCCGGCTGCGTCGAGTGCTGATCTGGCGTGACGCCACCGCGCGCCGCATCGACAAGCCGCGACCGTGGATCCTCGATGATCCGCGCATCCTCGACCTCGCCGCGAACCCGCCCGCCAATGCCAACGAACTGGCCGAACGCGGACGCGGACTGCGCGCACTGCGCGGCACCGAACGCGCCGAGCTGCTGGAGGTGTTGCGCAGCCCCTTGAGTGCCGAAGAACTCGATTTCGAGAGCATTCCCGCAGCCGCCGATGGCGAGGAACGCCGCGTGATCCGCGCGCTGAAGGAAATCGTCACCACCCGCGCCGGCGAACTCGATCTGCCTGAAGGCCTGCTCTGTTCGCGCCGCCACCTCGAAAGCCTGTACCTGTCACGGCAATGGCCAGCCGCGCTCGAAGGCTGGCGCAAACCGCTGCTGCACGATGCACTGATGAACCGACTTTCCGAACTGTAAGCCCCTGCCGGCCGTCCAGGACAGCGCGGTTCCAACGGCAGCATCGTCATCGCAACGGCCGGGGCTGCTCCCGGCAGACTCGACACTTGGCGCAATCGACACGCATCCGATATGATCCGCGCCTGCTTCCGGTGCGACCC
>Ga0209063_1001285_pt1 | contig 13194 bp, 11 predicted proteins | sample KloWWTmeKNB19Kit_FD_187177 | JGI IMG/M metagenome (GOLD analysis project Ga0209063, IMG submission 187177) | Active sludge microbial communities from Klosterneuburg, Austria, studying microevolution and ecology of nitrifiers - Klosterneuburg... | ecosystem: Engineered > WWTP > Aerobic digester >...
GCGAGAGCGTGCAGGCCATCAGCGTCACCAGCGAGCGGCCGGTCTGGGAAGCGACCTATCTGTTCCGCGATGGTTTCGAGACTGCGGCGCCCTGATCAGACCAACGCGGCGCGCACATGCGCCGGCAACTCGATCGACTTGCCGGTGTTCGGATTGATCCAGACCAGTACGCTGTCGCCTTCCGCATAAACTACTTCCGCATGGTCACGATCAATGATGCGGAAGCTGGCAGTGAATGAACTGCGGCCGGCGCGGCCGGCATACAACTCGACCACGATCTCGGCCGGCCATTCGATCGGCTTGCGGAAGTTGGTATTCAGTGCCGCCAAGATCGGTGCCGCGTCGGTGTTCATCCAGCCCGGATCGAGGCTGCGGAACCATTGCAGGCGCGCCTCCTCGACATAGGTTGCGTAGACCGAATTGTTGACGTGGTTGTAGGCGTCCATGTCGCCCCAGCGCACGCTGACTGGGGCGCGCACGAGTCGCTTCGCAGGTGTCGCATCGGCACTCATTTCTTCACCTTCTTCGTGGGCTTTGCCGGCTTGGCGATCACCGAGCGCGGGCCGCGTGCATCGAGCAAGCGCTTGAGGAACTGTCCGGTATGTGATTGTGGCTGCGTGGCGATCTGTTCGGGCGTGCCGGTAGCGATGATGCGGCCGCCGCGTGCACCGCCTTCGGGCCCGAGATCGATGATCCAGTCGGCGGTCTTGATCACGTCGAGATTATGTTCGATCACCACCACGGTGTTGCCGTCGTCACGCAGGCGATGCAATACGCCGAGCAATTGCGCGACATCGTGGAAGTGCAGGCCGGTGGTCGGTTCGTCGAGGATGTAGAGCGTGCGTCCGGTATCGCGTTTTGACAGTTCACGCGAGAGTTTGACGCGTTGCGCTTCACCGCCGGACAACGTGGTCGCGCTCTGTCCGAGCTTGATGTAACTCAGACCAACGTCCATCAAGGTCTGCAGCTTGCGCGCGATCACCGGTACTTTTTCGAAGACCGCGAGCGCGTCCTCGACGGTCATCTCCAATACGTCGCGGATCGAATAGCCCTTGAACAGAATGTCGAGGGTTTCACGGTTATAGCGTTTGCCGTGGCAGACATCGCATGGCACGTAGACATCGGGCAGGAAGTGCATCTCGACCTTGAGCAGGCCGTCGCCTTGGCAGGCTTCACAGCGTCCGCCCTTGACGTTGAAGCTGAAGCGACCCGCCTGATAACCGCGTGCGCGTGCTTCCGGTACCTGTGCGAACAGTTCGCGTAGTGGCGTGAACAGTTGCGTATAGGTCGCTGGATTCGAGCGTGGCGTTCGCCCGATGGGGCTCTGGTCGATGTCGACGACCTTGTCGAACAAATCAATCCCTTCAACAGTTCCGTAAGCCGCTGCTTGTTCAGCCGCGCCGTTGAGTTCGGTCGCAGCGATACGGAACAAGGTGTCATTGATCAGCGTCGACTTACCCGAGCCGGATACGCCGGTGACGCAGACAAACAGCCCCGCAGGGATTTCCAGATCAACATGCTGCAGATTGTTTCCGTGCGCGTCGTGTAGGCGCAGCCATTGGCTATCGACCGGCTGATGGCGGCGTTCCGGGATAGCGATGGCCTTGCGGCCGGCGAGATAGTCCCCGGTCAGCGAACGTTTGGCAGCGAGAATGTCGGCCAACTGGCCTTGCGCGACGATCTCGCCGCCATGAACGCCCGCGCCCGGGCCGATGTCGAGAATGTGGTCGGCGGATCGGATCGCATCCTCATCGTGCTCGACGACGATGACGGTGTTGCCGAGATCGCGCAGTCGCGTCAGTGTCGCCAGCAAGCGTTCGTTATCACGTTGATGCAGACCGATCGAAGGTTCGTCGAGCACATACATCACGCCGACCAGTCCGGCACCGATCTGCGACGCCAGGCGGATGCGCTGGGCTTCGCCGCCAGAGAGCGAATCGGCTTTGCGGTCCAGTGTCAGATAGTCGAGACCGACATCGATCAGGAAGCGCAAGCGTTCGCGGATTTCCTTGACGATCTTTGCCGCGATCTCGCCGCGCCAGCCATCAAGATGCAAGTGCTCGAAGAAGCGTTGGGTTTCTTCGACCGGCCAGGCGGTGACGGCCGGCAATGGTTTGCCGCCAACGAAGACATTGCGCGCGGCCCGACCAAGGCGTTGTCCGCCGCATTCGGGGCAGGGACGTTCGCTGATGAACTTTGCCAGTTCCTCGCGCACCATCGCCGATTCGGTTTCGCGATATCGACGCTCCAGGTTTGGCAGGATGCCTTCGAAGCGATGCTTGCGATTGACGGTTAGTCCGCCAGATTCGCTGGCGTAGCGGAAGTTGATTTCTTCGCCGCCGCTGCCGTGCAAAACTTTGTCGCGCACGTCCTTAGGCAGATTCTGCCATGCCGTTTCGACGTCGAAGCCGTAGTGCTTCGACAGCGCCAGAATCATCGCGAAGTAGTAGCTATTGCGCCGGTCCCAACTCTTGATCGCGCCATTCGCGAGTGCCAGTTCCGGATGCGCGACGACGCGCGCTGGATCGAAGAACTGGGTGATGCCGAGACCGTCGCACTTGCTGCAAGCGCCCACCGGCGAGTTGAACGAAAACAGTCGCGGTTCGAGTTCGCTCAGCGAGTAGTCGCAGATCGGGCAACTGAACTTCGACGAGAACAAGACTTCCTTGGCCGCCGGCGCATCCATCTCGGCGACGACGACCATGCCCTCGCTGAGCTTGAGTGCGTTTTCGAAACTCTCGGCGAGCCGCTGCTTTAGATCGGCCTTGGGTTTGAAGCGGTCGACCACGACATCGATGCTGTGCTTGTTGCGCAGGCCGAGCTTCGGTACCGCGTCGATATCGTGGATGTGGCCGTTCACGCGCACGCGCACGTAGCCTTGCGCACGCAGTTGCTCGAATACCTGCAGGTGCTCGCCCTTGCGCTCGCGGATGACCGGAGCGAGCAGCATGTAGCGCGTATCTGGGTCGAGTGCGAGCGTGGCGTCGACCATCTGCGACACCGTTTGTGCGGTCAGTGGCTGGCCGTGGTCCGGACAATGCGGCGTGCCGGTGCGCGCATATAGCAGGCGCAGGTAGTCATAAATCTCGGTGATCGTGCCAACCGTCGATCGCGGATTGTGCGAGGTTGACTTTTGCTCGATCGAAATCGCCGGCGAAAGGCCTTCGATATGGTCGATGTCGGGTTTTTCCATCACCGACAAGAACTGCCGGGCGTAGGCCGAGAGTGATTCGACATAACGGCGCTGGCCTTCAGCGTAAATGGTGTCGAACGCCAGCGACGATTTGCCCGAACCGGACAGGCCGGTGATCACGATCAGCTGGTCGCGCGGCAGGTCGAGATCAATATTCTTGAGATTGTGCGTGCGCGCACCGCGCAGGCGGATCGTGTCCATGGACTCGGGCCAGTAAAAGTCGTTCAGGCTAGCCCGCTAAACTGGCGGGGGCAATGTGAATAATGTGTCGACGATCGGTCCGGCTTGTCCGGCCATTCATTGACCATTGCAACCCGATCCGGCTATGATCCGCGCCCTTTTCGGTCGACATGACGGGAAGGAATGGAGACTCCGGAGCAAGCGCGGTCGGGGCTCGTGGCCAGAATAACTACAGAGGCATTGCCATCATGTACGCAGTTGTAGTCACCGGCGGTAAGCAGTACCGCGTGATGCAGGGTGAAATCCTGCGAGTTGAAAAACTCGATGCCGAGGCGGGTTCCTCGGTGAAGTTCGACCAGGTCCTTCTGGTGGGCGACGGCGACGCAATCAGCGTCGGCACGCCAACTGTGGCGGGCGCGTCGGTCAGCGCGACGATCAAGTCGCATGGCCGCGGTGAGAAGATCCGGATCGTCAAGTTCCGTCGCCGCAAGCACCACCGCAAGCAGATGGGTCACCGTCAGTACTTCACCGAAGTCGAAATCACTGGCATCAGCAAGTAAGAGCCGAGGAGAGCAGCCATGGCACAGAAAAAAGGCGTAGGTTCCACCCGGAACGGTCGCGATTCCAATCCGAAGTACTTGGGCGTGAAGCTCTTTGGTGGTCAGGCAGTTGAAGCTGGCAACATCATTGTGCGTCAGCGCGGTACCGCTTATCACCCGGGCACGAACGTTGGCCTCGGCCGCGATCACACCCTGTTCGCGCTTGCGGACGGCACGATCGAGTTCAGCGTCAAGGGTCCGAATGGTGGTCGTCGTACCGTCAGCGTTCGCTGAGCGAGCGCACCATTCGGTTCACTGGAGAGCCCCGCGCTGCGGGGCTTTCCTGTTTCTGACACCCAGAATTGTCTTAGCCCGCGAAAAAACCGTTCACGGCCTTTCCGTTTCCTGAAGAATCCCGCATCCTTCCGCCATGAAATTCGTCGACGAAGCTGAAATCAAAGTGATCGCCGGAGCTGGCGGCAACGGCAGCATCAGTTTTCGGCGTGAAAAATTCATTCCGCTTGGTGGCCCCGATGGCGGCAACGGTGGTGGTGGCGGCAGTGTCATCGTTCAGGCCGATGAGAATCTGAACACGCTGATCGATTTCCGCCACGAGCGCCTGTTTCGCGCCAAGCGCGGTGAGAATGGCATGGGTCGGCAAATGACCGGTGCCGCAGGTGAAGACACGGTCATCCGCGTTCCTGTGGGCACCGTGATCATGAATATTGATACCGAGGAAACCATCGCCGACTTGACCCGTCACGGCCAGCGCGCGCTGGTCGCGCAGGGTGGCAAAGGCGGCGCCGGCAACATGGTGTTCAAGTCCTCGACCAATCGTTCGCCGCGCCGCGCCCAGCCGGGCACGCCAGGTGACGAGCGTGAGATTCGCCTGGAACTGAAGCTGCTGGCTGACGTCGGTCTGCTCGGTTTTCCGAATGCCGGCAAGTCCACGTTCATTCGCTCGGTTTCTGCGGCGACGCCGAAAGTTGCCGACTATCCGTTCACGACGCTGTACCCGAATCTTGGCGTCGTCTCGGTCAGCCGCGACCATAGCTTCGTGATCGCCGATATTCCCGGAGTGATTGAGGGCGCCGCTGAAGGCGCCGGTCTCGGCATTCAATTCCTGAAGCATGTCTCACGCACCAGCTTGCTGCTGCACGTGGTCGATGTTGCGCCGATGGATGACGCGATTGACCCGGTCGAACAGGTGAAGACGATCGAGCGCGAACTGAAGAAGTTTGATGCTGAATTGTCGAAGCGGCCGCGCTGGCTGGTGTTCAACAAGATTGACCTGATCGCCGAGGAAGACCGCGACGGCCATCTGAAAGCAATGGTCAAGCGACTGCGCTGGGGCCGAAAGCCGTGGTTCGCCGTGTCGGCAGCGACTGGCGAGGGTTGCGATGAGGTTGCGAAGCGGGCGATGGCCTTCATCGAGACCGAGAAGCGTGACGCAGCTGAAGGTTGATTCGATGATCCAGACCAAAAAAAAGCCGGCTTGCGCCGGCTTTTTCGTCAACACGAAGCAGGGCAGCCTCGTATCAAGCCATCGCGCGGATACGGGCCGTGATGCGGCTCTTGTGGCGCGAGGCTTTGTTTTTGTGGATCTGGCCACGACCGGCAAAACGGTCGAGCAGCGATTCCGCGGTCTTGTACGCGGTTTCTGCGCCGGCCTTGTTGCCGGTTTCGATCAGCTTCAGCACGTTCTTCACGGCCGTACGCATCTGCGAACGCTGACTGTTGTTGTGCAGGCGATGCTTTTCCGCCTGAACCGCGCGCTTCTTCGCGGACTTGATATTGGCCACAGCTGGACTCCGGTGTTCGGGGGGTTGAAAAAGGTCGCGAATTATCCGGGCAGCAGCGACGCGAGTCAATCGTTTGTGATGAGTGCCTGTTCATGAAGCTGCTGCGCTCGACCCTGATGTTCACCGCGATGACCTTGCTATCGCGGATTGCCGGCTTCGCCCGCGACATGCTGCAGGCGACGCTGTTCGGCACTGGCGGCGCGATGAGCGCGTTCATCGTTGCTTACCGCATCCCGAATTTTCTGCGCCGCGTGTTCGCCGAAGGCTCGATGGCGATGGCCTTCGTGCCGGTGCTGAACGAGATCCGCGAGCGCCGGGACCCGGCCGCATTGCGCGACTTCATCGATCACATGGCCGGTTCGTTGGCGGCGGTGGTATTCGTCGTCGCCGGCATTGGCATGCTGGCGGCGCCATTGATCGCCGCGGTGTTCACTCCCGGCACACTCGATGAACCGGAGAAATTTGCGCTCACCGCTGAGATGTTGCGCATCACCTTTCCGTATCTGGTGTTCATCTCATTGATGGCGCTGTGCGCTTCGGTACTGAATAGTTTCGGCAAGTTCGGGCTGGCAGCGTTCACACCGGTGCTGCACAACCTCACGGTGATTGCCGCCATGCTGCTGCTGGCACCGCACATGGAGGTGCCACCAAAGGCGCTGGCGTGGGGCGTGCTCGTCGCTGGTTTTCTGCAACTCGCGTTGCTGTGGCCGGCGCTTGCGCGGTTGGGGTTGCGGCCGCGCTTTAAGCTCGGGTTCCAGCATGCGGACGTGCGCCGTGTCGGCCGCTTGATGATCCCGACCTTGTTTTCGTCGTCGGTGGCGCAGGTGAACTTGTTAGTCGGCACCGTGTTTGCATCGCTGCTGGCCGATGGATCGCAGGACTGGCTGTATTACTCGGACCGGCTGATCGAATTCCCGCTTGGATTGTTCGGGGTCGCGATCGGTACCGTGATCCTGCCGCATCTGTCGCGCCGCTTTGCCGCACAGGACCACGCCGGTTATTCGCAGTCGCTGGATTGGGGTTTGCGGCTAGTGCTTCTGGTCGGTTGGCCGGCCGGTCTTGGCCTGATGTTTCTTGCCGAACCGATCACCGCGACCGTCTACAACTACGGTCGATTTACCGGGCATGACACGCAAATGGCGGCGTGGAGCCTGACCGCGATGAGTATTGGCGTGCCTGCGTTCATGGCCAGCAAGGTCCTGTTGCCGGCGTTCTATGCGCGTCAGGACACGAAAACACCGATGCGCGCGGCACTCTGGACGGTGGCCGCGAATGTCGGTCTGACGGTTGCGATCGTGACGCCGCTGGCGCTGAACCACACCGTTGGCGGCCACGCCGGCATCGCATTCGCGACCGGCATCGCCGGATTGGTCAATGCGCTGTGGCTGTTCGTCGCGTTGCGCCGGCAGCAGATTTTTACCGCACAGCCGGGTTGGTTGCTCTATCTACTCAAGCTCTTGCTTGCGGGTGCAGCAATGGTGACGACCTTGCTCACATTGCGTCTGCACATCGGCGACTGGTCCGCATTGCATGCGCTGCAGCGTGTGCTCTGGCTGGTCACCGCGGTCACCGCTGGAGCCGCGTCCTACGCTGTCGTCTTGCTGGCAACGGGGTTGCGCCTCAGTCATTTTCGCGACCATTGAGCAGGGATTCGATGTCTGCGTCGCTATACTCCGTGGCTCCATGAATTTCCTGTTTCGCGATACGCGCGGGCCGCGCCTTTGCCCGCGTGGCGCAGTCATCGCCATCGGCGCGTTCGACGGTTTGCATCGGGGTCATCAGACCCTGATCGGGCGCGTTTTGGCGCGCGCGCATGAACGTGCATGCGATGCCGTTGTACTCAGTTTCGAACCACTGCCCCGCGAATACTTCGGGCGCGGCGAGCGATTGCCGCGATTGAGCACAGCGCGCGAGAAGATCGAGATGACGCGTGCGCTCGGTGTAGACCGGCTTGGCTTGCTGCGCTTCAACGCGGCGCTGACGGCGACTTCGGCGGAAGATTTCGTCGAGCAAATTCTGGTGCATCGCCTGGGTGCATGCGAGGTCTGGATTGGCCCGGATTTCCGTTTTGGCCACAATCGCCGTGGCGACGTCGCGATGTTGCGCGACATCGGTGCGGAACTTGGCTTCACGGCGCATACAATCGAGCCGGTATTGATTGATGGCGAGCGCATATCGAGCACCCGTGTACGCGCCGCACTGCTCACGGGCGATCATGCGCTTGCACAGCGCCTGCTTGGTCGTGACTTCGCAATCGGCGGTCGCGTCATCCACGGCCAGAAGCTTGGACGCACGCTCGGTTATCCGACCGCCAATATCTCGCTCGGACGGCGTCGGCCGCCGGTGCATGGCATTTACGCGGTGCGTGTGAGCGGTGCCGGCCTGCGCGACTGGCCCTCGGTCGCGAGCCTTGGCACTCGGCCGACGGTGGATGGCCGTGAACTGCTGCTCGAAGCGCATCTGTTCGACTTTGACGGCGACCTGTACGGTCAGCGCTTGCGCGTCGACTTCATCGCGAAGATCCGCGACGAGGCCCGTTTCGCAAATCTGGATGATCTGATCGAGCGCATGCATCTCGATTCGATCGAAGCGCGCCGCATCCTTTCCAATCTCCCATCGAACCAGCGAGAACTCGCGTGAGCATCGACTACAAAAGCACGATCCATTTGCCCGAAACCGCCTTCGCGATGAAGGGCGATTTGCCAACGCGAGAACCGAAGGCGCTGGCGGCGTGGCAAGCGAGCGATTTGCATGCGCGCATCCAGAGTGCGACCGCTAACCGCCCGAGCTATGTGCTGCACGATGGACCGCCGTATGCGAATGGCCAGATCCACATCGGTCATGCGGTCAACAAGACGCTCAAGGATATTGTCGTCAAGGGCAAGCTGCTCAGCGGCTTCCATTCGCCCTACGTGCCGGGCTGGGACTGCCATGGGTTGCCGATCGAGCTCGTGGTCGAGAAGGAAATCGGCAAGGTCGGTGTCAAGGTCGATGCGCGCACCTTCCGTGCCAAGTGCCGCGAATATGCCGCCAAGCAAATCGACAGTCAGCGCGAGGATTTCAAGCGTCTTGGTGTGCTCGGTTATTGGGATGCACCCTACCGAACAATGGATTTCACCTTCGAAGCCGACATGTTGCGTGCACTCGCGAAGATCGTCGAGCGCGGGCATCTGGCGCGTGGCGCCAAGCCGGTACATTGGTGTTTCGATTGCGGTTCGGCGTTGGCCGAGGCCGAGATTGAATATGCCGATAAGGTTTCGCCAGCGATCGATGTCGCCTATGACGTCGTCGATGTCGATCGCCTCGTCAACAAGTTCGGCGTAACGCAGACCAGCGCCATCGTCGCGCTACCGATCTGGACGACGACACCTTGGACACTGCCCGCAAGCATGGCAGTGACATTGAACGCCGAGTTCGATTACGTATTGGTCGAAGGTCCGGCGCGTGATGGTCGGCGTGTGCTGCTGGTGCTGGCGGAAGCGCTCGCCGAAGCAGCGTTGAAGCGCTGTGGTGTCGGCAGTCTGACGGTGCTCGGCCGCACTCGCGGTGCCGATCTTGAAGGGTTCAAATTGCAGCATCCGTTCTTGTCGCGGCAGGTACCCATCCTCCTCGGTGAGCATGTCACCGCTGACGCCGGCACCGGTGCCGTACATACGGCGCCGGGCCATGGCCAAGAAGACTTCGTGGTCGGTCAGAAATACGGCATCGAAGTCGTGAATCCGGTCGGCGGCAATGGCGTCTTCGTCAGTGGCACCGAGTTTGTCGAGGGCCTGCATGTCTGGAAGGCAAACGACACGATCATCGAACTGTTGCGTTCGCGCGGCGTGCTGTTGGCTGCTGACAAACTTGAGCACAGTTATCCGCATTGCTGGCGGCACAAGACACCGGTGGCGTTCCGAGCCACACCGCAATGGTTCATCGCGATGGATCAGGCCGGCTTGCGTACGCAGGCGCTGGCGGCGATCCAGCAGGTGCAGTGGTTGCCGGACTGGGGCAAGGAACGCATTACCGGCATGATTGCGAACCGCCCGGACTGGTGTATCTCGCGCCAGCGCACTTGGGGTGTGCCGATCGCGCTATTCATCGACAAGGAAACTCAGGAACCGCACCCGGATTCAGTCGCATTGCTTGGAAGGGTTGCCGAGATCGTCGAGCGCGATGGCGCCGATGCCTGGTACGAACTCGATGCGGCCAGGTTACTCGGCGCTGACGCTGCAAAATACGACAAGGTCACCGATATCCTTGATGTCTGGTTCGATTCCGGCGTGACCCATGCGGGTGTGCTGGATGCGCGCCCGGAGCTGAAAGGTCCGCGTGTCGGGACCATGTACCTCGAAGGATCCGATCAGCACCGCGGCTGGTTTCACTCGTCGTTGTTGACCTCAGTCGCGATGCATGGTCATGCGCCCTACACCTGTGTGCTGACGCACGGCTTCACCGTCGATGCGCAGGGCCGCAAGATGTCGAAGTCGCTCGGCAACATCGTGGTGCCGCAGAAGGTGATCGACCAGATGGGTGCAGACGTGCTGCGCTTATGGGTGGCATCGACCGACTATCGCAACGAGATGACCTGCGGTGACGAAATTTTGAAGCGCGTCGGCGACAGCTATCGCCGTATTCGCAACACCGCGCGCTTCCTGCTCGGCAATCTGCATCGGTTCGATCCGGCGAACGATCGCGTGCCGGCGAGCGACATGTTGTTACTCGACCGCTGGGCGATGCAGCAGGCCAAGCGCGTACTCGAACTGGCACAGCGCGTTTATGGGCCGGACGCGCGTGCGGCGACGAACATCAGCCGCGACCTCTGCGAGTTCGCAACGCTGGTTCAGGAATTAATGCGCTTCTGCACGATCGACATGGGCGCCGCCTATCTCGATATGACCAAGGATCGTCTCTACACGATGCAGGAGACGGCCACGGCGCGACGTTCGGCACAAACCGCAATGTACGCCGCGCTCGAAGTGCTGGTGCGTGCGCTGGCACCGATCAGCAGTTTCACTGCCGAAGAAATCTGGGCACAGATGCCGGCGCGCGCGCACGACTCAGTGTTCTTCACGACCTTCGCCGACATCGAAGCACTGTTCGACGGGCTGGTCGTGTCGGCCGAAGAGTCGGCTCTGCTGGCTGACCTCACCGCCCTGCGCGGCAGTGCGCTGAAGCGCATCGAAGAACTGCGCAATGAGAAGAAGCTCGGTGGTTCGTTGGAAGCCGAAGTCGATGTCTATCTCGACGCGGCATCAGCAGCGCGTGTGGCTGCATGTCGCGACGAGTTGCGTTACTTCTTCATCACCTCGAGCGTGCGCGTGCATGATCTCGCGGTCGCGCCGGAAGATGCGCTTGTAGCCAGCTTCGGGACGAGCGCGGCAAAGTTCGCGGTGACGCCGACGCCAGCAGCGAAGTGTGTTCGCTGCTGGCATCACCGCAGTGATGTCGGATCGATCGCGGCACACCCGCAGCTCTGCAGCCGTTGCGTGACCAATGTCGATGGCGAGGGCGAGCGACGTGACTGGTTCTGATCGCCTCGGTGTCGCCGGATTGCTGCGTTGGCTGTCGTTGTCGACGGTGATTGTCTTGCTCGATCAGATCAGCAAGTGGTACGCCGTCCAGCATCTCGGCTACGGCGAACGGGTCACGGTCATCGCCGGCTATTTCGACTGGACGATGGCGCACAACACCGGCGTTGCCTTCTCGATGTTTGCCGACGGCGAACATTGGCAACGATGGGGGCTCTCGGGATTTGCGGTGCTGGTTGCAATCGGCTTCGCGATTGTGCTGGCGCGGCTGCCGAGGCACGAGCGGTTCAGTGCGCTTGCGTTCGCGCTCGTCATCGGCGGTGCCGTCGGCAATATCATCGACCGCGTGCGCCTCGGCTACGTCGTCGATTTCATCCTTTGGTACTGGCGCGACCATCATTGGCCAGCATTCAATATTGCCGACTCGGCCATCGTCGGTGGCGCGGCGGTGTTGATCTTGTTCGGATGGCGCGAAGCCAGGAAATCCTCATGATCGTCGTACTCGCCAATCCACGCGGCTTCTGTGCCGGTGTTGATCGCGCGATCGATATCGTCGAGCGCGCGATCGATGCGTTCGGTGCGCCGATCTATGTGCGTCATGAAGTCGTGCACAACCGCTTTGTCGTCGACAACCTGCGTGCGCGCGGTGCCGTTTTCGTCGAGGAGTTGCCGGAAGTGCCTGACGGCGCAACGGTGATCTTCAGCGCTCACGGTGTGTCGCAGACGGTGCGTGGTGAAGCGCGTCGCCGTGGGCTCAAGGTGTTCGACGCAACTTGCCCACTGGTGACCAAGGTGCACATCGAAGTCGCGCGGCATGCCCGAGCTGGACGCAATGTGGTGATGATTGGCCATGCCGGACATCCCGAAGTCGAAGGTACGCTTGGACAGTGGGACGCGAGTGCGGGTGGCCAGATGCGGCTGGTTGAAGCGCCCGAGGATGCGGCGGCGCTTGACCTCGATCCTGCGTGCGAACTCGCCTTCGTCACACAAACGACGCTATCGGTGGACGATACGCGTTCGATTATCGAGGCATTACGTGCGCGATATCCGGGCATCATCGGGCCGCGCCACGACGACATCTGCTACGCGACCCAGAACCGCCAAGATGCCGTCAAACGGCTGGCCGGCGAATGCGACTTGGTGCTGGTCGTGGGTTCACCGAACTCGTCGAACTCGAACCGTCTGCGCGAGCTGGCCGAGAAGCAGGGCGTATCCGCACACTTGATCGACGGCGCCCAAGACATCGACGATGCATGGCTGCAAGGCCGCCGTCAGATCGGCGTGACTGCCGGCGCGTCTGCGCCAGAATCTCTGGTTCAAGCGGTGATCGAACGCCTGCGCGCTGCCGGCGCCGACGAGGTGCGTGAACTCTATGGTGAACCGGAAAGTATCGTGTTCGCGTTGCCCAAGGAATTGCGCATCTTGATGGTGGACTGAGTCGCGGTTGCGTCAACAAGCCCGGTTCGCCTAGAATGCGCGCCCCTTCGGGCTTGGGCGCGGCAGATCGATCGCGATTTCCGGGTTCGATGGGACTCCTGCCGGTGTAGCTCAGTTGGTAGAGCGGCGCATTCGTAATGCGTAGGTCGTAGGTTCGACTCCTATCTCCGGCACCAATAAAAACAGAGGCTTGCGCGCTTCGCGGTGCGTGAGCCTTTGTCTTTTTTTGGCGTGCTCGGCGTCTGCGGCAACACGTTGGCACGGTGTAGCGGCGTGGCACGGAACGCGTGTCGCATTCGAACTCTCGGATTGCCGACCATGATCGCCGATGTGCTTGATCTCGGTGTCGGGCGGCGGCGCATGCACCGTGCTCGCTACGACTTGTAACAAAGCGCTACCGCCAGCGCCGAGGTTGCGGCATGCTGCGCGGCCATGAGCCCACGCATCGCTTTCGCCGCTAGCAAGACCGAGGAAGCGCAGTCCGTCCTCGTGGCTCTGCGCGCGGCGCATGGCGAGATCAAGCCCGCGGA
>Ga0209063_1001287_pt1 | contig 13180 bp, 7 predicted proteins | sample KloWWTmeKNB19Kit_FD_187177 | JGI IMG/M metagenome (GOLD analysis project Ga0209063, IMG submission 187177) | Active sludge microbial communities from Klosterneuburg, Austria, studying microevolution and ecology of nitrifiers - Klosterneuburg... | ecosystem: Engineered > WWTP > Aerobic digester >...
TTCTTTGACTAACTTTTCTACTTTTATTCCTTTATCTGTAATGACTTTTAGGAAATAAATGCCTTTAGCTTTTGATGCAATATCAAGTGTTGTGGTGTTTTCTTCTACGATGTTGGTTTGCAGAATTCTGCCTTGGACATCGTATAATTGTATTGATTTGATATTGAAATCGGATTTGATATTGACTAATGCGTTGCTTGGATTTGGATAGATTTTTACGCTATTATCGATTTCAAAATCTGGGTTGCTTAATGATTGGAAAACGGTTTCGGCATCATTGGTTAGGATTGGGAAGTTATAATCAAAGTAGATATTGGCTTTGTTTTTAACTAAATCGCCTGTTTGTAAACTTGGTTTGGTTTTTACTTTTAGTAATACGTTTCCGTGTCCGCCAGTTTGTAGATAAATTTCTTTGAAAATAAATTCGACTATGTTTCCTCTTATTCTTACATCTACGGCATGAGAAGCATTTAATAGCTGAAGTGTGTTGATGTCGAATTCGGCTGGATTGATTTCGGTTTTTACTACTATATTTTCAGCAGATGCTGTTCCTGTGTTTTCGAAACGAATGTTGTAGTGAAGGTACTCGCCTATTTCGGTTGGTGAAACGATATCGCCTTCGAGACATGTGATGTCATTTGGATCATAGGAACCGACTACGGTTTGGTTGAGAAGAAAGGTGTTGTCTGCTGTGTTTTCATCGCCTGCTTGTGGCATGATGGACGTGGTAAAAGTTAAAACGTCATCATTATTCACTGGATTGGTATCCGTTGGCGCATTGATGTTTAGCATAAATACAATTTCTCTGCTTTCAAAAGGTTGTAGATTGGCATAATCCCAAGAAATTCCTCCAGCAACCATTTGGCTTGGCTCTACTGATGCAGAAACATATTCCATCAGGTTTTGATTGTAGAAAAAGTTGATACCATATTGTTGCGACAAGGTTTGGTTTCCTTTGTTGCGGTATACAATTTTATAGGTTGCATCAAATCCTGGTCGTGCTGGAACTGTTGGTGTGATTACAATTTCTAGGTCAGGATGAACACCGTTAGCAGTTATACAAAAGTTTTGAAGTGCTTGATTATTGTTTATATCCGTAAAAGAAACTGAAGCTAATTCTGGTGAAACAGTAAACCATGTTGGGTTTTCGGTAGCGACGGATAGTTCGTGATTTAACGCTTGGGTGTAAAAAGTGTAACCGCCATTTGCATTACTAAAAGCTGCGCCAGTTTCTGTTCCGTCTGTGATGTTTATTCTAACGTTTGCTGCGCCACCATCGTTTACATCGCAACCGTTGTTATCTTCGTCAAATTGAATTTGTCCAACGATGGTGTTGTAGTTTCCGCCTGGAGTGAATGTACAGTAGGAAGTGACAACTGCTTCTAAAGCTCCTAGATTAAATAGGTAATCTTCTAATTCGAATCTTTGATTACCATCTTGACATATATTTACAATACCATTATTTACTAAAGAAAAATCTGGTATTTCTTCATCAAAACCGTTTTTCAAATTCAAAAAACGTAATGAATTATTTACTGAAGAAAATGAGGTAACTTTAACATTAGACAAATCTAAATTAATTAATAGATTATTTCCGATTTCAAAGCTACCGATTTCAACAAAATTAGTTATGACAATATTTGAAATCAAATTTTGAAAACATGAAAACCAATCAACAGAATTCAAACCTGTTAAATCAATCATTGAAATTGAATTAAAACTGCAATCAATATTATTTAAATTAGGACAATTTGTAAAATCAATGTTTGTCATAAAGTTATGAAAACAATCTAATGTTTGTAACTGGGGCAAACCTGAAACATTTAAAGACGATATAAAATTGTATGAACAATTTAGTGTTTGTAACTGAGTTAACCCAGAAACATTTAAAGAAGTTAATTCATTATTCGAACAATCAAGAAATACTAAGTTTTGAAAAGCTTCGATACCTGTAATATTAGTAATACTTGAAATAGATAAATATAATTTAGCTACATTTAAAGTTTCACTTTCTTCGATTTCACCATTCGCATTTGTATCAATAGTAATAGAAACATTATTTTGATTTACAGCTGTAAAATTTGATGGATTTGCACCTAACAACATTGCTTTAAAATTCGCATCAGGAATATTTACAATCTGTGCGTTTGTATATCCTGTGATTAAAATCAATAAGTATAAAATTCTTTTCATAGTTTGATATTTTTATTTTGACAATCTTTTTTTATAAAATTACTATAACCTTTTTAAAGTTTTATTTGTAAATGAGTAAACTCCTATTTCTATTTAGAATTCGCTACATCATTTTTAACAATTCTTGCAATCGGTCTTTCTTTCGTTGTGAAATGGGTAAATTACAGTTGTCTGCCATAACTACATATCCACCATCTTTTTTGATGTATGATTTTAGATAAGCAATGTTTATCAAATGACTTTGATGAATGCGTTCAAAACCATGTTCTGCCAATAATTCTTCGTATTCTTTTAAGGTTTTTGAAATCAAAATCGGTTTGTTGTTTTTGATGTAAAACTTGGTATAGTTGTCTTCGCTTTCGCAACGAATAATATCGCTGACATCAAAAAGATGTATTCCATCAGAATTAGACAAAGCAATTCGCTTGAAATTATCTACTTTTTTTCTGATGTTTTCTAATAACAAATCGATGTGTGCCGCGCTATCACTTTTGTCAATTACATTTTTTAGTTTGGCAATTACTTTTTGAAGTTCGTCTGGATCAACTGGTTTTAGGAGAAAATCCAACGCACTAAATCGAAATGCCTTGATTGCATATTGCTCATGAGCGGTGATGAAAATAATTTGTGCTGTTACTTTCACGCCGTTTTTATAAACTTCTTCCAACAAATCAAAACCTGAACCATCGCCAAGATGAATGTCTAAAAACACCACTTGAGGTTGGGTTTCCATAAGCAACGTTGTTCCGTTTGCTACACTATCTGCTTCGCCAATAATTCTAATTTCGGGTGCATAGCGAGAGAGCAAACTTTTCATTCCGCTTCTTAAATTGTCATCGTCGTCTATTAGTATTGCTGTAATCATATTTTTAGTTTTCAGTCTCAGTTTTCAGTCTCAGCTAAGCACTATATAATGCAAACTGTTACTGAAAACTGTAAACTATTTTATATACTGAATCGGTAAATTCAATATTACTTTTGTTCCTTTTATTTCACTATCGGATTTCACTTCTTCGATGGTAAAATTGGTTTTTTGTTTGGTAGTTGATTCTATCATTTCCAAACGCTTTTTGGTAATATCTAATGCCATTGATTTGTGAGCTACTACGGAGTTTACTTTTGCCGCTTTCGACTGTTGGAAACCAATTCCATTATCTTCGACGGTGCAAAGCAAGCTTTGATTTTCTATCGTAAAACGAACTGCAATACTTCCTATTTCTTTCTTAGGAATTACTCCGTGAATGATGGCGTTTTCTATAAAAGGTTGCAATAATAATGGTGGCAACGCCATGTCGTCTTCTATTGCATCGCTTTTATAAATGCTAAATGTAAATTTGTTGTTAAACCGCAATTGTTCTAGTTCTAAGTAGTTTTGTAAGCTCTCGATTTCTCTATCAATTGGGATTAAACTTTCTTTGGAATATTCCAATGTTAATCGCATCAGTTTTGAAAACTTTGATAAATATTTAATTGCGGAATCGGTTCCGTTTTGAACAATAAAACTGGATATAGAACCCAAACAATTGAATACAAAATGTGGGTTCATTTGAAGATGTAATGCTTTTTGTTCGTATTCTGCTAGTTCTTTTTGCAACGTCAAGTTTTTCTTCAACTGAATTCGGTTGTAAATTAAAAAACCAATACCAAAAAGCAATAATCCAAACAATGCCGCAAAAAACAACTGCATTTTACTTTGTTTCGATTGTTCTTGAAGCAATACTTCTTTCTTTTCGATTTCTTTTTGTTGAATGGCTTCGCGTTTTTCAAACTCAAACATTAGTTCTTCTTCTACGCTTCTGCGAATGTGTTCTTCATTGGTCAAACTGTCTTTGGCTTGGCTGTAAAGTTTGAAATGTTGAAACGCTAACAACGGATTGTTTTGCTTTGCATAAATATCGCTGAGGAGTTTTTCTGAAATTACAATTTGTTCTAAAACGTTAATTTCTTTAGCCAAAGCCAATGAATTGTTAGCATTTTGCATTGCCAATGGCAATTTGTTTTGTTCTAAAAACAACTGACTTAGATAAATATAACTGTCAGCAATACCGAATTTATCTTCAATAGTTTTGAAAGTTTCGATGGCTGCATTCCAGTTTTCAATTGCTTTTTCTGGCTGATTTGCTGCTTTATAATACAGTCCAATGTTGTTGTACCATTCGCCTAAAGCTCTTGGATTAGGATGTTTTTCAAACGATGATTTGGCTTTGGTATAATAATCAAATGCTTTGGGCAAGTTTTTCTGTTTCAAATAACCATTACCGATGTTGGTGTAGGTTATTCCAACATTGGCATCGTTTCTTTTTTCTTGAATTTTTTGCGCTTTAACAAAATAAGTTAATGCTTTAAAATCGGCAGCTTGTGACGTATAGACAATCCCGATGTTGTTATAAAGTTTGGCACATTTCTCTTCGGCTTTTAATTGCTCGTAAATTTTTACCGCCTTTAGATAATATTGTAATGCTTTAGAATAATTACTTTGCTCTGAAAAAACAATTCCAATACTTCCTAACGCTTTAGCAAGTCCTTGTTGTCTTTCAACAGTTGTGTTTTCAATCGTTTCAAAAAGATGTTGTGCTTCAGTAAATGATTGTAGAGCAAGACTATAATTTCCTGAAATAATATTTGCGTTTCCAATATTGAGCAACGCATTTCCTTCGGCAAGTTTGAAGTCAATTTTTTTGGCTAATGCTAATGCTTTGTTGGCATAGTTTAACATTAACTTTGGGTCAGAAGTTTTATATTGATCAGCAACAGCGTTGAGTAGTTGCGCTTTGTCTATATCATTTCTAGTTTTGGATAAAACTAAAAGTAAGCTGTCAATCTTTGGGTTTTGTGCGCTAATCACTAAAGTTGAAAGCCACAAAAAACAAACCGATAAAAGATATTTTTTTTTCATTGGAAACAGTTTGAACACTATTTCTAACAAAAGTACTATTTCCTTTGAAGTAACAATTACTAAATGAGTATTTGAGTAGTTTGAATTAGAATTTGATTTATCGGCGAGAATTCAAGGCAAACTTTGCAATAAAATTTACTTTCTTTTGAAACCATTTGATTTGATACAAACCTGCAGCACTCATAATGTATAAAGCAACTCGTGCTGGAAACATGTATCTCGGTTCCATATATGTCAAACCATGAAATAGCAACAATGCAATTATGATTGACCAAAATGGCCAATAGTTAATCAAGTTTCTTTGCTTTCGAATAAATACAAATGCACCTATAATTATTAAAATATTAACGGAATTGATCAGCGCAATGAACATCCAATAAAAAGCTGCTCCTTTGATTGGTCCGATTTTAAATGTTTCGGGTTTTACACTATTGATTACATAAATATGTCCATAGAGAGATTTAACAAAAAACTGTCTAGTGAACCAAAAAGGATGTTCTATTGTATCATCAATTAAAAAATCTTTGTAGACTTGTGAAGAAGTTAGATTTTCATTTTCTGTCTTTGCTGATAGAATAGCTCCTGCTGACTTCCAGTTTTGATAATCCTTGCTATCAGGTCGAACGGTATCATCCCAAAATCTAAAATCAAATGGTTCTTCTCTAAACTGAAATCTTCCTTGAAATGCTACATAATATAATAGTCCTACTTGGTCACTTGAAGTTTTAGAACTTGAAATAGCTTTTGCCAACTTCAAAGTTAAAAACCCCATGACACCTATACAAAAGAAGCTTATGAGTAGCTTTTTTGCAAAGGTTTTAAAAAAATCTTTGTTCTTAAAGAATGAGTATATCACTACTAAAAATCCAATAGGTAAAATCAAAATTGCATTAGGTCGGTTTAGTATTAAAAACCAAACTCCTAAAATTAGAAAAAGCCAACCTTTGAATTTACTTGGAGTTTTCAACAAGATAGACCAACCAAACAAAGCTACTGTAAGCGAGAAAAATGCTGGAACTTCGGCTAAAATACCGAGAGAATAATAGCAATGAATTGGAAAAATAAAGAACAGCAAAACACTAAACAATCCTACTTCTTTTGAAAACAAATTAGAACCAATTCTAAAAATCATCAGCATACTGATGGTAATTATTATAAATGTAAAAACAACACCATAAACCCATAATTGATTGTCTGTAGCTGTTGATGATGCTAATAAATAGGCTGGTGTATAAAAGAAAACTGGTCCAGGCGCTTTTGTGATTGTTACTTGGTCATAGTCAACTGCACCTTTTATATATAACGCCAAATTTTTTGCTTCTTCGTGAAAAGTAATATCACCGAATGGTTTTGCTTTGAAAGGTAGATTTAACACTACTATCATCATTAATAAAGAGACAGCTACGATAAGGATATCCGACTTTTTAAAAGGAAACAACTTGTTTTTCATTACAAATTTAAATCAATTAATTGTGTCGAAAAGTAATAAAAAATCCTGAGCTTTCACCCAGGATTTTATACTATAATTCAAAAGGACTAGTCCATTCTTGTTTATTATGATAAAGCTGCTTTAACTTGATCTGCTGCTTCTTGGAATTGAACTGCAGATAAAATTGGCATACCTGAATTATCTATTAATTCTTTTGCAATTTCGGCATTTGTTCCTTGAAGACGAACAATGATTGGCACTTTAATAGCATCACCCATGTTTTTATAAGCATCAACAACACCTTGCGCTACTCTATCGCAACGTACAATTCCGCCAAAAATATTGATTAAAATTGCTTTTACGTTTGGATCTTTCAAAATGATACGGAAAGCAGTTTCAACACGTTTTGCATCAGCTGTTCCACCTACGTCAAGGAAGTTTGCTGGTTCAAAACCAGCATATTTAATTAAATCCATTGTTGCCATTGCTAGTCCAGCACCGTTTACCATACAACCTACAGTTCCATCAAGGTCAACGTAGTTTAGTCCAACTTCTTTAGCTTCTACTTCGATTGGATTTTCTTCACGAATGTCACGCATGTCAGCATATTTTGGTTGTCTGAACAAAGCGTTATCGTCAATATTTACTTTAGCGTCAACAGCCATTATTTTATTATCCGATGTTTTTAAAACTGGATTGATTTCGAACATTGAAGCATCACAACCAATATAAGCATTGTATAATGAGTCAACAAATTTCACCATTTCTTTGAAAGCATTTCCAGAAAGTCCTAAGTTAAAAGCAATTCTTCTCGCTTGAAAACCTTGCAATCCAACAGCTGGGTCAATTTCTTCTGTAAAAATTAAATGTGGTGTGTGTTCAGCTACTTCTTCAATATCCATTCCACCTTCAGTAGAATACATAATCATGTTTCTACCTTTAGCTCTGTTTAAAAGAACTGACATATAAAACTCTGACGTTTCACTTTCTCCAGGATAATAAACATCTTCAGCAATCAATACTTTGTGTACTTTTTTACCTTCTGGTGGAGTTTGTGGCGTGATTAATTGCATCCCGATGATTTGTTCTGCAAGTTCTTCTACTTGTTGCAAGTTTTTTGCCAATTTAACACCGCCACCTTTTCCTCTTCCACCTGCGTGAACTTGAGCTTTGATAACGTGCCAACCTGTTCCTGTTTCTGCTGTTAGTTGTTTTGCAGCAGCTACAGCTTCAACTGGACTATTAGCTACTATTCCGCGTTGAATTCTAACGCCATAACTAGCTAATATTTCTTTTCCTTGATATTCGTGAATGTTCATATTGAAATTTTTATTTGCTTTATAAAGTGTCACAAAAGTAATTAATTACTATCAAACGAAAAAGAAATGTATATCAATTTAGTAAATTTATTATTTAGCACCATTCATCAAGCAAGCGTTTGAAAAAACAATTCATAGAATAGCTTTCAAAAAGCACGAATTCTGTTATTTTTTTCTTTGGATTTCCTTACTTGGAATGATAGCTTTGCATAAATTAAAATAAATCAAGTATGCAACCGACAGAATTAGAACAATTGGCCCGTGAATTTGGGAATCCACTTTATGTGTATGATGCTGAAAAAATAGAATTTCAGTACAATCGTTTAACCAATGCTTTTGCCAAGGTGGAAAAACTTCGCATCAACTACGCGATGAAGGCCTTGTCAAACATTTCTATTCTGAAGCTACTGAAGAATTTAGGTTCAGGTCTTGATACCGTTTCTATTCAAGAAGTACAATTGGGATTGCACGCTGGATTTACTCCAGATAGAATTATTTTTACCCCAAACGGCGTTTCATTTGAAGAAATAGAAGAAGTAGCCGCACTTGGTGTTCAAATTAATATTGATAATCTTTCCGTGTTGGAACATTTTGGAACTAAACATCCAAAAGTTCCAGTTTGTATTCGCATCAATCCGCACGTAATGGCTGGTGGAAACGAAAATATTTCTGTTGGACACATTGATAGTAAATTTGGAATTTCCATATATCAAATTCCGCATATTCTTCGCATTGTTGAAAATACTAAAATGCACATTAACGGAATTCACATGCACACAGGTTCTGATATTTTGGACATTGAAGTATTCTTATATGCTGCCGAAATCTTATTTGATGCCGCAAAACAATTCAAAGATTTAGATTTTCTTGACTTTGGTTCTGGATTTAAAGTGCCTTATAAAAAAGGTGATATCGAAACCAATATTGAAGAATTGGGTAAAAAACTAACGAAACGCTTTTTGACTTTCGAAAAAGAATATGGTCGCGAGTTGACGTTGGCTTTCGAACCAGGTAAATTTTTAGTAAGTGAAGCAGGTTATTTTTTAGCCAAAGTAAACGTAATCAAACAAACTACTTCAACAGTTTTTGCAGGAATTGATAGTGGTTTCAACCATTTAATTCGCCCGATGTTTTATGGTTCGCAACACACGATTGAGAACATTTCTAATCCAAAAGGAAAAGAGCGCTTCTATACTGTTGTTGGTTATATTTGCGAAACAGACACTTTTGCTAACAACCGAAGAATTGCTGAAATTCATGAAGGTGACACTTTGTGTTTTAGAAATGCTGGTGCTTATTGTTTCTCGATGGCGTCAAACTATAACTCACGCTTTAAACCTGCCGAAGTTTTATGGAAAGATGGAAAAGGTCATTTGATTAGAGAACGTGAAACGTTTGGAGATTTACTCCAAAATCAAATTATGATTGAATTATAAAAAAAGCCCCGAATTTATTTCGGGGTTTTTTGTAGTTTTGGTTGGTAAAAATTAATTTATACTCTAGTCAATTAATCGAATAAACACTGAAATGGAAGACAACTGTAAAAACTGTGGAAGTAAAGTAGCTGGCAATTTTTGTAACAACTGTGGACAAAAGAAATTCAAGCGCATTGATAAAAAATACTTAATTGACGAAATGCAATATCTTTTATTGCACACTAATAAAGGTTTTTTCTATTCTGTAAAAAGCATTTTTAAAAACCCAGGCAAAACCGCAAAAGAATTTATTGACGGTAATCGCGTGAACCATTACAAACCTATTATGTTAGCGTTTGTTTTGAGTGGTCTTTCTACGTTTATTTCCTTTAAAATATTGAACGTAACCAAAATAATGGAGCAAACCTATGAGAAACAAAAAATAGATAAAAGTTTAGCTCATGAGTTCATGTCGTTCCTCTCTAGCTACAATTCATTGTTTATGTTATTGTCAATTCCTATTATTTCTATTATAACCTATTTATTACTTAAAAGTTGGAAAAATAATTACTATGAGCACATCATTATGAATGCTTATATTCAGTGTTGTTATACTATATATTGCATTCTTTTTATCTATCCTATTTTATTCTTTTTAAAAGATAGCTCAACCACTGCTTATATGATAATTTCTCTGCTCACTGCTTTTTCTATTCCAGTAATTATGGTTTGGTTTTATAAAGAATTTTACCCTGAAAAAAGCATTGGCGATGTTATTGTTAAAGTAGTTTTCTTTGTTATTGTTGGTATAATTATCTATGTTACAATAATATTTGCCTTTGTGATTGGAACATTAATAATGTATGGACCAGAAGCACTACTAAAACTAGCGCCTCAGCAACAGTAGTTTCTTTTTTATCAATCACTTAATTGTTGCTTTTGTATCAACTGCGTAAAAGTCTCATAACTTTGTTTTTCTTTGTACTAAAACCAGCATAAATTTCAAACATTTTTCAAAAAAAGTGTACTATATTTGTGGTCTGATTTTTGCTAATCAGTTATTATATTTTGGGGTCGACTGGTTTTGACAGCAAGATGAAACGGACAGTAAGCACGTCGAGCATTGTACTTTTTGCTCGTAAATCCAAAGGTACAAACCTATAAACGGCGAAAATAATTACGCTTTAGCTGCTTAATCTGAATTATAGTAAGATTTGCCTAGTCTCGATTAGATCGAGAAGCTGGATTCTCCTGAAAAGCCCTGGTTTATGGCGTTTCGTTTAGGAGAACCGTAAAAGTAAACCTAGAAATGGTAATGCTTTAAATCCATTTTGACACTGATAAAGCTAAGTAGTTGGTGGTTGTTTCTGACCTAGCTAACTATCGAAAATCTAATCAGGAAATAAACGTGTAGAAAGCTCTTTGCTTCCTTGTTTGGACCCGAGTTCGACTCTCGGCGACTCCACAAAAAAATGCCTCGATATTTCGAGGCATTTTTTTTATTTGAATTTAGAAATTCCGTCTTTTAACCAATTTAAGTACTCTTCGATATTAGATGTGTAAGCTACTGGTTTATTTAATTCTTTTTCGTTCAAATCCATTAAAACATAAAGTGGTCGTGCATTATTATTGAATCTTGTTATTTGAAACTCACTCCATTTTTTACCTATCGTTGTGATTTCTTTACCATCTTTAGTAACATACTGCTCATTTTCAGGCAATTCTTCTTTATCATCACCATAAAGTGAAATCAAAACAACATCCTTTTTCAATATATCTAAAACCCTTTTATCAGACCAAACATTATTTTCCATTAATCGACAATTAACACATTGTTCTCCTGTGAAATCAATCAAAATAGGTTTATTTACTGATTTAGCATAATCAACACCCGTTTGATAATCTTTAAACGAAATTAAATTATGAACGGTATATTCTGCTCCTTTTGGTAAACTATTTATGCTTTCATTATTTTTAACACCACCGAAACCTTGCGGACTTTCGCTATAGGTTTGTGGCGGTGGAAATGCTGAAATTAGTTTTAGTGGCGCACCCCAAAGTCCGGGTATTAAATATAAAGTAAAAGCTAAAGAAGTAACTCCTAATAACATTCTTCCTACTGAAATATGTGATAATGGACTGTCGTGTGGCAAAGTAATTTTCCCAAAAAGATATAATGCTAAAGCTCCAAAAACGGCAATCCAAATTGCAACAAACACTTCTCTTTCCAACCAATGTAAATCAAGTCCAATGTCAGCATTTGATAAAAATTTGAAAGCTAGAGCTAACTCAATAAAACCAAAAACTACTTTTACGGTATTCAACCATCCTCCAGATTTTGGCATATTACCAAGTAAACTTGGAGTTAATGCGAAAAACATAAACGGTAATGCCAATCCAAAACCAAAACCTAACATAGCTATTGAAAGAATTGTTGCTCCTCCATCTGAATTTAATGACGTTCCAAATACTAGTCCTAATGCTGGTCCAATACATGAAAAAGAAACTATAATCAAGGTTAACGCCATGAAAAATATCCCAATCATTCCTCCTTTATTTGAAGCATTATCAACTTTATTAGATAAACTTGAAGGCATTGTTATTTCAAAAGCACCAAAGAAAGAAATAGCAAAAACTGTAAAAATTAAAAAGAAAAATATATTTACATAAACATTTGTCGAAATTTCAGAAAAAATATCTCTACTAATTCCTTCAAAAACATGAAATGGAAGTGTTATTGCGAAACATATAAAAACAATACATGCGCCATAAAATATTGCATTAAATCTTCCTTTTGATTTATTTTCACTTTGTTTCAAAAAGAAACTTACTGTCATTGGAATCATTGGATAGACACAAGGAGTGAATGTAGCAGCAAAACCACCTAAAAGAGCTAAAATAAAAATCGTCCACAAACCTTTTTCATTCTCTTTTTTAGGTTCAGTTGATGGTGTTGTTTCAACTACTTTTATTGGTTCTTCTTTTACAACTTTTGCAGTATCAATTGAAGCAGTATCAACATTTTGAACTGGTAATTCTGTAGCAGAAATTTCTATTTTTGGCAACGAAAAAGTAAACGCATTATCTTGATTAATACAGACTTCTTTACAAACCTGATAATCAATTGATGCTTTTATTGACGTTAATTTTGGATTAATTACTTTTATTTTTTGGGTAAAAGTTGCTTTCTTTTCAAAATAATATTCATCCACTTCAAAAACATCATTATATTGTTTTTTGTATGGACTTTCTTTTACTTTTCCAACTAGTTCAAAGTTTCCTTTTGCGTCTTTAAATTTGAATTCGGCTGGAATTGGTCCATCGGCTGGCGTAAATTGAGAATAAACATGCCACTCGTCATCAATTTTTGCTTCCATTACTAAGTTGAACTCGGTTTCAGAAAGTTTTTCAACTTTGGACGTCCATTTTACGGGATTTATTATTTGGGCAAAACCATTGGCGAAAGCCAAAAATGTGAAGATTGAAAAGAGTAGTTTCTTCATTACTTGATGTAATTAATTTGTAAAATTTTAGTTGTTGTTTCTGTTATTTTAAATCGGTCGTCTTGTCGTTTTCCTATAATCCAAACGATTTTATCATTGGAACAAAGTAGCCAAATACCACTTTTTTCGAGCAACGAAAGCTTTTCGTCTTTAAAAAATTTACTCACTTTCTTTTTGCCATTCATTCCAAAAGGTTGAAAAAAATCACCTTCTTTCCATTTTCTAATCGTTAACGGAAATTGCAATTTTTCTTCATCGACAAAGATAACATTAGTTGATTGAACCGAAATGTCACTTACGTTACAAAAGGTCAAATTTAAGGGAACTTTAACTTCATTTTGTCCTTTATCGATTGGATAAATTACTTCTTCCGAATTTTCCTTCCGTGGAAATAACAAAAATGCATTTCTGTTTTTCAAAAGAAC
>Ga0209063_1001290_pt1 | contig 13163 bp, 18 predicted proteins | sample KloWWTmeKNB19Kit_FD_187177 | JGI IMG/M metagenome (GOLD analysis project Ga0209063, IMG submission 187177) | Active sludge microbial communities from Klosterneuburg, Austria, studying microevolution and ecology of nitrifiers - Klosterneuburg... | ecosystem: Engineered > WWTP > Aerobic digester >...
ACGGAAGGGGACGACGCCGCCCCGAGCGGCGGTCATCTGATAGACGTTCGTGAGAATGTTCGCGCCGCCGGATGCGCCGGTCGTTCCGGCGTAGGCGCGGAGCGTGGCGAGGCGGAGGGCGCCCGTCGGGATCGCCGGCTCAACGGGCGACGCTGCGGCCGCGCCGGAGGTCACGCCGAAGATCGGCAGGGACGCCGCGTCTCCGGTCGTGTTGTCCCCGTGCTTCACCCATAGAACATCGATCCGGGAGTTCGAGGCCGGGGCGCCGGCGGCGATCGGGACGTCGACGACGCCGTCGTTCGTCGGTAGGGTGACGCCGTCGGCCTTGCCTTTCGAGCACGCGAACTCCGCCGCTTGCACGCGGAAGTGCCACGTGGCGAGGGCCGAGACGATCGAGGCATTCGCGCCGCCGAGGACGCCCGTCCGAGGCGATCCGTCCGCGTTGCATACGAGCGTCGCCATGTTCATGAGCCGCGCGTCGAGAGGCGTCATCGCCGCGTTGCGGACGAAAGATCGCGTGAGTGTCATGTCGTCATTCTCCCTTACATGCTCGCCGGGGCGGCGTAGATAGTGATCGTCGGCGAGCCTGTCACGCTTCCGAGGGGGTTGATCTGATAGCGGCGCGTCGCGCCGGCGGGGATCGTAAACCAATCCCGCGAGAGAAGGAAGGCCGTCACGTCGCCGGCTGCGAGCGTCGCCCGCTGCGTCCGCGAGTCGAAGACGATCACCTCGCCGTAATTCGTGGCGCGTACGAAGGTGAGCTCGCGGCCTGTCTCGATCTCCGTCACGCGGAAGCCGGCCGCGTCGAACGAGCCGGCGCCGCCTACCTCGATACCCGGGAGCGTGGCCGAACTTCCCGTGTTCGTGAATTGCACGATGCCCTCGACGCCGGCCGTCCCCCAGTCGAAGAAGAGGGCGAGCGATCCGAGGTTCCACTGCAGACCGGTGCCGGCGGCCGGCATCCCCTCGGAATCGGAGACGGTCGCGCCGTAGCGGCGAGGGTCAGGGGCGACGAGGGCGAGGTCGAAGGGAAAGTGCGTGAAGCCCTGCTGGAACGTCGTCGAGGCCTCGAGAAGCCAGACGCGCCGCGTCGTCGCGCCGAGCTCGTCGGTAACGCGCATCGTCACGGCCTGCCCGTCCGAGAAGAGGGCGTTGAGGCGCTGCCGCTGCGCGAGGGCGTCGGCGACGCTCTGCCCGTAGTACTGCCCGTTCACGACGGGGCGGTGCTCTTTCGTGAAGATCTGCCCGAGGTTGTAGGAGCCGTGCGCGTTCGGCCGCTTCGAGAGTTTCGGATCCGCGGACGCGAGGCGATACCACTCGTCCAGGGTCACGTTGTTGTAGACCCATCCGCCCGCGACGTCGGGCGTCGGGGCGAACGTGATCGAGTCCGTCGCGGAGATGAGTTCGACGAGGGTCGGCATTACTTCTTCCTCCACTTGCGGAGTTCCGCCGCGATCCGGCCCTCAGTCCCGAGGGGATCTTCGGCCTCGTTGATCACGAGGTCGCCGCCGATGAAAGGCGCATCGCTGCCGCGGTCCGTCGAGGCGCGATCGAGGGGCACGACGGAAGCGCCGCGGCCGAGGTTCAGGATCTCCGGACCCTTCTCGCCGACGAGGACGGAGCCGCTTCCGGTGATCACGCCGCCCTTCGCGAGCATGGGGATAGTCGGGATATTGAGGCCCCACGTCTGCCCGCCGACGATCGGCACCCAGTCAGGGATCGTCACCTTGAGTTGATTGATCCCGCGGATAGCCGAGTTCACGAGGCCGATGATTCCGTTGATCGGTCCGCGCACGACGGAGAGGGCGCCCTGGAAGGCGTTCCCGATGAAAGTGCCGATGCCGCCGAAGACGCTCTGGATCGTGTTTCCGACGTTCGTAATCGCGTCCGAGATGAATCCGACGACGGGCGAGATGACGTTCGCCCATACCCAGTTGAACGCCGTGGCGACGCCGTCGAAGGCGGGTTTGATCGCGTTCGCATAGAGCCATTGGAATACGATCCCGGCGCCCTGGATCGCCGCCTCGATGAAGCCGATGATCGGCATGATGATCGAGTTCCAGATCCAGTTGAAGACCTCGCCGATCGCCGAGAAGACGGGGGAGATCACCGTCTCCCACAGCCATGTGATGACAGCCGCCCAAAGCCCGACGTAGATCATGATGCCGGTAACGATCGGCAGGATGATGTTCTCGTAGATCCACGTGAAGACCTCGCCGATAGCCTGGAATACGGGCTGGAGGACAGTCGTCCAGAGCCAATCCCACGCCGTGCCGATCGCGTTGGTGACGTTCGTCCACACGTCCTGGAAGAAGGTCGTCTGCGTCGCGAGCCAAATGATCCCGGCGACGAGTGCCGTGATGCCGATGACGATCCATGTAAGCGGGTTCGCGAGTAGCGCAGTGGTGAACGCCCACGTGGCCGTCACGGCGCCCCATATCGCCGGCGCGAAAACGACGAGGAGGGCGGCCGCGAGCCCGCCGAGCACAGAGCCGACGAGCGGCATGTTGTCGATGAGCCACCCGAAGGCGGGGAGCGCAGTGTCGGTCATGAAAGACAGAACGTTATTCCACGCCGGCAGGAGCGCCGATCCGAGCTTCGTCGTCTGATCCTCGAGCGATGCCGTGAGGATCTTCTGCTTGTTCGCGGCGCCGTCGCTCGTCTTCTCGAAGTCGCCCATCGCGGCGGTGCCGTCTTTCTGGACGATCGCGAGCACGGCCGCGGCCTTCTCTTGCGCCGTGAGCTCGGCGGCGTTCGTCTTGCCCGTCGCGGCCATAGCTTCTTGCTCGACGCGCGCGGCGCTGATATTCGGGATGAGCGCCTGCAGAGAGTCATACTCCCCGCGGAAGGCGGCAGATATGCGATCGGCGACGTCCGCCGTCGGCACATTGTTGAATGAGCCGAGGTCGGCGCTCATCTGCACGACCTTCTGCGACAGGCCTGCCGCCTCGTCGCCGGTGAAACCGAGCTGCGTGAACATGTTCCCAAAGCCCGCCGCCGCGTCGAGTGCCGCCGCTTTCGAGAGGCCGACCGCCTGGGCAGCGCCAGAGGCCCACGACTCGAGCGCCCCAGCGTTCGCCCCGAAGATCGTCTGCGACTTCGACAGCGTCTCGTTCAGATCCGAGGCGCCGCCAATCGCGCCGGTGAAGTAGCCGAAGAGGGCCTGCGTTCCGCCGACGGCCGCGAAGCCGCCGACGATGCCACCGAAGATCGACCGGCCGATCCCCTGCCCGGATGCCGCGACCGCACCCTGGTTGTCGTCGAGATCCTTCGCGATTTTCGGGCCGATGCCCTTCGCGTCGGCGTCAATGACGACGATGCCCTCGGCTACTACCTGACCGGCCACGGGTTACCCTTCCTTTTCCGGCTTGACGTGTTCGACCCACTCCGAGACTTCGGCGAGGACCGCCGCCTCCGGCGCCTGCGTAGCGCCGCCTCGGCTGCTCTGCGCCCCGCTGCCGCCGTGCTCTTCCCGATAGCGCCTCTCGGCGATGACGGCGGCACGGACGCCACTGTAGGCCGTGAGGCGCTGCGCGAGGGAGAAGTAACGGGGCCCGTCGATCGCGTCGACGTCGTCGATCCGATGGAACGCCGAGAGGTCCGAGGCGACGTCCGCCTCGGCTTCCTCTTCGACAATCCACATGATCTGTTCAGCCCTCGCTCGGAATAGGTCGGTCAGACTTTTGGGCCGGCGTCAAGCCCGCCCATCGCGGCCGTCTGAATGCGCTCGGCGATCTTCCGGAGAAGCGTCACGGACTGGCCGGGGTTGTTCTCTTCGTACGTGATCAGATCATCGGCGAGCGCGTCGTAGGCTTCCTCGCCGCACGCCGTTTCGATCAGCCACGAGGACGCGGCGTCGCCGATCGTCCGGGCGAGCTTGAGGTACTTGAGCGCGAATCCGGGATTCGGCTTCGCGGGCATTGTGTACGTGACGAGTTCGGAGTCCTCGGTCGGGTTGCCGTCGTCGTCGAAGATGGGCCGACGGACGGAGAACACGGGGAGGCGCTCTTCGCTCGTCGCCCACGCCTCCGCGGCGCCTTCGACGTGCTCGAGTGTCGCGATCGGTTCGCTGCGCTTAGTCATCTCTGTCTCTTCTTTCGGGGGTAGTTATCGGGGGTTGTGGCGCGCCGCCGGCGACGGGTGTAGGGCCGCCGGCGGCGCGGATCGGTTAGGACGTTGCGTCCTCGATCTTGAGGGACTTGATCACGGTCGAAACCCAGTGCAGTTTCCACGTGACCGGGACGACCGTCTGGTCATCCTTCTTGTAGCCGATGCCGACGGCATCCGTCGGGAGCGTCTTCCGGACGATGATCCGGCGCTTGAAGCCGCCCGGCGCGATACCGTCGATCAGGATCGCGGAGTACGCGGGCTTGAACGCCGTCAGGCCGTCGTCGAGTTCGAGCACCTTCGCGACCGGAGCCGCGTTCGCGATCGCCTGCGCGATGTTCTCCAGCGTCGCCTCGGCCATCGTCGTCTTCACCGTGACCTCGCGGCCGGTGCGGCGCGACTCGATGATATCGACGATCTGGTCGACGGTCAGCGTCGCGAACTCGCTCGAGACGTTGAGCTCCAGTCCGCCCTTCGTGCCGCCCACGTCGACCCACGCGAGCGCCGGAGCGGTCGCGATCGTCGCCGGGTCGGCGGTTCCGAAGGGTGCGACGTAGACCGTCGCGGGCCCCTGAATCAGATTCGTAGAGGTAACGGGCACGTCACTCTCCCTTCTTGTCGGCGGACTCGCCGGCGGCTGCGGCCGCCTCGTCGTCCTTCTTGTCGAGTGCCTTCGACTTCTTCTCGTCGAGGACGAGGCCCTGGCGAGTCAGATCGAGAAGCGTGGCGTCGTCCACGGTCAGGACTTCGCCGGGGGTGATCGTCGTTCGGATCTTGTGAGTTCCCACGGCGTCATCCTTCCTATCGGTTGTCGGTTTACGGGGGCTCATGCGCGCGCCCATTCGAGCACGAGATCGAGGGAGATCCGGGCGAAGCCGCTCGGATCGTCGGTCACTTCGTAGGGCTCTGTCACGACGTACGCCGAGAGGACGACGGCGCCGGCGTAGTTCGCCGGCATGGCGACCGGCGTCGAGTACTTCGCCGTCGGGAGTTCCGTCGCCACGCGCACGAGTTCGGCGAGGCGGGCGGCCTTGTTCACGGGCGGCTTGACGCCGTCGGGCGAGTGCGCCCAGGCGTCGATCTGCACGAGCGGCCGGCGGATCGGCACGTCGACGTCGGGCGTCCCGGTGACGATCGTCGCCTGTACGAAGCCGAGGTCGGCCCACGCTGCGAGATCGCGCGGGAGCCGCGTCGCGACCATGCCGGGCACGAGGCCGGGGACGCGCTGCCCGAGCCATGCGACCGCCACGAGGGCGTTCGTCGGGTAGTACGGGCCCGGAGGGACGGGGCTCATGCGCCGGCCCCTCTCGCGCGGAGCCGCGTCCGGCGGCTCGTGATCGTACGGATGCCGTGCCGGCGGATGCCGGCGCCGCGGTAGTTCAGATCGCCGGCCTTCGACTGCAAGAGCGCCGGGCGGGCGAACGGCTGCGCGCGCATCTTCGACGTCCCGCGTTCGACGGCGAGGCCGTAGTCCACCTCGTCATCGTCCCCGAAGCCGACGGTCATCGTCACGCGCGAGCCCTTGAGCTCGGACTCCGTCTCGATCGTGTCGTGGAGGGCCCATGTCCGCTTCGGGACGAGGCGCTGCATCCGGACTCCGACGGCCTGCCCGAGGGCTTCCATGTGGGGGAGCATCTGTCGGGCGATATCGTCGCCGTCCGTGACTCGCGTAATGCGTATGCGCGTCGTCATTCTGCTCACCCCCTTTACGGGCTAGTGTCTGATAGGCTGAACCGTTTACGAGTCCGTGCGCCTGAGTCTGATAGTAACGGACGAGCGGCCGGAAAGCCCGCGCGCCGTGCGCCGGAAGTTGTCGAGGGCGTAGATCTTGCCGTCTCGGAGATCCTTGATCCGATCGCCCTCGTCGACCGGGACGTTCGCCGAGACGCGGCCGATGAGCTTCCGCACGCTGCGCCACGTGCTCGACGCCTGATCGAACTCCGTTCCGTCGCGCTCAATGATCGAGATCGGGAAGTCCTCGAAGCCGGGGACGATCGTCGTCGCGTCGACCTCGTCGCCGAGGCCGTCAGTCGACGAGCCGCGGAGAAGGGCGGCGCGGGTAGTGGCGACGATCACGAGCCGACGGACTTCCACGCGAGCGAGTCGTCGTACTCTTCCGAGAGAATGTTCAGGGGCCCGCGCTGCGCGGCGCGGTCCTTCGAGCGCGTGAGACTGCGCCACGACAGGCGGCGGATGCTCTTCCGCGCGAGCGGGGCGAGCAGGTGCGCGTCGACGTTGCGGAAGTTCGCGGACTCCCCATCCTGCGAGGCCGAGGTCACGTCGGCGCGCGAGAAGAGATCGGGGTTATCGAGCACGAACGCGGCCTGGTAGCACGTCGCGAGCTTGAGCCAATACCGATCACGATCCGAGATATCCGGACGATCGACGACCTCGATCACGCCGATGATCGTCTCGAGGGAGCGGACCGCGATCCCGCGTTCTTTCTCCGTGACTGTCTTCCCCGTGATCTCGTCGACGTCTGCGATAGTTGCCCACGGCGTAGCGGCCATGTCTGTCTCCCTCGATTGAGCGAGGGGCCGGCACCCCCCGAAGAATGCCGGCCCCTCGTCGTCGTCACGCGCTTATTCGGCGGACTTCTCGTCGGCGGGAGCCTTGTTCGGCTCGCCGCCCTGATCTGCGGGCGCGCCGGCCTCGTGGCCGGGCTCGCCCTTCTCGTCGGACGTGTCGGGGGTGTGTCCGGCGCCGTCCGTGTTCGCGGGTGCGTCCTCGCCCTGCAGTACGATATCCGGGCCCGAGGGCTCGGCGATCCGCTCGGCGACCGCGACCTCGACGACGTACGTCAGTACCCACGAGATCCCGTTCGCGTGCTGCTTGATCGAGACGAGTCGAACGTCGTCAATCGGGCGCATTCCCTGGGAGAGCGCGTACTGCCGCGTCGCGGCCTTGTTCGCGCTGTGATCGTAGCCGTTCGCCTCCGTCGGCTTCACGCCGGGAGGGAGAACGAACACCTTCACGTGCTCATTCCCCTTCGCCTCGTCGGTGTGAATGTCGGCGGAGCGGCGCGCGATGATCTCGGCGTCGCTCAGGGCCTCGCCCGTCACTTCGTCGATCGTCGGATCGGCTGCCTTCTCGGCTTCCGTTGCGTCGCTCATCGTCGGACCGCGATCAGGCGAGCTGCTCGTAGATCGCGTGCGCCTGCGGCATCGTGACGCCGGCGGCCTTGCGCGCGCGGACCTTGAGGATGTCCTCGTCCGTGAGGGCCGAGGTTCCGTCGCGGCCGGGGATGACCACGGACTCGAACGGCTTGCGGTTGCCGACGATCGCGGCCGCCTTGTTCACGACGGCGAGAAGCGGGTTCCCGGTCGTGCCCTTGACGCCGAGCGCGCCGGCGACCTTCGTCGAGGCGACGGCCGACACCTTCGCGCCGTTCGACCACACGACGGGGAGCCCGAAGAGGTTGTCGACGCGGCGGCCGTTGACGAAGTCCGTCAGGAAGAGCGGGCGGCCCTGGCCATCCTTGATTCCGCGGAGGACGCGGCGGAAGTACGGGTGCGCCACGATGTTGACCTGCGTCTCGTCGTAGTAGTCCGAGTCTTCCGCGATCGCGATCACCTCGTTCAGCGCGTCGTACGCGGCGCCCGCTGCGGCGAAGCCGGCGACGGTGAGGCCGCGGTGGTTCGCGTTCGCGGTGTAGCCGGTCGTCGCGTCGACGGTCGTCAGCGCCTTGTAGAGCGACGTGAACGGGACCGTGGTTCCGTTCTCCACAGCGTTGACGCCGATCGCTGCGTTGTCGAACTTCTTCGCGAAGGACGAGCCGGCGGAGGCCTTCTTCGCGTCGAGGTAGTCGGCGAGCTTCTTGTCCTCGACGTCTTCCTCGGCGATGCGAAGCGCCTTGCCGAACTTGCGAGCGCGGATCGCGATGACGCTCGCGGTCGACGTGTCCTCGCCGTAGGCGCCGCCCTTCGGGATGACGTCGACGTCCATGTCGTCGATACGCGGGATCTCGACGACGTTCGCCGTCATCGTGACCGGGCGGGCCACCTTCTCCCATGCGCTCGTGTGCGTGTAGGCCTTGACGACCTGCGAGTCGCGATCTTCGACCAGCCAGCCGGTCGCGTCGATATCGTTACGTGCCATTGCGGCAGCATCCTTTCAGATATGGAATGCCGCCCGAAGGCCGTACCGGCTGCGCCGGTGTGGAGCACTATTCGCTCTTGCCGCCGAGAATAGCACGGCAGACAGACGAACGCCCCTCGCGGGGGAGCGAGGGGCGTTCTAGCGTGTCGGAGGAAGTGCCGCTGGGGGTCGGCGCTCCGTCGCGCTGCGGGGAGTCTACCGGCCGCCGCCGGTCACGAGGGCCGCCTGGCGCTGCGAGGCGGTCATCTTCTCGCGGGGCTTGCGCCCGGTCCCGTCCCGATCTCCGCCGCCGGCGACGGACTCGCGGCGCCGGCGGGCCGGCTTCGCGAAGAAGGTCGGGTACTTCTTTTGAATGCGCTCGATCTCTTCGTCGAGGCCTTCGATCTCCCCGTCGTCGTCGAGGTCGAGGTCGTCGAGCTTCACGAAGCCGATCAGATCGGCCGCGACTTCGCGCGTCACGCCGGCCGCCACGAGGGCCGACTTCGCTTCGCTGCGCTTGATCCGCGTGTCGGCCTCGGCCTTCGCCTCCGCCTTCGCGGCGTCGCGGATCGCGTCGAGATCCGGCGCGTCGTCGTCGTCTCCGGCCTTCTTCTTGCCGGCCGGCTTCGGCTTCTTCGCGTCCTCGAGCTCGCGGCGGAGACGCTTGATCCGGTCGCGCTTGACCTTATTCGAGCCCGCCGAGGTCGAGAGACGGTCCGTCGCCTTCTTGAGCTCGGCGCGCAGTTCGGACTCCGAGAGATCGGCAAACTCGTCGTCGTCGTCTCCGTCGTCGTCGTCGTCCTCGTCGTCTTCCTCGTCGTCGTCTCCGTCGTCGTCGTCTCCGTCGTCGTCGTCCTCGTCATCGCGCTTCGACTTGCCGCCGCTCGCGCTCTTCGCGAAGGGCGAGAGGAAGAAGGGGAGCGGGCGCTCGCCGGTCGTGATCCAGTCGTGCATCTTGTCCACGGGGTTGTCCTTTCGGGGGTTGTGGAGTAGGGGTTACTCGTCGACGGCGACGAAGACGCCGAGGGTCCGGGCGTGATCGGCGCACAGGGCGCGCTCTTCGCCGTTGATCTCGTACGTCTTCACGTCATCCTCGGAGCCGCATTCGCAAGTCATGGCCGTATCCTACTGCGCGAGCCGGCGGGCCTGCTCGTCGACGAGGCGAGTCACGACGCGATCGAGCTCGTCGTCCGTCATCTCCGGCGCCGTGAGGTCGACGAGGGGGGCGAGTTCGCGAGCGAGATCGGCGGCCGTGAACGGCACGGTCGGCGCATCCTTGCCGGCGGCCTCGTTCACTCCGGCGAGGATCAGCTGGAGCATGTCGGCGTTCGGGTCGAAGCCGCGGATGCGGAAGGCTGCGCTGTGAGCCTCGTCCCACGTCTGATCGACGCGCGCATGAATGTTCGCGAGTCGACCCTGCTCGGAGTCGCGTTCCTGCTGGATGCACTTCCTCAGCCACTCTTTATCGTCTGCGCTTAGCACTTCATCCTCCGGATTGTAGGGGGTCGATCCGCCGCCCGCGGGGGATCCCGCGTTCGCGCGTGCCATGTAGTCCGACGGATTGACGGGATTCCATAGCCGGTACTCGTGAGTCTCGAAGTGACAGTGAACGCCGGTCGACTGCCCGGTCGTCCCCATCCGCCCGACGGGCTGCCGTGCGCTCACGCGCTGCCCGGTCCGCACGTAGAGCGAGGCGTGGTGCAAGATGCGGTAGTGGTCCCCGACATGGAACGCCGTCGGCCCGTCAGCCCGGATGCGGACCTCGTTCCCGGCGCCGCCGTTGTAGCCGGCGAAGACGACAGTCCCGTCGACGGGCGAGCAATTATCGACGAAGCCGATCAGATCGTCGCCGTTGTGCGGCTGGACGATCCCTGTCACGGGGTTACGTCGGGCGGGATCAAAGGGCGACGAGACGCGAGGGCGCGTCGTCGATCCGTTCGGCCAGTAGACGGTCATCGTTCGGCCAGGATCTCGGCATAGGGCGGGAGCGTGACGAGTTCCCCGTCGACGAGTTCGACGGCGTCGAAGGTGTCGGGCTGCCGCGCTTCCCACTCGGCCTTCTTGAGCGGGTCGAGATGCGCCGGCGCGGGATAGAAGACCTCGCACCATGCGCGCTCGCCGTCGGGCGTCGCCTCAAGGAAGGCGCGGATCTCGTCGACCGCGTTATCCGGGTCGATCACGCGGCATCGTCGCGTCGGCAATTGGGAGACTTCGGGGGTCATGAGCGGCACTCTACCACTAGGGCCGGCCGCGCGTGCCGAACTCGCCCGCCTTGATCGCGCGCGCGGCGTAGGCCTTGACGCTCTTCGGCGCGACCACGCCGCGATCGAGAAGGCGCTCGGCTGCGTCGACGCGGACGCGCATCGGCTCGGACTCGAGAGAGAAGCCACGGAGCACGGAGCGATCCGCCTCGCGGCGGAGGGCGTCGGCGTACTCCCGCGAGACGAGAGGCTCGATCGTGCATCGGCATCTCGGATGCCGCGGCGGCACGTCGACGGGGTTGGGGTGATAGGACTTCGCGCCGTACGTGAGGCCGCCGGGGAACGGCTTCCCCGGCTTCGAGATCTGGCCGGAGTAGGCGAGGCATTCCACGCAGGCGTTCGTCTCGGCTACCCATACCGTAGAGAGGCCGACGGCATCGGCGACGGCTGCCGTTCCCTTGTTGCCGGCGTGATTGACGAGCGTCGTCACGTCGCGCTGTAGGACGTTCGAGGCGTTGAACACGGGGGCGAGCACGGTCGCGACGTCAGCGCCGGCGCGGGCGAGCTTCCGGGCCTTCGCGAGTTCGGCGGCGATCGCCTTCTCCGATGCGCGCGCGGCCGCGACGAGTGAGCTCGGCGGCGTGCCGGGGATGCCCTTCACGGGCCCCTCGCCGATCACCTTCTCGGCGTCGAGTACTCCGAGGTTCCATGCTGCGCCGACGGCGGCCGCGAGATCCCGTCCGATCGCCGGCGCGACGAGGGTAAGGACGCGCGCCCGGATCTCCGGCGACTCTTGCGCGAGCATCCGCCGGAGAAGATTGACCGTCTCGAGGAAGCGCGAGACGCGCGCGACGCCGAGGATCTGCCGCTCGAGCCGCGCCAGCTGCTGCTCGGCGCTCACTTGTTACGCCGCTCGCCTCGTGACGATCGCGGCCGTCCGAGGCTGCGTGACGACGTCGTCGGGCAGGGCGCCTTCGCTCGCGACCGTTTCGACGTAGCGGAAGACTTCGGGGATCATCGCGGCGATGCCGGCCGCGTCGATCGCGCCGAGCGTCTGCGCGTTGCCGAGGGCGGCGAGCGCCGTCGCGAGGACGGTCACGAGATCCGGCGAGATCGCCGGCGCGCCGTCGGGATACCACGTCGACACCTGCGTGTCTGTGTAGCCGGCTTCGAGAAGCGCCGTTCGTACGGGCACGCCCGCCTTGACCTTGAGCGCGACGAGTTCCAGGCCCTCTTTGTCCGTGCTCGTCTCGGAGGGGTTGAACGCGATCTGCACGTCGGCCGAGATGCCGAGCACGCCGAGCACGGTATCGGCGATTTCGCGGAAGAAGCCGGTCGCCTGGCGCTTGATCCGCGCGGCCGCCCGGTTCGATCGGCCCTCGGCACGCCGGCGCGCTTCGCCGCTCGGCTGCTCGCCGTTGAGGTCGAACTCGAAGAGCGCCACGCCGCACGCGACGGCCATAGCGCGGACGTACCAGTCCATGTTCGCGAGGAAAGGGTCGGAGGTTGCGGCCTCGTACGTGCCCGTCTCGCTCACGCCGCGAAGGTACTCGACCGCGCCGGGGACGACGCGCGTCCTCCGGCCCGTCGTCGCGTCGCGCCGGCCGTCGGACTTGTCGGGCGTCGTCGTCGGCCCGTCCGTCCCGAAGTCGTCGTCGATATCGTCGTCGATCTCGGCGTTCGGATCGACGAGCGCCCATCGCGAGGGGAGCCCCTGCGCCTCGACGTTCACGAGGTTGTTCGCGCTGATCTTCGTTATCGCGTCCTGCGGGCCGTAGGCCTTCCGATGCACGGGCACGCCGTACGGCTTGCCGCCGATCGGGAGGTGGGCGAGAAGCATCCGGCCGCCGTCGTGTTCCAGGTAGGCGTCCTCCGGCTCGCCGTCTGCCGGATAGTCGAGCTCGAACTCGTCGGCGTCCGAGACGTTCGATCCCTCGGCGTAAACCTTGACCGAGGCGTCGTCGTAATACAGGATCGCCTTCGTGATCGGCTCATCCTTCGAGCCGGCATCCCAGACGTGGACGCCGTAGAGCGCGCGGCGCCCCGTCTTCTTGTCGTAGACGCGGACCGTCGAGAGGGGCGACAGGCCGACGGAGTCGATATCCTCGACCGTGAATGAGCCGTCGAGATCGAGGCCCGTCGGGTCCGTGACCACGTAGTAGTCGCCGAACATGCACGCCTTGTGGATCCAATCGACCGACTCGTCGTCGAGGTCGTTCGCGTCGGCCCACGTCTCGAGGGCCTTCTTCGCTGCGCTGCCGGTCCCCGTGATCGAGGCCAGCTCGACCTTGTCGGCGATGACGTCGACGGGGATATGCGCGAACGATAGCGGCGTATCCTTCGCCTGCTTGATGATCGTCTCGGCGGCTCGGCTCGTCGCCTGCTCGGCTCGCGTGCCGTCGTAGAAGTCGCGGGCGAGCTCGTAGTCGGGGGCCTTCTTCGCGATCAGCGCGAGCCCGCGCTCGAGGTCGCGTCGGATATCTGCGAGATCTTCGGGAGCGTCGGCCATGCTCCGAAGGATAGCCGACGCCCGGCACAATAGCACGGCGCCCCGCCTCCGTCGCGATCGGAAGCGGGGCGTCGATCCCTCCCCAGGGGCTGCTCGTTCCCACGACGAGCGGTCCGTCGCGTGCCGTCCCCACGGCCGCGGCGAGATCTCAGATCAAGGCACGTACCACGCCGTGCACTCGTTCGCATCGTTATACTCGCGGCACTCTCCGGCCTGCTGATCGCCGCCGGGCTGCGCGGGAGCGGCGGGCGCCTGCGGCGCGGGAGCGG